>ERZ1292632.1452-Hain-H43-01um-R2-1452-length-22842-cov-10_pt1 | contig 22842 bp, 25 predicted proteins | sample MGYA00564407_ERZ1292632 | MGnify/ENA primary metagenome ERZ1292632 (study PRJEB36523, sample SAMEA6512637) | groundwater metagenome | collected 2019-01-08 | study: AquaDiva: Metagenomics assemblies of 32 groundwater samples | reverse complement strand
ATAAAGGCCAATTCCCCAAGTTGTTTCAGCCGGAGCAGTTTTTCCTTACTTACCGCCATATCGCCTCTCCAGCTTATTCAAGAGTTCATCAAGCGCCTGCTCTTCTGGATTTTCTGCCGTTTCCGGCTGCTGCACCGCCTTTAGCATCGCCTGAATGTCCTGATCAATGCTCGTATTCAACGAATCTACCACGCCCAATGCCTGCTCTTCGGGCATCCCGCGCACCAAGCCAGGAAGAAGCGCCGCCCTCTGTTCGGCCAATCCCGCCCTCGCTTCGTTCAGCAAGGCTTCATTGACCTCATCCGGCGTGATGGCTAATTGCCGCAGATAGTCCGCCGTGCTCGGCTCGACCTTAGTCCCGCCGCCCCAAAACCCGCCGCCCTCTTTCGGCGCTCGCTCCCAGAGCGATGCCAATGGCTCAAAGGCCGTTCCCTCGCCCTGCTTGGTCGTGAAGCCCTCTTTGGTCGCGAGATCAAACTCCGCCCACTTCTGCACCAGCCCATATTTATCTAAAATCGCTTGATCGGCTTTCGTCAGTTGGTTGGGTTCGGTCAGCAGGCGACCTAATGCCCCCACGTCGGCGATGTTGGTCTCTGCGGGTTCCTTCGGCTCTTTCCCTTTTTTGGGGATCTCTCCGGTCTCGATCAATTCCCCCGTGTTGGGATCAAAGACGAACTGCTTGTTTTTCCCCTTGACATACATCGAAAACGGTTCGGGCTTTTTGGCGGGTGCTGGCTTTTCGTTCTCCACGTCAAATTGCCTGAGCGCCAGATCGCTCTTGTGCTTCTCGGCAATCTCCTGCATCCGGTAGGTATGTTCCTGCTCCGACCGTTTCTGCTCTAAGAGGATCGGCAGACCTACACGCATCGCCATTTCTTTCTGCCCTTTAGCCGCCAGCTTGCGGGCGATCATCCCGCCCAGCAGCCGTTCCCCCATTGCGCTAATTCCGGTCGGATCAGGCATTATTGACCCCCTTCATATACCGTCCCTTGGGCCGTAGAGGGCAATTCATAATCTGGCAATAGTCGGCCTCCAAACAGCCCACTCAGCAACTTCATCAACTGATCTTCCTCGTCCCCCAGCATTCCAAAAAGCTGATCCAGCGATCCGCCCATCAGCCCGTATCCCGCCGTTTTGGATGCCTGTCGCTTGCCTTGCAGCATCTCCATCAGATTGAAGTAGTTCCCCTCCGCGCCCGTCCTCGCTTGAAGATCGTAGTCGGCAATGATCCCCGGCAAGATCTCATTCACGCCCGGCACGGAGCTTACGGCCATCGCCGCCTCTGACCCTGCCGATCCGCCCGATGCCGCATAGGATCGGGCAATCCCCTTCTGTCGGGCAAACTGACCGCGCGAGAGCATGGGCGCGAACTTCTGCCCGATGTCCGAAATCTCCATCGGATTCAGGCCGTAGTCCATGCGCCATTTCAGGCGCTTCAGGTAATCCTCCTCGCCGCCTGATGGCTTGCCGCCCCAGAGCGCCTCCGCTCCGCCGATCATGCCCGGCAGCAAGGCCGCTCCCAACTCTACCAGAAGTGGCAATGGCATGGCTATCCTCCCGCGCCTTCCAGCGCCTTTACGCGATTTTCTAACGCTTGCAACCGCTCAATCACTTCCCGACTCATCTTCTCTAATGCTTCCCGCCGCCGTGCATCATCACTCCCCGGCAAGTCCTGCAAGGGATGCTGATATTTGCCCTTGATGTCATCTATGTTCATCAAACGATTCCTCCGAAATATGCTACGTCAAGCTCGACCGAGTGGATTTCCCGCTGCACCTGGCATGAGGCTTTCAGATCAATGTGATATTCTTGGCCTAACAGCGATAGGGTTTTCATCTTGCCGGAATCGCTTCGCGCCAATCCCGTGCCGCCGTTATCTGGATCTCCGGTAAATGTCGCCGCCTCATTGTTCTCATTATAGACAATGACATCCAGCCACGCGCCCAAGGGAATATCAAAATCAACTACCATGCGGCGGGCAATCTTCTGCTGCCGAATCCCGCCGTCCTTAACGGTAGTAACCAGCCGCAGATCGCGATTTAAGTAAAGACTATCATCAAAGTAATCCTTGAAATCATCCCAATAATAATAGAAGGATTCTCCCTCGCTGAACACTTGCCGACCTTGAATCTCAATGATGTCCGCCATGAGGTGTTTTGAACTGTTGCTTTCATACGGACAGGCTTCATTGGTGTCCACGTCGAAACAGAAAACCTTCACTCCGCTGGGATTACCATAGGGGAAAACATGCTCTCCCACCGTAGGGGTTAGCGCCGCAACCGGACGATAAGCAGCTTGCTTTTGCCAATTCCGACCGCCCGAATTGAGATTCTTGGTGGTGATGTTCATGGCCGTTCCAGCGGGCATATTGAGCCAACGCACCTGATAGGGTTGGGTATAGACCTCAACGAACATACAGCCAAATTCATCTTGGGGAAGCCAAGTTCCAAAATCGGACACTCGGGAAATGCCGAACAAATTGAACTGCGAAGCGCCAGACCCTACGGGGTAGGTTTGGTGCAAATACCACGTCCCATCGGACTGTCGTTTATAGTGCATAATATCCGAAGCCGTCGGGCTATAAGGCGCAATCAGTGCTTGCCATTGCCCATCCCGGTAAATCAACGCAAAAGCATCGTCGAAGTAAGTATAACCAGCAGGCATGACAACTTCTCGATCTCCCAGAGACCCATTCTGAAAGAGCCGAAAGTCGAGCGAAGAATCTGTCGGACTCGAACTGTCCCGCCCCAAAATGCCGATGGCATCATTGGATACCGCCATCTGATGAACGGGCATATTGGGCTGTGCGATAGGTTCCCACAGGCCGGAAAGCGGCGGCGCGGGGATACCACTGGCATCCAATCCAAAAGAATATAAATAAGAGGAATTATCGGAGACTCGATCACAATGAATGAAGCATTGATTGCTCTGCCGGACAATACTGCCCTTGCCCGTAGGCGTGATACTGCCAGAAATAGGACAATATGTTTGACTTAGATTCGGCTTCATCCAATACAGACGAAGGCCGCTATTTATGCCCCCGAATCCCTTATTGACCAGCAGGATAGGCATGGGTTCGGGAGAACGGCTGTCCAAAACGACATCGGGGTTAAAAAAATCAGATCCCGAGGCCTCATCGGAATCATAAATTTGCGGCGATTCTTGCCAATCCGGCGGCTGCACGGTGTATTTCCGGCAATAGAGACAATACTGCGGAGAACTATCATACTCCGTTGTGGTGGCCGCCCAAAATGCCGTGCCATCGGGTAAAAATTCAAAGCTGACCGTTTTCCACTTGTTGACAATTTCAGCGCCAATATTCCAACCGCCCTGTGTGCCCCCCATGTTGATTTGCTGAAAATTGCCGCCATTGCTACTCTTGAAAAAACGACGGCTCGGAGGCAAATCAGCCGGTTTGTCAATCACAACCAGCCAAAGTTCGTTTGAAGCCTCAAAGGTCTTGACTGCCAGCCGATATTGATTCTCGTCCTTGTCATACCAGCCCTGCGAAAGCTCAGGCACACAACCGATAGCCGATAGAGCCGCGTCCAATTCTGCCGCCAAGCGATAGCCTATATCTACGGGTTGGTGAATACCGTCGTATTTATAGACCGTTTTGGCTGTGCCGCTCTGCCCCAAGAACCAATGATTCAGCCCAATAGAGCAGAGCGAATCCGGCGCGGCTAAACCTACCGGATAGGGACTTTCCCGCAGCGTGAGGATCGGCTCAAAGGCGGCTTTGAAAATCCGATATTTCGTGAAGATAGACAACATATTCAGGCTGTGCGTGAAACCACGCACTACATCATCATCGCGTCCACTCAGATCAAAAATGTTCTGAAAAATGTCCAGTCCGGCGTGAGGCGTGAGCTTCGGCTCGGTATAAGCTACTCGCAGCGGGAATTTAGTTGACAAGAAAAAGTCGTAAATATCGCCGACGATATGACGATCCTGAAATTCAATTTGTCGAACGTAATTGTAGCGCACTTCGGGCGCAGAATAACCTGCATTGCCGATCTGATTGGGATTCGGCATCCAGGCTGGTGCATTATATTCATTTGGCTCGTTTTTCAGAATCAGAGGAATTTTGTAAATGTTCTCGCCCGGGTTCACGGGATCACTATAAACCCATTTCTCATAAATCGAAACATCATAGTCGCCTTCATTGAGTAAAAGCGAACCTTGCGCCACCAAGAATATCAACCAATAAGTGCCATCCGGCAATGAAGCGCAACTGGTAATAATATAACGCTCACTAACAAGATCTCCAGTGGTCGTGGGAATCATAATTTCCAAAACAAAACCTACCAGTAGATCGTCAATATCCGGCCAATTACCGCGTAGAATGAACACATTGCGAGTGTTTCCGGCAATGCCCTCTAAGTGCCCCCTCCCAGAATAAATGGGTTCGGAAACACCATCACGAATGTCAATGTGCCGCACCAGTTTCCAAGCGCCGAACAACTCTGGCGTATTGGGTAGGGTTTGACATTCGCTCTGATAAATATAGAATCCGGTCAAGCGATATTTCTGATAGGGCGCTGCATAGGGTGTCCATTGAATCGCAAATTTTGTCTTGAGAATGGCACCATTGGTGCTATCCCAGCGCAAGCGCAAAGACCGCAAATATCCAGGAGAACTATCAATGCGATAGGGACTCAAGGATTGATAACCGTCTATGATGGGCACGGCTATCAAGATGATGGTCTCTTCGGAATAAGCTCCTAACCCTTGACCGCTTACGTAAAAGGTATTGGTGCCGTCTAAGGCCGAGAATCCAACCGACTCGTAGACGGGTATAGTCTCGCCCTCCAAAAGCTCGGTATAGCTGTCTATGTCCCCGTTGAGGCCATAGCCTCCAGCCGTGTAATAAATATGGATATAGCCATGATCGTCTCCCGAATTGCGATTGATATAACCGCACCAAATCGGGATGTTATCAGCTTCGTTCCCGCAGGCTCCTCGCATCGCCCGATCTGACAGAATTTGCCAACGAATGCGGTTAGCTACCGTCTCGCCGTATCCCAATACATAATGAGCAACCCAATTTCCCCATATGGCCGGATCAAATTGGAAATTGATTTCCCGCGAATACCATCGTATGCCGTAATCAGGATCATCTATCCAAATCTGTGCAATCAACAGACCCATCTTGCTCAAGGCTCTCACAAAAGGCATGAATCCGAGCGAGATAACCCTATTCATGCCGCCCGGAAGCCCCTGCGCCAGCGCATGAATGTCAAACCCCGGACTGCAACTCAGAATCCCGCTTTTGGCGATAAAAGAGCCGTTGACGATAAGCTGCGCGTATTCGTCCGGTGTTTTGCGCGGCAGCGCCGATGACCACATCCCCTTCGTGCCGGGCGCTTGCCAGCGCAGTATTTTTGAACTTTCGCCTATGGCGTGCCCCCCTTATCACGGTAAAACTTAATCTGCCATTTGGTCGAATCTGCGGCAGCGCCGCCGACAGCCCACACAACCCAGGAAGCGTAAGGCACGGAAAAGTCATTCAGAGTATCGCAAACCAACATGACGCATTCATTGTCGGTTAAGGCTCCAGCCGCGTAATCGTTCAAATAGAAGGTGTCAATCACGCACCAGGTCGGATCTGAGGCAATCAAGCCGGATACGTTGTTGAGCCGGAGAACGGCGGCGATGGAATCGTGGGTCGTATTAGACCCGATGGCGGTAAATTCAAAGAAAAAGCAGGGCGATCCGCCGCGCATATTTATCGAGCTGGGGTAGAGATTGCAATACCCCGAGGTGTCTTTGGTGGCCGCTACCAGCGTGTCCCGACCCGTTGTAGCATCCTTTCGCAAGATCGTGTAACTGTCCTCTTGCCCGTAAGCAGAACCTACGGCCAAAATTAAGGCCAGCAACGCCAAGAACTTTTTCATTCTCCCTCCTATTGCAGCAAACCCAATTTCAGCCGCCCACTGGATTGATTGTTCGAGGTATTTCGCATCACCTTGAAGGCTTTGTCGGCCTCGCCGTTCAGATTCGCATTGTGCAAACCCGCCGCCAAGCCTGGGGCGCGTCCCTCGGCCAGAATGCAGTAAGCCGCCCACAGCCAGATAAAGTCATGCGAATAGGCCGGAGTCGCGGGCGCCACAAGTGCGCTGATGTCGGTCGTGCGCCAAGTTACGTCCACCGCCAGCTTCGCCGTCGCGAAAGAAGTCTCCGTATGAATCACATGCGGCCAGAGATCCAATGTGGGAGTGCCCCCCAACGCACTCCCGACGTTGCGGAAACTGAACTTTTCAGGATAGCCCGTCTGCGACCCGCTGATTTGCCGATTAGCGCGAATCTCAGCATAATTGACGGGCACGATCTTTTCCACGTTGTAGTAATGCACCCGATCCACCGTCAGCACCGTATAGGCCGTCGAGGTAGAGGGATGGGCACGCAGTTGAATGACGGCGGCGCTGGACAGGTCAAATGTCCCATCCCCCGAAGTCGTCTTGATCGGCACTGCCGCCTCAAAGGTGATCTTGGTGTTGTTTTCGGCGTAGCGCTGCGCTCTCGTCAGATAGCGATAGAGAGTCGGGTCTGACAGGCCGTAATTGCCCAGCAGACGATCCTGCAGCGCTGTTAGCATCTCCGCCGAGGTCATGCCGCATTCTCCGCCGCTACGGTCGGCTCAGGCGGCTCTGAGGGTTGCTTTTTAGCTACGCCCTTGTCCTTCTTGCCCAAGCGCATCTTCACCCCCTGGACTTCGTTTTTCAACCCCGCAATCATCGCCTGCATCTCTCCCTTCTCCTTTTGCCAGTCGGCATCTTCCGGCTTGGGCGGAGTCAGAAAAACTTGATCTGCGGCCTGATACATCGGAGAGCCGGTGCCGAAATCGTTGCCGTCGAGTATGACGGCATCCGCTTCGGATACCGTGCCGATATAGTCCGGCGGCATGAATTTGTATTTGGTCAAGACCATTTTGGGAAGTAACTGCCCCGCTTCATCGCTGGGGAAATCGCGCAACACCTCGCTCTTGCCGTCGTAGCGATATTTGCGCTCGAAAGTAACTTGCTTCGGATTGCGCCCGTAATCGTCAAGGAATTTCTTCTCTTCAAAGGTGAGTTCCCCGTAGGCTTTCTTTTGCAGCCCCTCAACCTTGACGGTGTCGGGATGCTTAATGGGGATCAACTCAAAGGCGGGTTGCCCCAGGTAGCGGATCTTTCTCGTTGCCATAAAATCCTCAAATTAAGTGATGGGGTGGAGAATTTCTTCCCCACCCCGTTTGGTTGTTAAAGACCCGGAACCGCTCCTGCGGCACCATTGGCCTCCAAGATCACACGGCAAGAAATCACGATGCTGTCTCCGATGCCCCCGGCATACGGGAAAGCGAAGTTGTTGCCGCTATCTGCTGGCGAGACAAAGAAGCGCCATTCATGGGGCAACATTCGGCTAACTCCTATCGCCGTTTGCACACCGGAAACCTGGTATTCCAGCCAGGGCGTGATCTCCTGGATGCAGGTGGTGTTTTTCGGGGGAGCACCAGCCCCCCACTCGAAGGTCAACGTATCGAGAAACGTGGCAGTCGTGCAGCCCGATGCGCCGATGCCCTGGATAAAGGCTTGGACAGAATCCACGTCGCCGTTTCCGGCAGCATTGATGGTGTCCAACAGTGTAACCTCCATCCAGGCTCGCGTCGCCGGTGCCCAGATTGTGCCCAACACCGGATCGGTGCCAATTGCCACCCTGGAAGTGATGGTGTTGGAGATCACCCTGCCCACGCAGGTTGATCCCGTCCCACTCGTCCAGGTGGAGTTGATCCCGCCCACGGTGTCTTTGACCGAACCGAACAGGAAATTATTGTCCAGTTCGCGATACTGCGCCCAACCCATCGGAGCGATGAGCAGAAGCGCAAGCAGCGTGTAAAGTGCTTTCTTCATGTCATTCCTCCTTATGGGTTCATACGACGGTTAGGATGCGGGGCGGCGGTGAAGACGAGCAAGCGTCCCTTGTCCCGCATGGTGGTTGCGGTTCCGGGGGTCTGCTCGAACATACGCGCTCCCCACCCTTCGATTTTAGCGGTCGAAATGCGCTGGAACCATTCAGTGTCCCAGCCTTCGCCCTTGAAAGCCCAGCCGTCCTCGCCGGTTACGCGGCAGGCCGCTCCCGCGCCCATGAAGATCGCGACAGCGCCGTCCACGGAGGCGGTTTTGCTGGTGCCGGTGTCATCCTTGATGGTGTCGCCCGCGCTGAACAGCAAGAAATTGCCGATCTTGCCGGAGAGCACGAGGTAAAAGATGCCGTTGTATTTGAAAGCGGTGCCCACACCCCTCCAACGCCGGTTCTGATCCCCGCGTTGTTCGGCGTAGTTTAGGGCTTGCTGGAATTTGGCATCCTGCTCACAAAGCTGGTAAGCCTGATGACGGTGCATCAGACAGACCGCATCATGAACCTCGCCCTGCACGGTGGGTTGTTCAAACACCCAATTCGTGCTGCCCGCCCGGCGATAGCCGGAATACATCATGTCCAACGCAATCGCGCCGATCTCGCTGGTCATAATGTCGTCGTCATTGAGCTTGCTGACATCGGGCTTCTGTCCGGCGATGATCTGGTTGTAGCAGGTCGCGCCGGTATAGAGTGTCCCGCTGGAGTCATCGCCCGTCCAGGTCTTTTCGCGCAAGGCGCTAAGTCCGAACTTGGCGTTCATCAGCAAGTGGTAATCTTGCAGTCCCCGCAGCGTCGCATCGCGCAGGCTGAAATTCGGATACTGCTTTTGCAGCGCCGAGGAAATCCAGCTACGCTTCCAAGCGATGATGCTGATGGACTGGTCGTCAAACGTGAACGCATCCTCGTAGGTATGCGTATCGAAATCCATCTTCTGCGGATCGGTCTCGAATGGAGTCATGTGCCCCATCGTATAGGTCGCGCCGCCCTTCGTTTTCAGTTGGTCAACGCGCCAGATGGGAGCACCGCTTCCCTCAGGGCCTTCCAGCATCAAGAGTGGGTTTTTCTCTTCGGCGGCATGCACGATGTAGTTGGCCCAAATCGTCTGTTGTAAGGCGCTTGGGACATTCGATCCTACATCGAGCAAGCCCGAAGTTGAACCATAAGGTAGGGCCATACTATCCCCTCCTTTAAGTGCTCGTGATCGCTACCCTGCTTGGCGCGGGAGAATCCCCGCCTGAACCAGGATAGCCTTTTCTTCGGGTGTCATGAGCTTAAAGGTTGCAGGATCTTTTGCCTTGTCAAGCAAAGGCTGCAACTCCCCGCCCGCGGCACCCGTTCTCGGAGGATTCTTGCTGATTTGAAAACCCAAGTCCGCCTGCCCCGCCAACTTCGCAAGTGCTCTCATGAGCTTGTCGGGATCAATGAGGGACTCGCGCACTTGTCCGGCAAATTGCAGATCCTGCGCCTTTTCCAGCGCTTCGTCTGTCAGCAGATAAACCGGATGTGTCTGCGTCCCCACGTTGTCCAACAAGCCGCCCTGAATCGCCGCATCCTTGATCGCCTTGAATTCCTCGCCCTTTAATCCATGAGTCTGCTTGAAGGACTGTTCCACCATGCGATTGTTGATCTGAATGGTGGCCGCTTCCAGCACCTGACCCCGCGTATTGCCCTGCTGCACTGTGCGAAACAGTGTCGCCTGGTATTCCGCGTTCTGCCGGTCGAAGTCCAGATTGATCTCAAAGCCGCCCTCGGCTTCGGGGTTGGCGATATAGAGGCTGGGCGGTTTCGGTATGCCATCGTCCCTTTTGGCCGTAACCGCCTGCTTCCGCGCCGCCTCGATTTCTGCCGCTTGCGATTGCAACCTGCGCTCTTGCTCGTTCAGCTTCTGACCCTTCTCATCCAGGCTACCCTTGAGTTTCCTCAACTCCATACCCTGTTTGATGTCCTCTTTGGTCAGTGTCTGGCCGTCAATCTCGTAGGTTCCGGCTTTCGCCTTGTCCGCTGCGGTTTTGTCGGCGGCGGTTTTCTCCGCTGCGACTTGTTCTGGGGTTTTCTCGTCTGCCATGTCATTCTCCGTGATTTTAGAATTGCGGATTATCCTGCTGACCGTCCGGGGATTAGCCTCTTGCGAGTGTGATTCCCCCGCGAAACCGTCAGGGTATTACCGCGTGTTATCAAAAGTGTCCCCAACGAAAAAGGCCCGACGCTCATGGTGGCTCGCGCCCATGAGTCTATCGAGCCTCTTCGTCTTTTTATCGGGGAACCCGAACCGCCGTCGCGGTCGGATTATCTCAAAATTACTTCGTCTGCAACGCCGACCGTTTCTTAATCATCATCATCATCTGTTTATACTGCTGCACTTGCGGCAAGATCACCTGCGACAGATTCTCGTCTTCCAAAATCTCCGTGCCCAGCGCCAACCTCTCGTTCATCTTCATCTGCCACTCGATGATTTTCCGCGCCGTCATCTTGGGTTCGGGGAATTCCAAGAAGGTGAGCGCCGTTTCGGGATCAATCTGCCCCTTGCCGAAGAGTTCCGCCATGATCTGCTTCTGCATGGCTCGCTCTTGCGGGGTCGTCAAGTCGAGTTCGACGTTGACATTGTAGAGATCAATCCGCTCGTAAAACTTCCCCGTCGCAATCAGCTTGGCGCGTTCCATGCTGTTCTCGCCCGCTATCGTCATCAAACTGCGGCGCGGCAGCGCCTTGACCGCCAAGCGCAAGGCTCGGTCGAAGATTTCTGGGAAATACTCGTTCAGCGCCATTTTGAAGGATGCGAACATCACGCTTCCCGCCATAATCAGCCGGTCAATCAGCTTGGCCGGAGCGCCCGCATAGGGCAGTTCTCCCTCACCCTCGCCCAACGTCCCAAACTGTTCCCCGATGTCGCGGTGCAGCGCCTGTCCGAATTGCATGATCCAGGGGAGCGCATCGCCCGCCTTTTCAAACATGATGGAATCGCCGATAGGCCGGTTTTCGTCCAGTTGATCGCCCCACTCTACCACCGTCCCCATGTCATCGTCCAGCGCCGCCTTCGTGGGATCATCTATCGTCCCGCGCACGTGCGTTCTCACTTTGTTAGCTCGCAACAGCAACTTCGCCGTCATGGATTTGGTCAGCACTTCGAGCATCTGCAAGTCGGTCAGGAAGAACGGCACACCGTGAGCGTAAGGAGAATTGGTCGTGGGGAAGAATTGCTTTTCGATCACGCTGAACTGCGGCCCGATCAAATACTCTTCGCCTTTCAGGAGCGGCCTGTCGCCGCAAAAGTAGGTTGAATAGACCGCCCAGCGCTGCGTTTCATAGTGCGGCAGTCCCTGCACCACCTTGTCAAGATCGAAGGCGGCATATTCGGGCCGTTCGGCGCTTAACTGCATGAGATGTTGTTGCAGATCCTGCTTCCAAATGGTATTGCCTTCGGGCAGTTGTAGCAGAATCTCTCGCGCCAATTCGGGCGGCACTTCAATCAGGCTGTCCAACCTCAACTGAATATACTGAACCTCCACCACTTCAATCGAATCCGTATCAAAAGTATCTACGGGTTGGCCGCCCAAGAGCGCCGCCCTGCCGCTGCGATAGGTGTCCGCCTTTTCGCCGAAAGCCACCTCAAAGGCATTCTTGGAATAAGACATGATGATAAACTGATGCCAGATGTCCTCTAAGCGTTGCGCTCGGCCATCTAATACGACATTCTCCGGCTGTAAGCGCTCATAGATGGGCTTGCCGTTGTAATAGAGCGGATCGCGCATGGTGGTATCAATCCGCGCATCCGTAATGATTCTCCCCGTTACCAGCCCGTCCTCTACGGATTTCACGACTTCATGCAATAGGTTGCGATTGAACGGCCCCCGCTTGGCTCGCGCCTCGAATTTCAACAGGCAGTCCGAAACTTTGGTAACGTCCTCTTCGACGTTCATCCCCTCGTAGGGCGCGACTTTCCAGTTGATCGGATTGCTGAACGCCTTGCCCTTCAGCGACTGCACGGTGCGGCGCACGGTCGAGACCTTGACCCAGGGCTTTTTGGGATCGTCCAAATTCATGCCGAATTTCTGCAAAGAGGTGAAATCCTGATCCATGAATTTGCGGCCTTCCCGCGCCGCCGCCGTCCAGGTCAGATATTTGTTGTTGGTAATGTCGTTGGCGAAGATTTTAGGCCAGTCGGGGCGTTTGGTCTCAGGCATCAAAACCTCGCAAAGATCGTTTGGGGCGGTTTCGCCTCGCGCTCGCGCTGGCAGCGCTCTTTCACCAGCAAGTCCGTCTCGCGATAAGGCAGCGCTTTTTGCACGGCATAACGCACCACATCCACGCCATGCTTGAGTTTCTTGGTGATTTTCGATTCATCTAAGTTCCCGCTGTAAGCTCCGCGCTCCATCTTAGCTTCAAAGGCGACGTTGGAAATGGCGTAAAACAGGTTGCGCGTTCGTTCTTCCACAAAATACATCTTCGGCGGAGACGTTATGTCGTCCTCGGCGTCTTTCTCATAGGCCAACAGCTTGCGAATCTTGTCATGGTTGGGTTTCAGATCCCCCTCGCCCGACGAGGCGACGAAGCGCACTCCCTCTTTTTTGTAAATCTGAATCAGATCAATGGCCGTTTGGCCGGACGGCGCAGCCCCCTTGCGCGGGTCAATGTAGCGTTTCTTGATGTAAGGATTGACTTTCGGATATTTAGGCTGATCGTGCGCCCCCTTTCCACCAGTATAGCGATCCAGTATCTTGCGCTCTATGGCCTTGACGATGGGGCAAAAAATGTCCGGCCCCATGCTCTGCTTGGGCAGCTTATCATAACGAGTGGGACGCGGCAACGTGTAAAATTCCAGCCAATTCGTTTCGTTGAGTTGGATTTTGAACTCCGCCGCCGGATCCCACATCGGCCATTCCCACACCCAGATCAGATCCCCATTGCCCAGGCGTATCGCCCAGCCCATCAGATTCAAGATGGCATCGTGGGGATCGCAAGATCCGTAAAAGGTCGCTCCGTATTCCCGCGCCAGACCTACCGCCGTCAACTCGTCAATCAAATGCACTTCATTGACCTTCGGGAATACCTTGCCCGCCAGAAACATCGGGATTCCTAAAATCCGGGCATTGTATTCTTCGGGGTCGGTGTCCTTTTTTTCACGTTCACATTCGTCGTGATTCCAGATCCCTCGTGTGCCGCACCGCTTGCAAGCCGTGTCCAGCGTAACCGTGTGGATAATGCGCTCTTCGGCAGGCTTCTCATACATCTCGTCCATGAAAGCCGAAGCATCGGCATCCCACAGCGCCGTCATCACCGAAATATCCGCGCCCCGCATCCTGAGCCGTTTCATCAGTTCCCGGTGCGCCGTCAGCGGAAACTGCTCGTCCTTGAGGATGAGATCGGCATTGCCGCCCTGCATCTGCTTCACGTCCTGATTGGGCGTGAAGTTAATCATCATCCCGCCATCCTGAAAGTAGATCTTGTGGGTGAAGACCTTGCGGGCGGTTTCGACCGTGAAAGAACCTTTGGGTGCCCAGCGCTGCAATTCCGGCATAATCACCGTTTCGATGGTGTCCGCCCGGAACAGCCCGTATATGATTAAACTGCCATTCGGCCCGAAGAAATTAGCCCACTTGCTCTTGTTGTTGTGGAAAGCGGATCGCGCCAACCAGGGGTTGTATATCTTGGGAAGCAAGAGACCCAAAATACAGGCATTGACCATGAAATTCGTCTTGTTGGTTCCGTTCCCCCCGATCAAGACGGCGTGGCGGCAAGCCGGTGAGATCCGTTCCAAGTCTAAAATAAAGTTCTCCACCGCCCCCGTCGGCATCCACCAAGCATGGGGATTGGCGCGGCGGTGCAAAATGATTTGCGCTAAATCGAACTCGGTGATGCGCCATGATTGTCTTTTTTTTTAGCACCCGGATCATCATAGGGAATCGCGCTGTAATCCGCGCCTAAGAGCATATAGTGCTTGAGTTCTTCCAAGCTGCTGATCGTCGGGGTGATCCCATCGCGCAGAATAACCTCGGTCAATTCCGTCAGCGACATCTTGGCCAACTGCATCAGGTAATCATCCGGGCCTTCCGAGGATAAGCCCAGACTCTTGATAATCATCTCGTCGTATTTCAGAGAATTTTCGATCTCGACGAGTTGAACGTCTCTTTGAATATCGCGCTTGCTCAGTTTCGGCTTTTGCTTTTTCACGAAGCCGAACTTGGAAGCCTGAATGATATGGTCTAAGGCTGATTCCGCCGCAGGCCAGAGCCTCTGCCGGAACGCTAAACCGTTATCTTCGTTGACCCTGACGCGCGGTCGGCCCATAAAGAAAATCCCCCGCAGTTTAGAGATACTTCTATCTCTTCCCTGGGGGGACTTGATGCGCACTTATGCCGCGCACCGCTACTAAACTGTCTCCCGCCAACCGTGCGCACGGCCTGCTATCGGCGGGACTCCCTATCGCAAGGCTCTAAGTCCTTGCTCGGTGCGCCCATCACGCAGCAGGAGCGCGGTTGCAACGGGCGGGGAGTAATGTCAAAGTATTAACAATACTGACGGGCAGTAATATGACATATTGGGAATCCAGATGCAAGAACTATTTCACTTATTTTTTATCCAAAGTCGGATTTTTGCCTGTTTCTGGGGTTTTGGGCTCGGTTTCTTCCTCTTCTGGGAATTTTTCATCATCTCCAATGGCATCGAAGATGGATATTTCATGCCACGGCACGATGCGTTCACGGCCTTTCTGCCAAATCCGCAGATAATTTGTATGCCCCTGCCATGAAACGTTGCTGGCGGAGTAGTCTTCTATGCGGCCATTAGCCCACTGGATTCGGATTCTCATATCAGCACCCTCACAAGTCGTTTCCCTTCACCAGCAAAGATCACCTCTGGGGTCAGCAAATCAACGGGGCTAAACCCGCCCGCTTCGCTGTATCCGCCCCATTTCAGATAGGCATTCGTCTTGACCAGAATCTTGCGGTATTCCCGAAACGGCCCCGTCTCAAAGCCGTCCTCGCCTACCTTGCTACGCTCATCGGGGATCAGGTAGGGCGTTGGTGAGACGTTGACCGTATGATCGTGGCTCATGGCGTAGCAATCGGAATGAATCCAATATGACAACCGCTCGACCTTGACCGCCTTTGCCGAATTAGTTCTTGCGCCTCCGTAACCGTGCGTGGCGTAGATGTGATAGGTATAGGGTTTTTCTGGATGATTTTCATTGCCACTTCCGAAAATGATCTTAAGTGCAATCCCGTTGGGACGATAAGGACACTTCCCCAATGATCCCGTAAGTGCCGCCGCAATGTCAGCCGTTAGATCAAAGCCCACTTCTTTGGTAATCCTGCGCTCGTGATTGCCGTCGGTTGCGCCCAACACCCTGTCTTTCAGTGGTATCAGTTGTTTGATGACCCAATCCCGCTGCTCCTGCGGGGTTCCCACCTGCGAATAGACATCGCCCTTAGATGATTTGATCGCACTCTCGCATAAGTCCCCATTTATGATCATGTAGTATTCGGGGTTTGATGCGATCAAATCCAACGTGCGCTTGAAGTGCGTAGGGCTGAAATTGGGATTGCCGTAATGCAGATCAGAAATGAAGATGACTACGACCCGCTTGAGTTCGGCGGGAAGCCGACGCACGTAATAGAAAAGTTCGTGATTTTGATTCAGAGCCATAGATCTCTCGTAATTGTCGGGGCGGAGTCTCCCCCCAGGGTTGAACCCCGCCCCCCATGGTCAAGGGTTCCCCCCTGCCATTTGTCCATATCTCGCTTTCACGGCATCATCTTGATTTACCCAAAAAAGCGTATTGGTTCCCTGAACGACGACCAAGGGCACGAACTCCGGCGGGCCATTTTGATAATCCCTCAACTTGTCTCTCCATTCCGGTCGGGCGCTGTATTCCATCCCGCCATACATGACAAAATCCACGCTGTCGCGGAGGCACCGCTCGTAAAGATTCGTCTCGTTGACGGGGAAATACTCCCAATCACAGCCGCACAGAAACGGCGCAAATCCCCGCAGCGACATGATCCGGTCTGCGGGCTTAACCACTTGTCTATACGCCTCAAACAGCGCTGGATCGTAGTTCATCTGCGACCTCACCATGTTCGAGAGCGAGAAGAAATTCATGCCCAAAACGATCAAGGCTACGGGGAGGTATTGCCATTTTAGACAATCTCGGGCGATTACCCAAGCCCCTAAAGAAAGCAAACAGAATATCTCCAGCCAATAATATCGCACCGTATTCACAGAATAGCTAACGAAGGAAATCAGCACCAAATGAACGGCCAGCGCGATCAGCAAAGTCCGAAATTCCCCTGACTTCGGCCATAGTTCCAACAGCCCCTTAATTGAGAAAAAGACCATCAGAAGCATCACCCAAACCACGATATAAGTCAAATTCAGCGCCAGATCACGCAGGAAATACCAAGCATTGCGTAGTGGATGCGAGAAGAAAATCGAGAAGGCATTGCCATATTGCGCTTCCCATCCTTCGGGCAACATGTCGGGGATCTGGTCGTCATTGAGATAGTGCAGCGCCAAGTTGTAGTTGCTGCGAGGCGGGAAGTCGGCATATTGGAAATTCAGCACCAACAACAGCAGGATCGGAGCCAAAATCCAAGCCCGCTTGACCCAATCTGCTTTCGGCAACAGGAGTGCGAAGGGAACGAATACCGCCGCCTCATAGCGCACCAGAATCGCCGCTCCCAACAAGATCCCGCCCCAAAACCATTGCTCCCTCCAAAGTGCATATATCGCCCACAGGATCAAGGCCAGGCAGAACATATCCGTCGAGGCTGAATAGGCGATTTCAAAGAAGATGGGCAACATCCCCGCCAAAACGAAGACAATCAACCCCGGCACGAATCCCAACCAGATAAATACGAGCAGGATCACCGCCGCGCCAGATGCCGCCGAAAGCAACTTTCCCGCCTGAAAGTATTTCATGCCAGGAAGCGTTTCATCAAAGAATTTCCCAAGCGGCAACAAGGCCAGGGGATAACCAATGCCATGACACTGAAACGGGTGGCCGTCCCGCCAGCGCCCTACCGCCTCCTCGGTTCCAACCTCGAAGGCCGACTCTAACCACATTGCCCCGTCAACGTAAGTGCTGATGAAGTCCGACTCCAGCCCCTGATAGCGCGGCAGACCATGCGGCACGAGCAAGACGAACACCACATAGACAACCGCGCAGATCAGGCCAGCGGACATGGAAAGTTTCATAGTCCCATCCCAATTCGCCTAAGCAATTGCGGGCGAAGGTAAAATCGTCGGTAAAATTCCCAGTATTTGCGCCGCAACAATTTCGATCTCGGAGCGAAAGTGCAGTCCCAGGTCTCCGTGGTCGGGAGGTATTTCGCCATCTCCGTCCCCGGCAATGGCGCGGCAACGCTGCACTTGGCAAAGGTCGGGTCTAACTCCAGTGCCAATTCGATGGTCTCGTTCATGTCGCTCTCCGTCTCGCCCGGGAAACCGATCATGAAGTAGCACTCGGTTTGCAACCCCGCCGCCGTCGCCCATCGCACCGCTTCCCGCGCCTGCTCTTTGGTCGTCCCCTTCCCCGTTCTTGCCAACACCCATTCACTTCCAGATTCTACGCCAAAAGGAATGCGGTAACAACCAGCCCGTTTCATCAGTGCCAGCATCACGGGATTCACCCGATCTACTCGAAGCCCCCCTCTCGGCAACCACGAGAATTTCAGTCCACGCTCCAGAATCTTTTCGCAGATCGCACAAACCCGATCCATATCTGCGGAAAAATTGTCATCGTAAATATGAATTTCCCGATAGCCCCACGACAATAGCCACGCCATTTCATCCACGACCCGCTGCGGCGACTTGAAGCGCATCTTGGAGCCAAAGACCGACTTCGTGCAATACACGCACTTGCCATAACAGCCCCGCGATGTCTCCATATAGGCGACTGGCCGCTCCCGCGAAATCAAGCGGTTGAGCTTGTAATCCGAAGCGCAGACCAACTCATAGGCGGGGAAGGGAAGATCATCGAGGTTCAGCACTGGTCTCTGACCATCAAAGTAGTAATCCCCCTCGCCCACGCAGATCTCATCCACCCATTCCGGCTTCTTCCGGGTCGCGCTGACGTGCGATCCGCCCAACACAATCTGCGCTGACAGCCACTTAGCCGCTACTTGCCGCGCCGCAATCTGAGCTTCCAGAATGTTTGCCGTGCGAGCCGTCAGGCCGATCACGTCCGGCCTGAACCCTTCCGGCGGACGCTTCTGGAAGGCCATGTCCCAAATCTTCACCTCGCCCGGCACGTTGGCGGCTACCGACAACAGACCCAATGGGGGGTGCCGATTCCCGATAATCCAGCCCAGCGGCGTATGCCGGTAAATATCCTGCCAGGGCGGATTCACCAGCAGGTAGTTCATAGCTCCGGTCTGTTGCTCCCCCAATTGCTCTCAACCGCGCCCACCAGCTTCTGAAACTCCGCATTCTTCTTGAGCGCAAATGCCTGCTCTTGCGGCCAGACCACGCGATAGTCGAAAATCGGCCAGAACACCGCCACACCGCCCAGAATCAGAAAGCTCCAGAAACCCGGCGGGATGCCAAGCCAATTCAGCGCGATCATGGTGTAGGCCATAATCTGCGCCGTGCGCACCCCAATCGCCCGACACGCCCCAAAGTTAATTGTCAACGCTTCTCCACGGATTAAATTCCAATTCGATCCGGTGTTGACCCGCCGGAACGATAATGCCAGTGAACATGCCATTGACCTGTTCGATGGGGACGTTGAAACCGTCCATCTTGGCTTTCCATCTGGGATGATAGGTCTGCGAAATGAACAGCAAACTTTCGGTTTCAGTAAAGACATAGAGCACGTTTCGATCCGCAGATTTTTCCAACCACGACACCTCGCCCGCGCCCTGATAGAAGAAAGCCCTGGGCTGGTGGCGGTTGTAGAGATAGACATATTGCCCATCCCCAAGAAACACCTGCTCCAGATAGGGGCTTTCCTGCGGCGATTCCGTAATGACGTATTTGACATTCGCCAGACTCAAAAACTCCCACGACGGGAACAGCGAGTCCATCCCCGCCTGATAGTTCGCCATGCTCACCCCGATCTGCCCCAGGACGCTCTCCAAGTGATGCACGGCATACCAGTTGGGATTGTGGTGTTTCACCAGCGGGAGTATCCTGAAAATCGTGGAATCCTGTTGGAGGAATTGCACCACACTGTCAGGCTTGAGATATTCCTGCATCGTCTGCGCCGAGACAGGCTGCACGACCCGCTTGCCCATGACAGCAAATTGCGCCAGCCCCACAACCCCAGCAACCACCACAACCAACCAGCCCCACTTAAATCTTTTCATAACGGTTTTCATACCCACTCCGGAGAGAAGAACCATCGGCAACAGCACCAAGACTTGAATCATCATCGGCGCTCGGAATTTATCGAAAATCGGCAAGATGAAATAGGCCGGAGCGTAAAGGATCGGCAGATACTTCCCAAACGACATTACCCACGCCAGGCCTGCCAAGATCACCAGAAACCATTTCAATCTTGATTTCCCCCAAATGATCGCCATAACCGCAAACACCAAAACCGCAATTCCCCAGTATAGCGGCGCATAGGTGAAGGGCATGTAGCCATGATAGGTTGCCCCGCCAAAGCCGAAAAACCCCGGAAGAACATAAGAAATAGACTCCAGGGGATGAAATGACCATTGCGTTGCATAGTCCCAACCCACACCCGCGCTACGCACCGACAGTTTGCTATACTCCCAGACCTTCGTATAGAGCGGGGCAGAAAGCAAAACCCCTATGAATAGTCCCATCCCTACCCTGACGGAAGGCCAGACCGACTTTTGCTTGATCGAATGCCAGAGACAGTAAAACACGACCATCATCACGCCGTAATAGGCAATCTGAACGTGCAACGATACCAGTTGCAGCCAAAAACAGCCCGCCAAAAGCAGGATAGACAGCACCCCGCGCTTGACAATCAATCTGTCCGTGAAAAACAGCAGCCAGGGCAAAAGGGCAATCGTCATCAGCTTCGACCCGTGCCCCACACCGGCATAATTCAGCATCGTCGGATTGAAAGCATACAGCAAGCCGCAAATCAGCCCTATCGCCAACGGGACTTCAAGGCGGATCAACACGGCGCAGACCCCCAGCGCGGCGAGCAGGAAAAACGGGGCGATCCAACGGTATTCCGAGCGATCATGCGGATAGATCCAGTTGTAAATCAAGCAGATCGGATTGTAGCGCCAAGCCGACAGGAGCGAACCGACCGCAGGAACCCCGCACTGGACGTAACTGCACCAAGTCTCGTCCCCCAGCGCATATTTGAGGCAATTCGACGCCGCCATATCCCCCATAGGCTGGTAATCCTGCCCCGTAAAAAAGACGTAGTAGTAAAGTCCGGCAAACACCGCCAGAAAAATCAGAACGATCCACTTCTTAGACACCTTGATCTCCTTTTTTCTGCCCCGCCACCGCCGGATTCCCACGCTTGAAATTCAAATTATCGCAAATCGGGCAGCGCGGAGCCGATACCCCGCACACCACGCGAGGATGACCGCAGGGGAACTTCTCCTCCCGATCCTTCTGCTTCCCCTCCACCCTCCACTGCTCCCACGCGCAATGCACCGCAATCGCCACGAACAGCCCCCCCACAACCCCCCAAAACGCCCCCGCAGGCAGCCAAATCACCCACCACGAAGCTTCCGCCCACCCCATCAGCTTAACCACCGACAAGTAAAGCCCGAACCCATGACAGGGCATCCCCCAGTGCCACATCCACGAGTCCTTCATTTCCGCCGCTCCCCCCCACGACGACCTATAAACCCCAAACGATCATCTGTACCCTTCCTGCGCTCCCCGCTACGCCGATCATAAGCGAAAATGGGATCAGACCGAAGCCGCTTCACAATCTCGTCAATCATAATCCCCCCCGGACGAACCCAAATCACATCACGCTTCTCCAAGGCCTCAAGACGAGACAAAACTTCTGGGATAAACCGCTCCAATTCACCAAGCAACACCCCTGTCTTTGTGAATTCCATCGCTCACTCCTCAATTCTCCAGCTTCACTATCTTCGCCCGACCCGTCTCCACCACGTAATTCCCCCCATCCCCCAGCCGTGCCTCCTCCGGAACCGCAAACACCAAGTGCCCCTTGTTCCGATCCGCCAAAGCTAACGCCTCCGCCAAATCATCCGTGTCCCCAATGAAGTAAAACTCCCCCAAACTCGGTAACTTCAGCCCCAAAATCACGTAGCGCTTGTATTCCAGCCGTAAGTTCACGACTTCCTCCTATCTTGCCCGCTGCGACGATCCGCACTCCGCCCAGGATCATTTACCCTGCGCCCCAAAGAATGCCGTTGACCCGTCCCATCACCCCGCCTCGCCCCCTTGCGACGATCAAGCCAATGACCCGAACCTTGCTTGTGCATCCGCTCCAACTCGTCAAGTCGAGCGCGAACTTGCTTCAGCTCATAAAGAAGCAAACTATAGCCACTCTCAAGTGAGAATATCCGCTCTTCTTTTCCCATTGTTCACTCCTTCTTTACCCAATTTCACACACAAATACAATGGATACCACCGATTCCGTCAAACGACCCCCCACCTGGCTTTTCTCTTTTTCCCCAGCTTTGACCCCCACCCCCCCTCGATTCTGCTTATTCATATCGAAGCCTGTCTATATGATATAGCTGCAAACTGCATCGAAACTGCAGCTATACTGGGGGAAAGCTCATTGGCCTGGATCGCGATGCATCGTCCGATCATATTCAAGTTTATCTATTTGATTCGCGAGGGCTGATTTATTCTATTCGTCTCGGGTCTTAGCGATTCAAGTTTGATTAGCCTGGGGTTGGGATTTGGGTATGCTTGCAGTTTGCTGTGGGTTTGGCAGTTCTTTAGGGGAAGTTTTGGGTAGGATTGGATTGATTTGGGATTGAATGCTTGGGGCGGAATCCCCCCTCTCGTCCCCCCTTTTGGGGTTGGGCTGGCTGGGGGTTTTGGTGAACGGCTGTAAACGCTTCGCCGTCCGCGGCGATGGTGAATCGCAGTGAGTGATCCGCCCTCTGTATCTTCTCGGACCCGACCCACTTTGAGGGCCAAAGATAAGACATTTTGTAGGCCCATGCAAATCTTATTTGCCCCCCCAATACTCCGTGAAATATACGGTTGTTTAGCGATATTTGGAAAGTGATACTCTTCGGATATAGCATAGAGTTCACAACTCTTTAGTTTATTTTTTGGGGCGTTTAGATTGAAATAGTCGGCGTTTCGCGCGTCGTCAAGAAAATGAAGACTTGACAAGGGGGGGGGAAATATGTTATATTATAGGCGAAACGAGGGAAAAATCGGATGAATCAGAATCAATTAAATTTGGCCGGACGGAAACTGCGGCAACGCATTTCGAGGAACTCATCCTTCCTTTCCACGTCCGGCCATTTACTCTCAAGGAGGGAGCATGGAAGCAATTAAATCAGTTGAAGTTGACGAGTTGCGCTATGAGTTGTTCCGTGGAGACAATGGCCATTTGCGGATCTGCTATGTAGATATTGAGACGGGAAACGTTTTGCCGGAACTTTTGGAGTTTCCCAGTGACGAAATGGCGCTGGCAAAGTTTGACGCTTTGATCCAGAAGGCCGCGTCTGCCTGACAGCCGGAGGGCGCGGGGGAGTTTCATGGCTCCCCCAGGCGCAAACGCCCGCAAGGGCATAACTAAAAGTGAGGGAAAGCATGAAAAAGCAAAATCTCAGAATCGCCAAGAGGTTGCATAACGGTCAACTTTATGCAGAATGTCAAGGTGGGGTTGCTTGGGAAATAGCATTGGAAAAATGGGATAAGGATAATTCCCAGCCTTGCCCCATGCCAGTCGGCCATCGCATATTCACGCATCCGCAAGAATACGGCGCGGAAATAGTCCAATAGCGCACCAGGGCCGGGGAAGTTTCATGGCTCCCCCAGGCGCAAAGGGAAAGTCAAACAAGGGAGAGG
>ERZ1292632.1450-Hain-H43-01um-R2-1450-length-22866-cov-40_pt1 | contig 22866 bp, 34 predicted proteins | sample MGYA00564407_ERZ1292632 | MGnify/ENA primary metagenome ERZ1292632 (study PRJEB36523, sample SAMEA6512637) | groundwater metagenome | collected 2019-01-08 | study: AquaDiva: Metagenomics assemblies of 32 groundwater samples | reverse complement strand
CCCACAAGGCCCGTTCCCCGGCGCGGCTGGTGCGCCGGACGTTCCTGCTAGCCGGGGAGCGTGATCGTAGAAGGCGAGCCGGCCCCGCGGCTAGGGGCGGGCGGTGGAGTCCCCACAAGGCCCGTTCCCCGGCGCGGCTGGTGCGCCGGACGTTCCTGCTAGCCGGCGTGCTCGGGGTCGGTTGGGTCTGCCGTGCCGGCCGCGCGGGACTGGCTGTACAGCCCGCTGGCGGCCAGGGCGGCGATGATGCCCAGGAAGATGGCGTCGGTGACCGATAGCCCGCTGATCGACCGTAGCGTCAGGTTGACCGCGATGCCGGCGATCAGCGCGAGTACCGGATACCACCGGCTGGGTATCGCTGGAGCTGCTCTCTTTGCGAGCTCGACCAGTGCGATGATGAGTGGGACTCCGCCGAGGCCGACGAGGTCCCTGATAGAGATCGATGTCGGCGGGTCGGATCCTAGCGGGGCCCAGAGTGCGCTGGTGAGGACTGCTAGTACCGGGACGAGTCGGAACATTTCTTCCTCCTGGTCAATACTTGACAGGCTTGGCGTGTCAAGTTTAGAACACGCCGGTGACCATCGCGTCGGCTGGGTTGTGCTCGTCGAAGAGGATCAGCAGGACGATGCGGCCGGCGACGAGCTCCGCTACTGCCAGGCCGCGGTTGACCGGGACGGCTGTCAGGTAGGCGTCTGGCGATCCGATGACCTCGAGTGTTGCTGTGGAGCTGGGCGCGTCGAATGCGCGCAGGATGCCGCGGGCGATCTGGCTCACGTGGCGATGCCTCCCAGTCTGATCTCCTGATCGAAGTGCGGCCGTGACGAGCGGTTGTAGCGCGTCCGGATTTCCCGGACGTGCCGGAGCGTCGCGGCCAGTCCCGCCCGGCTGTCGGTCAGGTCGATAACATCGCCGACCTGTAGGCCGGGGTTGACGCGGGCGACGATCAGTCCGAGATCCTCGTCCGCCTGGAGCCGGAGCCCCTCGTAGGTGGCACGTGTGTCGACCTCCGCCTGGGCGTCGAGGCTGCGATCGATGACTGTCCGGGGTAGGTCCCGCCATTGGTCGAGGATCCTCGACCAGTCCAGCCAGCGCCCGAGTAGGTCCAGCCCGACGACGTCGACGTGTCCGGCAATCTGTCCGCTCTGCATGTAGACGCCGGACAGGATCGGGTGGGTAGCGGGCCCGTAGCTGTAGGCGCTGGCGCCTTGAGCGTGGTCGATGACCTCCGGATCGACCGACGTTAGGCCGACGCCGGCCGTTACTGCCGCTGCGGTGGTGAAGCGGAGATCGAGGCCGGACGATTCTACCAGCCGGCGGGCCGCGGCGCCCCAGCTCGCGCCTGCCTGCACACTGAATTGCGGTACGGTCAGCGCCATGTTGCCCGACGGGCTTCCGGAAGCCTCGCCGCAGACGCACCACCAGGCTTTCTGAATGATGGACCCCAGACTGTCCCCGCTCCACTGGTACTGCCGGCGCGCTCGCAATAGCTCGTGCCAGGCGGCGGTATCGATGCAGGTGATCCGGAGGGCGCCGGTTCCCCTGGCGCCCCGGTCCGCGAATCCGATCTGCCGAATCCACCAGGTGGACGTCCAGATGTACTCGACACCGGTGGTGCGGTAGCCGAGCCCGAGCGCGAGTTGGCTGCCGGTCCGGAGGGGCCGGAGTGCGCCGGCCTGGCCGGCGGTGGCGTAGGTGCCAGCCGAGTTGTCGAGCTCGATTAGCAGCTCCCCGCCGTGGTTGAGCTGTTCAACCGCGGCGATGGTGGTGACCGCGTCCTGGCTCACGTCCAGGAGTTGGCCAGAAGCGCCAGTGTAGGCTGGGGCCCGGTGCGCTCTGTCGGATTGTATGAGGTACCACCAGCTCGCGGTGCGGAGGATGACTACTCCGTACGTAGTCGTGTGGTCCCATGGGACGGTCTCCGATAGCCACCAGCGGACCGGTGTGAACGAGATGAGTGCGCGTTGGTACGCCGGGGCCGAGCAGCGTTCGACGAGGGTTAGGCAATGTCGGTCGAGGGAGTCGGCGGGGCGTTGGTGGAGCAGTCGGGGATGCGCGTAGTCGTAGGGTGAGCTGGCGCCGGCCTGGATGATGACCGCGCCGCCCTGCCAGTTGATGCCGTCGTGCTCCTGATAGCTGATTCGTGGGGTGGTGCCGTCGGCGATAACCAGGTAGCAGTAGGCGTTGGGAGCGGTGGAGTCCCGGCCTACACCGATGCCGTCGATTGCCGTGCGGTTTGCGGCGCCGGGGTCCCAGGCCCATGCTGCGCCGGTCCAGTAGGCCCGAGCGACGTAGTTGACGCCGGCGCCGGCGTTGACCGCGGCGAAGACCGTGGCCTGGTAGCCGTAGCGTCCATCGGCGGCCAGGCCGACGATCGGCGCGCCGGGGTCGTGGACCAGGGCGTCGGCTGACCAGGTTGCGCCGTAGTCGAGTGACTCGGAGTAGCGGATCTGGGTCCCGGAGACGTAGTAGACGATGACCGCTGCCGTGAGGCTGTCCGCGGCGATGGCGACTGGCGCCGCGGTGGCCGCGGTCAGGTCGGTCCAGGTGGACCATTGGCTGGCGGTGGTCGGCGTGGTCACGCGCTGCATGTACAGCCGGCCGCCGGTGGCTCGGGCGCGGACAAGGGAGCCGTCTTTGGCAACGGCGGCGTCGTGGTACGTGTCGAGGCTGGCCTCGGAGTAGAGCTGGGTGAGGTCTAGCCGGGGCGCCTCCAGCGGCGTGTCGGCGATGCGCACCCGGACGATGGGCTCGGCGTCGAGCTTCCGGCAGGCGGCGGCCAGGGTGGCGGTTAGTGCGCGCATGCTGGCCTCTTGTTGTGCCGGCCTGTGATCCAGTGTTGGTTGCCGACTAGTGGTAGTGGTGTCGGCGGGGGTTGGGGGTTCCGGCCGCAGAGCAGGCAGGTATAGATGGTCCAGCCTGGGATGCTAGTATCGAGGGTTGCTGTGACGTAACCGCCGCAGCCAGGGCGCGGGCAGAGTCTGGGGTATTGTGAGGTTGTGAGGTGGTGTAGTGTCACAGGAGTAGCTCCTCGAGCTGGCGCCGCCAGGTGGGCCAGGTGGCGCCCGGGCAGCTCGTTGTCCAGCCGGGCAGCGCCAGGTCGCGGTGCCCGGCGAACGGGATCGGCCGGCTGACGTCGTGCCTGATGGCGCGGATGGCGTTGGCGGTGGCGCGGAGCTGCAGCTGTGACGGCGAGACGTGCGTCCAGTTGCCGACGAGGCAGAGTCCGATGAGCTGCTGGTTGCGGTTGGCTACGTGGTAGCTGGTGCGGTACCAGCTCTGGGCTAGCTCTAGGTGGCCGTCGGCGTAGATGAGCAGGTGGTAGGCGCAGCCGGGCCAGCCGAGGTTGCGATGGTGGTAGTCATCGATCTGCTGCCACGTCGTTGTGGTGGGGGTGGCGCTGTGGTGAATGGCGATGGCGTGGATCGCGGCGAGCGGCCGCCAGTCGTAGACGCGGGCCGGCGGCCGCCAGACGCGGCGGTCGATGGCCGGCAGTTCGTCCCCGATCGTAGCGAATCTCATGACCCCACCCCCCTCTCGGTGTCCTGCAGTGGCCAGACCGGCATCCGGGAGTGTCCATGGGGGCCGCGGAGTTGCACTTGGTCGAGCAGTCGGTCCGCCCGGGCTCGGTTCTCGTCGGCGAGCTCCCGGAGTTGCCGGGGAGTCCAGCCGCTGGCGTTCAGTCTGGCTGAGGACCACCGGGCGGCCGCGTTCTGGGCCAGGGCGGCGGCGATCAGGATGATGATCGGGTCATCGTCGGGGGGTATCGTCGAGCTGGTCGAGATGGTATGCATCGCGGCATACCAGATCTTGACGTTGTTCGTGCCGGCCGCCGGTGGCGCCGTCAGGACCCGGACTGTTCCTGGGGCTTCTTCTTGAAAGGCTAGCCAGACGGGTTCCTCTTCGTCGATGGGGTATTCGACCGCGTAGACGAAGAGGAGCCCGGTTGCGGCTGAGCAGTCGAAGCGCCGGGTTGTGCCGTCGCCGTTCTTCGTGGTCGAGAGTAGTTGGGGCGATGCCCGGCTGTACTCGCTGGCGGCGCGTTGGACGTAGTCGTTGAGCAGGGTGTCGGTCCAGTAGTAGGCGGCTGCGTCGGTGTCCATCAGCGCGTCGCGAAGCTGGGTGAGCAGGTTGGCCGCGGTGGCGCCCATGGCGGTGGACCTCCGTTTTGCAGATTTTGGTTTCCCTGGGGTCAGATGGTGATCTCGGTGCCCTCCAGGCTCTTCAGTGCGTTGGCCCGGCGGACGGCGACGTCGATCCCGGCCAGCGAGGCTGCGACCGTGTCCCTGATCTGCCAGGCAGTGGCGTCGGCGGTGAACGTGAAGGCGCGGGTAGTGACCGGGTTGGGGTCGGATTTCTTCCCCCGGAACTCGACCGTCAGGCAGATGTTCTGCCCGTCGGCCTGGATTGCGATCAGCTTGGCAATCATGAGGCACTCCAACTGAGCCAGTGCGCGTAACGCCTGGCTGGTGATTCGTCCGGCGGTTTGGTGGTTCACACCGAGAGTGGTGAGGGCAGGTCGGCCAGCCGGCGGCGCTCCCGGCGGCGGGTGTCGGGGTGGGTTGGTAGTCGGGTGAGTGGGACGCCGGCGCGGTAGGCTAGCTCCTCGCGGATAGCCTCGGCGATGCTGGAGCAGATTATCTCGATCACGTTAGACCTCCTGCCAGTTGGGCTGCCTGGCGAGTGCCATCAGGTAGGTGCGCTCGTCGGCGGTGAGCGGTCGTGAGAAGAGCATCAGCCCGGCTATAGCGTCGTTGGGCTGGAGAGCGCCGGTGTTGCCGGAGGCTGCGTAGACGTAAGTCGGGCCGGTGAAGTCGATGGGGGGGAGCGTGGCGGTTCGGAGAGCGCCGGCGGCTCCCACCTGCCAGCGCTGCAGACCGGGCTGCCAGTCGGCGTATACCGGCGTCCAGGTGTTGGCGGCCGGTGTGTCGCCGGCCGGGCTGTCGAGGGACGCGCCGTTGAACACGCGTAGTGTGACCGTTCCGCTTGCGTTATGAAGCAGACGGAATGACGGGTTGCCGTTGGAGCTTTCCAAGGCAAGGAGGTAGGGCGCCACGTCGCGGCCGGTGGTCGACTCGGGGCAGACGTAGAGCAGGGCTGCGCCGCGCTGGGGCGATACTGTCGTGGATCGCAGCGAGAGCGTGGTTGCTGCGCGGTCGGACTTCGTGTTGGGTGGGGTGCCGGCCTGCCAGGTGTAGCCGGTGCCGAGGGAGCCGTCCATGTATGTAGTAGTGTAGGTGCCAGCCTCGAATTGGAGGGCGTCCCAATAGATGACGCTGGTGCAGTTGTTCCCGGTGTAGTCGGGCTCGCATTTAACGTAGCAGTTTTTGGCGGCGAGGTCGTTGACGGTGGTCACCTGGGCGCTGACCCGCTGCCAGATGCCGACGAGGGCGGTGTTGGGATTGGCGTTGGCGGCGGCTACGAAGCCGGAGCCGGCGGTCCTGAAGCCGGGGGTCCCGGACGTCCAGGACTGGATGTAGGCCCAGGCGGAGATAGTGTAGGTGGTGCCCGCGGTTAGTGTGAGGGCCAGGTCCCGGAGCACTCGCTTGTTCTGCGCCGCGACGGTGATCAGGCAGGATGCCGCGCCCGACTTCGTCTGGACAGCGGAGCTTGCGGCCGTCCCGCCAGCAGCTCCGCCGTTGTCGGATACCGACCAGCCGGTCAGGTCTGGCTCGAAGCTGGGGTACTTGTTGTGGTTGGTTCGAGCTTCTTCGACCAGGATCCCCTGGGAGCCGGCCCAGGGGCCGGTCTGGTAGCGCGCGGGGCCCGTCGCGACGAGGCTGGCCGCGGGATCGGCCGACCAGGTGGCCAGGGAGCCGTTGAGGGGGGCGAGTAGGACCATGGCCCGGGCGAGATCGTCTTCGAGACGGGCGAAGGGCAGTGGCAGGCGGGCGCGGGTGAGTACTCCGCGCGTCAGGATCAGTTGGGGCATGATCCCCTCCTGCCTGGGTATAGCAGGCGAGCCAGTGGTATCGGCAAGTTCGGGCGCGCCGTGTCAGTGGGCGGGAACCGCTGGCGCGGGCAGGGAAGCTCTGGCTTGCTATCGATGAGGTGCTGGAGCGAGGCGAGTTGGCGGTCCGTCATAGCCAGACCGCCGTGATGTCCAGGTCGGTGGCGTCCGGCGTGCCGGCGATTGACTCCAGCCAGCATAGGACGTCGAGGCCGCAGGCCTGGACCGCGATGACCCGCTGGGCGGAGCCGACGATGGTTACCGGTTCGATGCCGCCGACCTTGCCGGTTGCGCCGCCGGCGCGGAGGTGGGGGCGGATCACGGCTGAGGGCGACGTGCCGTTGGTGAATGTCAGGTAGCAGAAGAGCAGGCAGGTGTTGGCGCCGCCCGGGTTGACGAGCCAGGCGGCGTTGTCGACGGCTGGAGCCGCGGTGCCGTCGGCGGCCGCGACGTTGGTCCGGTGAGTGGTGACCGCGGCGTCCGGCCGGACGATGCCACGGACGAGCTTGTTGCCGTTCGAGTCGATCTGCTCGAGCACTGGGTTAACCTCCCCCCTCTACTGAGGGCTGATGTCGTTTGGGCCGGGTGCCCGGTTGGCCCGGCCTCGTACACTGTGGTTGGCCGGGCCAGCGGGCCGGGCGCCCCTCCGTCCTTCCGGGAGGAGGAGTACGTCCGGCCCGGGCGACCCGAGTGAGAGCCGGCGCCCCGAGTTGACCGCCTGGCGCGCTGGCCCGGCCGCCCGCCCGGGTGTGCCGGTTGCCCGCTTACGCGACGTGGGCGACCTTGAACGTGAGTACCACGGTCAGGTTGGTGATCGAGCCGTCGCCGGCGTTGGTGGTGACCCGGACGGTGACCTTCGCGTTGTCGGCGATCGCGGCGTCGGCCGGGGCGGCGTCGACATAGCATGTTTGTGCGGCGGCCAGGGCGATGGGCGCGGTGAGGACTGACGCGGCCCCCTCGTAGACGTCCACCGTTGGGTTGACAGCGCCGGCCTTCGCCGTGGCGTAGACGGACACCTCGACCAGGGTGGCGGCGAAGGGCATCTGCATTCCGGCCTGCTCGGTGCCGATGACGACGCCGGCGCCGATGGTCGGGGCGAAGAGGGTGAGCTGGTAGTAGGCGTTCGGGTTAGCCAGCTTGGTGTTGGCGATGGCGGCGGCGGCATCGATCTTCGCGTTGTTGACGAAGCCGTCGGCGACCAGCGCGCGGCCGCCGGCGTCGGCGGTGAGGAAGCCGTTTGCGAACTTTCCCTGGCTGGTGGCGTCCGCGGCGAAGAACCCGTTGGCCAGCTTGTTGCGGCCGTCGGCGGAGGCGGCGAGGTAGCCGGCGGCCATCTTGGCCAGTCCGTCGGCGGTGGCCTGGAGGTAGCCGGCGGCCATGAGAGCCAGGCCGGTAGCGTCAACCGAGAGGATGCCGGCGGCCAGGTGGGCGGTGTCGATGCTGGCGTCGTTGTAGTGCTCGGAGTCGAGGGAGTCGTCAGCGAGCTTGGTCTCGTCGATGCAGTCGGCGCCGAGCTGGCTGGCGGTCACGAACCCGTTGGCCATCTTCAGGCGGCCGGGGGCATCGGCGGTGAGGATGCCGTCAGCGAGGTGGACGAGGTCGATGGAGCCGTCGACGTACTGGTCGGAGTCGACGGAGTTGGCGGACATGTGCTCCAGGTCGACTGAGGCGGCGACGTAGTGCTCTGAGTCGACGGCGTCGTCGGCGATCTTCGTCCCGTCGATGGCGTCGGCGGCCAGCTTGGCGGTGGAAACCGCGAGGTTCTGAAGATTGGCGGTGGCGACCGACGTCGCGGCGAGCTTGCCCGCGCTGACTGAGGAGTCGGCGAGCTTGTCGGCGGTCACGGCGCTGTTGGCGATGTCCGCCGTGGCGATGGCGCCGGCGGCGATGCTGCCAGCGGCGATGTTGGCGCCGCTCGTGGCTCCGGTGTGGTTGTGCGTGCCGATCGCGTGGACGTGGTCGACCCGGCTGTACTTGCTGGTGGCCCCGGCGGCGTTGGCGGCCGCGGTGCCGGCGGCGGCCATCTCGCCGGCGACCCCCGCGGCGAGAGCGGCGCCGACCGCTTTCGAGTTTGCGCCGTCGTGGTCGTGGCCGGCGGCCGTGTCGAACACTACGCCGGCCTCGGGGACGGTCTTCGAGTCGAGGCCGTCGTGGTCGTGGCCGGCAACCGGGTTGAACGAGATCGATGACTCGGGGACGGTCTTCGAGGTTGTGCCGTCGTGGGCGTGGCCGGTGGAGTTGTTGAAGGTGATTCGGGCTTCCGGGATAGGCATTGGGTCCCCCCTACGATGTTCCGCCCGGTGGAGCTGGACCCCTGGGCGGTGATTGCGCGTGTCTCAGATGCGCGCCCCCTGGGCCGGCGGGTGGCCCGGCCGCTACCCACGTATCTTAGCCTCGGTCCAGAAAGATGGGTTCCCGGGGGCATCGAGGCCCCCGGGTTTGCCAGTCGCGGTCAACCACGCTGGCGGTCGGCCTTTGGGTCTACAGCCGGTTTACGGCAGCCCGGCGTAGGCCCCGCGGTAGTCGAGCCAGTTGCCGCCGTACATGTGGCGAACCTTGTACGTGATAGCGTCGTTGGTGAAGACCGCGCCCTCGGTTGGCGCGTCCTGGACCAGGAGCTCCGGCTCCCGCCGCCCGTTGACGAAGCCGATCTCGATAGACTCGACAACAGCCGGGTCCGCCATGATGTACCAGTGGTTCGTCTCAGTGAACTGCGGCACCACGATGGGCTGCACCGTGCCGCGGAGGACGTTGACGTCGTTGTCGAGGCCCCCAGGGGTCAGCATCGACTGCGTGAGGATCTGCGCCGTGAACGTCAGGTCCGGCGGGATCAGCAGATAGCGCGGTGCGATGCCGAGCCGCTTCGAGGCGCTGTTGACTTGCTTCGCCATAACGATCATGGCGGCCTGGAGGTTGGCGGAGCTCAGGGCGTTGGCGGAGGTGTTGCTGCCGTGGCCGGCCGAGAAGACGCGGGCCTGGTCGGTCATCAGCGGCCCCGTGCCGCCGGTCTGGGTGAAGAGGTTGCTGACGTACTCGTTGATGGTGATGTTGGCGGCGATGGCCAGCTTGGAGGGGATCTTCGTGACCGCGCGGACGTCGTCGTTCAGGATCATCTCCATGGTCACGGTGACCGCGGAGCCCTTCTTTACGGGGGTGTACGTCTCCTTCGTGTCGTCCCAGGCGAGGTTGACGTACGGGCCGTTTTCGGCCACCGTGGGGAGTACCGCGAAGTCGTAGAGGAGGATGCGGTCCTGGGCCTTCATGTCCGAAAGCGAGATCTGGGAGACCACCGGCTCCCACCAGCGGGACTGCCCCTTGTAGTCTTGGACCAGGCGCTTCGTCATGCTGTTGGCGACGACGTTGGCCATAACCGACGTCGTTACCTCGTCCGCTTCCCGGACGATGGACTCCTCCCAGTGGTAGCGGCCGTCGAAGAGGCGATCCCCGGTGATCAGGATGTAAGCCTCGCGGATCCCTGAGAGCCGCGGGGTGTCCTTGAGAGCGTCCGGCAGCTCCAGCCCGAAGAGGCGGTCCATGGCGGCCTGGACGCGGGAGAGCGGATCGCCGGTGACCCGGGCGGCCCGGGTGAAGCCGGCGCCGGCGATGGTTTGGGGCTGGAATACGGCGCCGAGCATCTGCTGCAGCGACTCGATCGCGCGGTCGAGCTGGGCCGGCTGCCAGGTGGGGTTGGTGAACTGCGCGCGGAGATAGGTTCTGGCCTGCTCCGGAAGCGTCGAGGCCGCCAGGCGGGCCTCCAGGGCGTGGGCGGCGAGGGCGGTTCTGGTCTCGCGGACGGCGGCGAGCTCGTTCTCCAGCGCGGTGATTCGTGCGAAGCCGGTGCGGACGTCGTCTAGGGGCGTGGGAGCGGTCGGCGGGGGTGTGGGAGCCAGACTCGGCCCAGCCACGGGGAGGGGGCGGGCCTCCTGGACAGGTTGAGCGGCGGTGGTGATTTCATCGGGCACGGTGTCCTCCTGAACGGCCATGTTGGCCAGCTCGGCGGCTTCGAGTATGCGGTCGAAGCTCCCGCCGGCGGATGGATTGACGACGAGGTCCGCAGAATTGACCCGGATGACCTTTCCGACATCCCAGGTGGGCATCTGCTGACCATCGGCGCGCGCGATTGGGGTCCCGGGGGCTTTCAGAACGAACATGTCGGCGGAAATGCCGACGTTTGGGGTGACCCGGCCGGCCGCGCGGTCGGCGATGAGCCCCTCGACTACTCCGGCGAGCCAGGCGCCGGCCGGGTTGAACGCGAGAGTGGCCCGGATGGCCCCGAAGTGATCCAGGTGGGGGTCGGAGTAGACTCCGACCAGGTCCCGGAGGCTCCGGCCGCCCGCGCGGGTGCCGTCCAGGGACGTCGGGTGGTCACAGAACGCGCTGGCGCCGTGCCAGAGGGGCAGCGATGCGGCCAGAACCTCCCGGGAGTAGCGGAGACCGTTCGCCGAGATGCCCGGGCGAATGATCGTGACGTCGAAGCGCGGTCCGGGCTGCCGGACGGCCTCTAGGGTCGGGCTGTAGATGGTCGCGGGAGTCGTTTCGGTGGTCTCGGGCATCTAAATAGCCTCCTCAGGTCGCGATCAGGGCCGGATTGCGTTGCAGTGCGTCCAGGACCGCCGCGGCCAGGCACAGCGCTATCGGGTAGGCGACGGCGTTGCCGATGACCTTGTGAGCGGCCTTCGCGGTGAACGGGCAGTGCTTCAGGTGGTCGGGTGGGAGTCCCTGCAGCTCCAGGGCGCGGGAGAGGTTCGCCCAGGTGGCGTGCCCCAGGGTGTGGAGTCGCCGGTTGCCCTTTCCGTGTTGGTTGGTGGGACCATCGGTGTAGTGGATGGCGCCGGATGCCAGGACCCGGGGCGCCCAGGCGGGGTTGTCGATGGCCGTGAGGCCCTCGGAGAAGTGGAGGGGGCGTCCATCGCTGGTGCCAAAGCTGAATCGGTGCTTCCGGCTCTGCTCTCCGCCGAGCCAGCGGTTGTTCAGGATCGAGGCGTGGATCTTGTAGCCGTCGAGGTCCGGTATCGGCGCGGATTCGACGTTTTCCATGACCCACCAAGTTGGGCGAGCCTCGTCGACGACTCGTATGAATTCCGGGATCAGATCCTCGGCGACGCTGGCCTCACCGTAGCGGTGTCTGACGATGTGGACTAGCCGGGAGTGAGCCTGGCAGGGGGGACCGCCGATAACTCCGCTGAAGGCGCCGGACGGTGGGTGGAAACGCTTGACGTCGCCGCCCCATAGTAGATCGGGGCCCCGAACGATGCAGAACCCCTTCGCCTCGAAGGCGGTGTCGAGGATCCCGATTCCCGGGAAGAGGCTCAGGACGAGTTGCTGTCTTACCACCTCTGGCCCTCCTGGTAGACGTCTGCCCGGACCTGGCCGGCGGCCGGTGCGACTCCGTAGCCAGCCGCGGCGCGGACCGCGAGCGCGGCTGAGGTCAGGAAATCGTCGTGCCCGCGGTCCGCCGGGACGTACCACTGGAGCAACTGGTTTCCCCGGACGTCGTATCGGGCGGCCTCGGCCTCGGCCCGGAACTCGGTCAGCTCGGGCCCGGCGGGGTCCTCGTGGTAAAGCTTGAGCCGGCCGCCGTTGACCGCGGCGAGCAGATCGAACCCCAGGGAGGATTTCACGGTGGAGCTGAACGTGACCGGCTCGCAGGTGGACTCGCCGAGTGCCGAGAGCAGGAACGAGGCTACGCCGGCGCCGACGCCGGTGGCATCGACGCACACCCGGGAGACACCCCAGACGTTGGCCAGCAGGTCTAGCAACTGCTCGAATTGCTCGCGGTGGCCGCGGCCGGTCCACCAGTAGAAGTCGCGGACCAGCAGCCGCGGCTCCGTGACCAGGTCGCTAATCGTCGATAGGTCGAGCTCGGCAATGGTGACTACGGTCGAATCCCTCCGGGGCTTCAGCGATCGGAGTGCAGCGTCGGCGGCCTCCTCGTCCTCACCGGCGACGTCGATCCCGGCGACGTATGTGGCGTCGTCCGATCGGCGGTGCTCCCGCTGGTGCTCGCCCTGGGCCTGGGCGAGCTGTTGGTCCGAGAGAAACCTCCCGCCGCCGGCGATGGTCTGGAGGAGGTACTGCGTCCGGAAGAGCGGGTGCGTCTCCCCCAGGCGAGCCTTCTCGGCTTCGACGTAGCGGCCGTACGCCGGGTTCTGCTCGGCGACCACGCCCCAGGGCACCTCGAAGTGCCGGCGGATCCCGTCCCGGGCCTGGGCCTCTTTCGCTGCCTCGACCTGGCGGTACAGTAGCGTGTCCTCAGTCCAGGCGGTTCCGTAGTAGACCCGGGTGGCGTTGCGCGTGGCCCCCATCGGCATGAAGTCCTTGTCGTGCTTGTCGATGAGGATGTCCTGGGCCTCGTCGAACTCCATGGCGATGCTCGCGGTGGCTCCGACCACGTTGGCATCCGCGCTGGCGCTGAGGAACAGGCACCGGGCGTTGTCACACTTGATGATGTAGTGGAGCTCCTGGCGGGTCAAGCCCTTGGTCCAGGGGTTGTTCAGACAGCGGTGGAGTCTCATCATGCTGTTGACGAGCTGCGGCCGGAAGGTAGGGGCGGCCTTCACTATTGTCCCGCCGACGCGCTGATGGATGGTCAGCAGGTAGGCCTCCAACTGGCCGGACACCTCGTTCTTCCCGGCCTGGCGGGAGAACATCAGCGTGAAGGCGAGTCCCCGGCCGTGGAGCACGCTGTCGGCGATCGCCCGGGCCGGCTCTAGCTGGTAGGGGCGCAGGGGAGTGCGGATCACGTGGGCGCTGAAGAGGCCGATGTCCCGGAGTATCGCGGTCAGTGCGGAGTGGGTGTTGGCGTTCGTCGGCGTCATCGGTTGGCACCGCCGGTGTCGAGGTCGGCGAGCATGGCCAGGGCGAGGCCGGCGAGCTGGGCGAGGGCGTCGCCGACGTCGGCGGCGAGGGGTCGCTCGGCGTCGCCGGTGATGTGAACGAGGCAGTTGGCCTCGTCGAGCCGGGCCAGCCAAGCGTTGAGCGAGGCTGGCGGATCGTCGGAGATGGCGTAGGCGGCCTCGACTGCCGTTGTGACGGCGCGGGCCAGGACGTCCACCTGTCGGAGGTTGAGGTTAGGTCGCGTCGTCATTTGATCACCGCCCGGTACACCTCGGTCAAGACGACGGCCAGCATTCCGAGGAGAAGGCCGTTGATCTTGGTGTCAACCGCATCGATGCGCTTGCCGACGTCGGCCAGCATCTGGCGGGTGACCAGCTCGTAGGCCGAGCGCGGGCGCTCGTCGATGGCGGCCGATTCGGGGCCCCGAGCCGGCTTCCGGTAACGTCGGAGAGCTGCACCGATCATGACGTGCCTCCCAGCCCGAGCTCGTTGGCAACCTCATCGAGGGCCCGGGCCAGGGCCTCCTGGAGGTTGGCGGCGGCCGCTCCGGTGATGACGTGCTGCGCCCGGACGGACGTCGTGAGCACCTGGATTGCCCGGGAGATCGAGTCGAGCTGGTCGACCTCGGGGACAGCGCCCGCCGCGGCGGTTGCCCGGCGGATCAGCACGCGTAGCAGCTCGATCTCCCCGGCGAGGCTGCCGGCTTCTGCGGCGGCGGCCAGGGCGGTGAGCTCCGCGGCGCTGAACAAGCCCGTGTAGAGCCCCCGGGGCTGCGGGGACTGGGAGCCATTTGACGGTGTTGGCTTAGTGCGTGCCATTGGGTCCCCCGGTGGCTGGCTGGGTGGGCTGGGCGGCCGGCCGCGGCGGCGGGAGCCTTGCGCCAGGTGGCAGGAGTCCGTCGTCCCGCACCGGTTCGCCCAGGAATCGCGCGAGCAGGCGCCGGCACTCGTCGTCGCGAATCCAGCCGTTGCGGCGCGCGACGTCGAGGGACTGCGCTACCTGGTAGCTGGCGTTTGCCAGGCGCTCATTGTCCTCAGTCGTGAGGTCCTCGAACTCCGCGCGAATTGTCAGGGACTGAACGTCCTCGATCCGGCCGGACCGCCGAAGAGCCTCGCGGGCGAGATCGACGAGGATGGCCCCCAGGGCGCGCTGGCGCCGCTCCATCTTCCGGAGCGTCGGGCCGCCCATCTCCCGGGCGGTGGCGCGGGTGGCCGATTCCCCTTCGGCCAGGAAGTGGAGCGGGACCCCGGCGCCGGCAGCCACCATCAGGCGCAGCGCGTGGCCGTCAGCCTCGACCGACTCCGCCGCGATCTGCGGCTGGATCGGCTTCCACACCTCCTTTTCGTTGTGGATCAGTATGGAGCCGGGCGTCGGTGGCAGCGCTAGCTCCTGCTGGCGGCGAGCGACCGCCCGGGTGTCAGCGCCGGCGATAGTGACGTCCCAGAGGTAGGCGCCTTTGTAGCGGTTTATCCGGACGCGGTCCATGAGCCAGTCGCGGTAGCGCGTCAACCACGGCAGGATCGGGAGCAGGTCCGACTGGCCGCGGACGCAGCCGGGCAGACGGTTGATGGCGTAGTGCCGGCAGGTCGGGCCGATGCCGGCGGGGTCCGCTGGGAGCTTTGTCCACCAGGTGCCGGAGTAGTCGGTCGATGGAGGAGTGGACCACGATAGGCCGGCTGTGACGTCGAGGGCGGCCAGTTGGTGGTAGCGGCGCTCGTCCTCGAGGTCTTCTGGATTCAGCTCGATCTGGTCGACCAGCAGCGCCGGCAGGAACCGCACCGCTGTGGAGCGGTCGAAGGGGTTCGTGTGGAGCGTGATGAACACGTCGCCGGCCAGGGCCAGCTCCCGGGCCAGGTCGAACTGGCGTTCGGGCCAGTTGTTCGACGGATGATTCCACCACTCGTCGATCAGGTTCTGAGCTCGCGCGGTGCTGGCGATCAGGGACAAGCCCTTTCCCAGGACGTAGTCGACCGACAGCTCGACGATCCGGAAGGCGAGGGGGTTGTGGCGGTAGGCATCGTCGGCGTCTCTGAGCTGCTTGTCGACGTCGGCATAGGGGAGGTCGCGCGAGGTTCCGGCCCCGCCGCGCCAGCCGACGTCGGACTCTGTAGCCTCTCGGCGTAGCTCCGGGGCGATGGCCAGTGCCAGGCGCGTGCGTAGAGACATGGTGTACTCCCGGCGGATGGAGTCCCCCACCGGTCCTCCGTCCGCCCGGCGGACCGGTGGGTGCTAGGCGATGATAGCAGGACGGGGCGCGTTTGTCAAGGCACGTGCGCCGGCGTGCTGGTTAGGCCGTCGATCGCCTTCCGAACGCTGGCCGGGATCGTCGGCGGTTGCAGCGTGGCCAGGACGCGGACGAGTGCCAGCAGCTGCCGGTTCAGGTGCGCCTCGTAGCGCGCGAGGTTGCCTAGCTCGGCCGGGGGCGTGGCCGCGTCGGCGGTCAGCACGCGCTCCCAGTTGTCGAGCCGGTGCAGGCGTACCAGGACCGCGGCCGCGCGGTCGGCCAGGATGGTGGCCAGGTCCGAGCTGGCGGGCGTGGTCAGGGCGGCCCGGCAGGCGTCGCGGTAGCGGCCGGCGAGCTCGGGTTCCTCGCCGGGGATTGGGGCTACCGTGGCGGTAGCCCCATGGCGGAGCGCGTTGACCGCTCGTGCCAGGTCGGGTGTCAGTCGGGTGCGGGCCACTCGTCCTCCGGGCCGTTGGTGCGCCTGGACGGTCGTGCCAGCATTGTCAGAGAGGCCGCTGCCTCGACCGGCAGGGCGGTGGTGATGCGCCGTGCAACGGCTGGCGGGGGCGGTTGTAGAAGCCCGCGCTCCAGCCGTTGCAGGTAGTCTACGCGGTAGCCGGTCGCGGTAGCGAGTTGGCCAGTTGTGATGCCGGCGAGCTTGCGGGCCGCGGCGAGCGCGCTGCCGAACGTCGTGCTGGTGTGGGTGTTGGGTCCGATGTCGGGCAGGTTGGTCATGACTGGTCTCCTGGCCCCGGGCAGAAGTGCCCGGGGCGTGTTGGTGCTAGCGGGCTTGCCACCGGCCGCACGCGGGCCACGTGGGCAGCCAGGCGGCCGGGTCCGCGAGGGTGCAGGCGTGAAACGTGGTGCGGTCGAAGCCCGCCCAGGTTGTGAGCGTGGTGAAGCTGGCGCACGAGGCGCAGATCTGGCGCGGGGTCGAGCCGTATCGGCGGAGCATAGTGACGATAGAGTGTCTGGCCGGCAGGTCTGTGGTCATGACTCGATCTCCAGCTTCAACTGGCCGTTGCGGTCCGGGCTGGCTCGGGGCCGGTCCGGGTTGAGCGGGTACATGGCGATCCGGACCTGCTGGTTGAGCGCCCGCGCAATGTGGCGGATCTGGTCCGGGGTCATCTCGCCGACGATCTCGACCTTGCAGGTTGGGTTGAGGTCATCGTCGTCCCTGATCTGGGTGGACTTGGTCGGCTTGGCGATCACCTCCAGCAGCGGAGTGTCCAGCGAGGTCGAGAGCGGCGCCGTGTCGATCAGTCGGCGGAGGTGGTCGAGGGTGGCCCGCGCGAGGTCGGCGGGCCGGTCGGTGGCCATGGCGATGTCGAGGTCGTTGAGATCGAGCCGGATCAGGTTGATCCAGTTGGAAACCGCGGGGATTGTCAACGTTGTCACCTCGTCAGTTGCTCCGGGCGGCGTAGCCCGGGCGTGTGGTGAGCTGGTCGGCGGATAGGATCGCCAGCAGCCGGCGGACGTGGGCCGGCGGGCGGTCGTGGCGGGCGCCAAGAGCATCGACGATTGCGGCGACGTCGTCGGCGTCGAGGGCGTAGACGTCGGCGCCGCGGCGGCCGGGGTCGTAGGTGGTGATGGAGCCGTGCATGTGGTTACTCCTGGTCGGGGAATCCCTTGCCAAAGATGTAGATTTCTGATGCCTGCCCCAGCTCCCGGCGCACTTGGTCTACTGTGCTCTGATCTGCTCGTGCATAGCCATGGTCGATCAGCATTATCCAGAACCGAGCGCCCATCAGGACGGCCTCTAGCGTGTCGGCTGGGACAGCCAATGTTCTTGTGTCACTCACGGTAGCTCTCCTTCGCGTGCCCCGGATGCGCGGCCCCCGGCGTTGTGCTAGGGAGGTGTTCCGGCGGCGGTTGCGTCGACGAGAAGGTGCAGCTCCCGGGCGAGCTCCCGGGCGACAACAGCCGCGAGCGATGTGCGCTGAGCGTCGGCGATCATGACCGCAAGCTCGCGGAGGTTCTCCCGCACGGGCGTGAGGTCGCCGGCACCGAAGCAGATTAGCGAGCAGTTGGTGCACTCCGTGTGCGAGCTGATCTCGGTGATGCGGTCGGCATTGACGAGCCGTGGGTGTGCGTCGTGCAGGTCGTGGACGGTGATGAGCAGCATGCTAGCCTCCGTAGCTGGGATCTCGGGCGATTCTCGTAGTGGCCGGCCGGGCCGGCGGCGCTGGTGGCCGGGGCGGCGTCGAGGGTGGCCGGGGCGGTCGCGCCGGCTCGTCTTGCGGGAGCTCGTCCAGCGCCAGGTCCCCGACGTTCACCAGGTCGCGGAGCGCCCGGGCCTTCGCCCGGGTCTCGGCCATGCGGATGAGCGCGAGCTGGGCGATTTTGCCGGCGTTGCCCGGGTCGGCGTCGCCGATCCCGTCGCACGTCAGGGTCTCGGTAGCGGCGGTGGCGTGGACGATTGCGGTGTAGCCGTTGCTGTCGCTCGGGATCTGGACGAGGGTCGTTTTGATCGACGTCAGCCCGCGGGCGTGGGCGGCGTCGAGCAGACCACCGTACATCACGCAGGCGGTGTTGCCGCGCGTGTAGATCCACTTGGCGGCGATCGGCGGGTACGTCGTGTCGGTCATGAGGTCCTCCCGCGCGTGCCCCGGATGCGCGCCCCCCGGCCTGGCGGGGCTACCGGGCGCCGAAGAGTGCCCGGGCGGCGTCGACGGTGGCGAGCCGGACGGCCAGTGTTCGGCGCCCGGTCTCGGCGCGCGCTATGGCGTCCTGGAGCTGCGCTGCGACGCAGTGGAGCACGTCGGCGAGCGTGGCTTCGGTGGCGGCGAGCATCTCGGCGGCGCCGGCGGCCGGATCGATCGCGACGAAGAGGCGGGACGGCTCGCCCCGCCAGTTGCTCCATGAGCCGGAGAATGAGGCGAGGCGCAGCGACCCGTCGCGCGCCAGGATGCCAACCTGGCCGGTGTAGTTCCCTCGGTAGTCGCGATCGGTGAGGGTCCGGTCGGGATCGAGAGTGGTCCGGGTCAGGGGGAGGGCGTGCTGCTCCCAGCAGGTCTCCTCCCATTCGTGACGCTCGTGGCCGCTGTGGTACCGGTAGATGGGCACCGGCTGATCGATGTAGCGCAAGACCGGCGTGAGCAGGTTGCGGAGCTGGTCGAGGCACTCGGCCTCGGCGGACGCTGTCTTCTGCTCGAGTTCTTCCGCGGTGGCGCCGGCGGCGGCGACCCGGTCGAGCGCGTCGCGCAGCCCGGCGAGGGCCTCGGCGGTGGTCGTGGTCTCGGACTCGGTCACGGTGGTTACTCCTGTCCCCGGCGGACCGGGGTTACTACCGGCCGGCGGACCGGCTCGGCGGTGCCCGGGGAGCCGGTCAGGGCTGCCCGGGCGGTGGGGGCTAGTAGGGCAGGTCGCCGTCGTCTAGCGTCGTTCGCTCCGTCACAGTGTCCAGCTCGTCTCGGTCCGGCACAGCCGGCGTGATGAGTGCCCGGAGCTCGGCCGGTGCCAGCCAGGGCTGGCCGGCGAGCGTCTGGTCGATCAACGCCTGCGCGGCCTCCTGGAGCAGGCGCAGGTCGGCGGTGGCCCGGTGGAGCGCGCGGCGCTGGTCGCGCGCGAGGTTGGCGGCCGGGCTCTGGTCGCGCGGATCGAGGCGCCGGCGGGCCGGCCGGGACGCGGCCGCGGATGCCATCCTCGCGAGGTCCCGGAGGTCGGCTAGGGCGCTGACGAGTTGGTCGCGGCCCGGCCATGCGGCGGGCTGGTTGTCAGACGCCGGCATGTGCGGGTAGTCTGGTACGGCGTCGCGCCAGGTGGTCAGGTCGGTCATTGGGTCCTCCAGCGCGTGGTCCGGATGCGCGCCCCCCGTCGTGCTACGCCCGGTAGGCCGGGCGGCGCTGCAGCAGCGGGAGCTGGCCCGCTGCGGTCGCGTAGATCGACGTCGGCGTTGCGATCGGTCGGCGTGGCGGGGGCTCGTGCCAGATGGCCGACCGCGCGGCCGGCTCGGCGTCGGCGTCGGGCTCGACGTCGGGGGCCGGCGGGCACGGGATGGCGGCCGCGAGTTGGGCCATTGCCCGGACCCGGTCGGGGAGGGCGCCGGACGCTATGGCCGAGCCGGTGTCCGGGTACATAGCGAGCGCCTCGGCGGCCAGTGCCCGGGCGGCGTGCCAGGCGGCGCGGTAGTAGTCCTCGCCGCCGGCAGGTGGGATCGGCATTCGCAGATGGCCGGCCGCCGATACGATCCCGGCGGCCCAACCCCAACGCCAGGCGTCGGCGGGGCTGGTGGCCAGACCGGGGGGCGGGTAGGGCGCGGGCTGGCGTGACATGCTATACCTCCTCGGCGTAGCCGCATACTCGGCACTGGTATACCAGCACGCGATGGGGCACGCCGGTGCCACAGAGGGACCGGGTGTGGTAGTGGTGTTCTACCAGGCAGCCGCCGCGCCGGCAGAATCCGCAGTGGTCGGTCGCGAGGGCGGCCGCCAGGCTGGACCACACCGCCGGGACCGGGGGCGGCCAGCCCGGCAGGTACCCCGAGGCGCGGAGATGGCTGTCGAGATGGTCGAGGGTGACCGGCGGCGGCCCCACGGCGGGGAGTCGCCGGGACGGATTGACCGCGCCGGCTGGCGGGCGGGACGGGCGCGGGACGTAGCGTGCCATGTGTCCTCCGGAGCCCCCGGGGGTGATAGCCCCGGGGGCGGTAGTAGCTAGTGGGACACGACGTCGCCGCAGCAGGCGCACCGGAAGCGGTAGAGGAAGCACGGTCGCCCGAATGCCAGGGCCCGGAAATACACCGGGACGGCGCCGCGCCGGCCGCAGCAGCGGCAGGGCGGGAGCGGGAGGAACCGCTCGGCGGCCGCGCGGATGGCGGGATCGACCGAAGCCGGGTCGGCCGGATGGTAGCCCCGGACGGCCATGTCGGCCCGGGCATCGCCGATAGAGAGCAGGACGCGGGAGACGGCGGGCATTGTTTCCTCCAGGCGGGGGGCCGACCCGACGGCCGACCCCCCGCGGAATAACTAGCTGGCCAGCACGCGGGCTAGCCAGGCCGGGCGGCGGGCCCGGGTGGCCCGGCGAGCCTGGACGGCGCGCCGCTCGGCCAGCCAGCCGGGGACCGGGCGGCGGGCGGGGGCGGCGGGTGCCGACGCGACGGGGGCCGGGAGCAGACGCACCGGCGGGGCGGCCAGCCGGAGCGCCGAGCCCACGGCCGCGAGGTGGAGACACAGATAGCCGCGGGCGAACCCCTCGCAATCGCAGGTGGCCCGGGCGGTGTCGACCCGGTGCCACAGACCGGGGCGGCTGACGGACGATACCAGATACACCGCTGGATCGGCGGACCGCCGGACCCGGGCGCCACCAGCGCGGGCCCGAGCCAGGGCAGCCTCGATGCGGTAGGCTGGGGCGAGCAGGGGACCGCCTGGAATTACGGGGATCGGGGTGATGTCGGCAGGGGCGTACTGCGTGACCACTGGGGGGACCCCCGGCGCGTTCCCTGGCTGCCCCCCCCGGGGGGGCGCCAGGGGGCTACTACGGGTAGTATAGGGCTGGCGGGGAGCGCCGGGAATGACCCAATGGTCCTTGTTTTTGTAGTACCTTTGGGGGATTGGCTGCTAGGCAGCTAGCGGGGGAGAGGCGGGCCGGCGCCGGCACCCCGCCGCCGGCGACGATGGCCCCCACGCCGGCCGCCAGGGGCGCCGGCAGCCGGGGAGCGGTGCCTGGCGGAGGTGGCCGCCAGCCGGGGAGCGGCGGCCCCCAGGGGCGCCGACGGCCGGGGAGCGACGAGGCTACGGTACCCACCGGCTGTCCGGCGAGTGGTATTTCGGTTGTCTACTTTCCAATGCCATACCCTCTCCTCCTCTCCCACGTTCCTGGGGTGGGGGGCAGCGGCATTGCTGTTCGTACAGGGTGGCTTCGGGCGGGCTCGGGCCAACAAACGCGACGGCCCCCACGGCGGAGCCAACCGCGCCTGGCAAGGGCGGCGGGCGCCGGGTTCGCACAGGGCAGGCGGCCCGGCTGTGCGCCGGAGGGAAGGCGCGGGCGCCTGGTACCCACAGGACAAGACGCGGGGCGACACGCTGAGGGGTCCCCGCGGCGCCGATGGCCCACAGCAAGAGCCCGCGCCGCCGGGGTCGCACGGCACCGGGCCGCCGTGGCTGGCCCACTGTCCAGCCCGCCGGCGAAGCGCACCCTTGCCAGGCGCGGTATGCTTTGCCGTTGGGCCGACGCGAATGGAGCCCGAGCCCGCCCGCCACGGCGTGGCTGTTCGGCCCTGCGCGCGAGGTAGGGCGGTAGGGCGCGTGCGTTCGCCGGGCGTAGGCCCCCGTGGCGTTCCCACAGGACAAGACGCGGGGCGACACGCTGAGGGGTCCCCGCGGCGCCGATGGCCCACAGGGTGAGGGGGCCGTCGGGTTCCCGCAGGGTGAGCGCCCGGTGGTGTCGTACAGCGTCGTCGTCGCGCGGTGGCCCGTGGTCCCGGTTCTCCCGGTTCTTGAGACCCCAGCCAGAGGGTCCCGCCCGCGCTCGCACGGCCAGACGCTGACTCACCGCATTGGCGGGACCCGACCCGACCCGCGGGGAAACGGAGCCGCCCGGTCCGGGCTGGAGTTGGCCCCCTCCCCACGGCGAAGGTTGTGGCTGTTGCCCGGGCGAGGTCAAGAACCGAACAGGACGAGCCGGCCCCGAAGGGCGGGCGGTGGAGTTCGCACAAGGCCGGTGCCCGGCGTGGTCTTGTGCGTTGTGGGGGCGCGTGTTATACTGCTGGTGTGTTGGTGGGCGTGGATCGAGGGGTTTCTGTGGAGGTGTTACCGTGGAGGAGCAGTACATCTCGTTTGGCGAGTTGTGCGTGCAGTTGGGGTGGAGTCGTTGGACCCTGCGTCGGGCGTTGGTCCGGCGGGGTGTTCGCCGGTACGAGTTCTGTGGGCGAGATGGTACGTTCGTGCGGCGTAGTGACATTCCGTTGTTGCTGGAGGCGCGTCCGGTGCCGGAGCGCATTGCCAGCTAGCCGTTTGCGGTCCCGCACGGGGCCGCTTTTTCTTGCCTGTGAGGGGGCGGGCTGGTGCATCGTGGGGCGATGGAGGTAGGTTGTATGGGTGCTGGTCCTGGTCCTGGTCCTGGGTGGCGCGTGGTTGCTGGTCGTCGTGCCGTGGGGGGCGATGGCGAGGTGTGGACAAAGGCGTTGCTTGTGGACGTCGAGTCCGGTGTCAGTGCACCGGATGTGCACGGGTTATCCACAGCGGTAGCGCCGGACCTTCTTTCTGGTGTCGATTCCTCTATACCATGTGCTCGTCCGGTGCCGAGTTATCCACAGGGTACACCTCAATATGATGATGGTGATGATGATGGTGAGCGGTTAGCAGCCGGCCGGCCGTCTATCCATCAGGATGCTTTGCAGGCGACGATCGGCTCGCTTCGTAAGCTTGGGTTTACCGGGGCCCGGACGTATGCGCGGCAGCACGACCTGGCCGACGTCGCTGAGGCCGTCGCGGATTGCGAGGCTGCGATCGAGGCGCACCGGAGTGGGGTAACTGAGGAGTGGATCAGGAATCCGGCCGGTCTGATTCGCTACCTGGTGCGGCAGGCGGAGGATGCGCGGCGCTGCGGATCCTGACCATGAGACCATATCCAGAGGGTCCCGCCTGCGGTCGTACGGCCAGACGCTGACTCACCGCATTGGCGGGACCCGACCCGACCCACGGGGAAGCGGAGCTGCCCGGGCCGGGCTGGAGCTGGCCCCCTCCCCACGTCGCGAGCCGGCCCCGCGGCTAGGGGCGGGCGGTGGAGTCCCCACAAGGCCCGTTCCCCGGCGCGGCTGGTGCGCCGGACGTTCCTGCTAGCCGGGGAGCGTGATCGTAGAAGGCGAGCCGGCCCCGCGGCTAGGGGCGGGCGGTGGAGTCCCCACAAGGCCCGTTCC
>ERZ1292632.1449-Hain-H43-01um-R2-1449-length-22866-cov-41_pt1 | contig 22866 bp, 32 predicted proteins | sample MGYA00564407_ERZ1292632 | MGnify/ENA primary metagenome ERZ1292632 (study PRJEB36523, sample SAMEA6512637) | groundwater metagenome | collected 2019-01-08 | study: AquaDiva: Metagenomics assemblies of 32 groundwater samples | reverse complement strand
TCGCCGGGAAAATCCTAATACCATTTCGGTGTCGTTTAATTACTATCTACTACATGCCACCCCCCAAACTCTCTTCGCGTTTGCCAAAAGCGCTTCTTCGACTTTCTCGAGCGGTATTTTCTTTATTTCAGCAATCTTTTTTATGACTTCCAATACGAAGATGGGCTCATTGCGTTCACCTCTGTGTGGAATGGGAGTGACAAATGGGCAATCGGTCTCCGCTTGTATCATATCGAGTGGCACAAAGCGGACTAATTCATCGTAATTCTTCGTGAATGTGATAACGCCGGTAAAAGAAATGGTGAAGCCGAGATCGAGGAAACGCCGTGCCTCCTCAAGGCTTCCCGCGAAAAAGTGGACGTCTCCTCCGACCTTGGCATTAGTAGGTAAGATGTCCAAGACATCACTATAAGCTTGGCGAATATGGAGCATAAGCGGTTTTTTCGTCTCATTTGCCAGATTGATCTGCGCCAAGAAAACTTCTTTTTGCTTTGCCGCCGAATCTGGATTCATTCGATAATAATCGAGCCCGCATTCCCCTATTCCAACGACTTTCGGATGAGTGAGTAGTTCTCTGTATTTCTCTACTTCAAAGACCGTGTCGCTTCTGTCGGGAACAGCTCTCCCTCGCTCGCTTCGCTCCTCGGGAGACTGTTCTCGACTGCGCGACACGGCTGACGAAGTTCCCGAATGAATCGGATGCAACCCAACAATCGCGTAAACGCCACTTCCATATTTCTCCGTGAGCTCAACCGCTAATTTAGAAGTTTCGTATTGCGAGCCGATATTTATCATCGCCGTGCCACCTTGAAGCGCGCGAGTGATGACCTCATCCCGGTTCGCGGCAAAAGCGGCGAAGTTCACATGAGCATGAATATCTATACGGTTATACATAATTTTTTCACACTCTCCATCACAAGATTCGTAAACATTTTGAAATCATTATCCGAGAGCGATGTGTTCGGGTCATTCATGGCATATAACGGCTTGCCGAAAAAGATGGCAAAATGCCTCCTGCGGGTGAAAAATTCCTTGAGAGTCAGATTGAAATTACCTTCGAAGCGCACCGGCACGATAGCCGCACGCGTGGCATAGGAAAGGTAAGCGGCTCCGCCTCTTGCTGTCTTGATAGCGCCATCTGTCGTTCGCTTGCCTTCGGGAAAGATATTAACACTGCCTCCATCATTGATAATTTCGATATGATTCGCCAGGGATTTCGCGTAGTCGTGAAGCCCGACATAGACCGGATAAGCTCCCCATGCTTTGAAAAAGGTTCCGCCGTAAAACATTTGCCTCCAGCCGGAATTTTTGTAAAAAGATTTTTCTCTAGAAACATAGAATATCGGCGAAAAGCGAGAGAAAAAAGGCAGTGACGCCGGTATCAAGAAGACATCAGTCTCGCTCGAATGATTGCTGGCGAATATAATTGGGCCTTTTATGTTCCGTAGATTCTCCAGGCCATGAATGTGAAGCCGGCCAAAAAAACAGAGAAGAAACCGAGTAGGCATCCAGATTATTTTCTGTAGAATCAGAGGTGAAATGAAATATAGTTTCATTATGTAATACATTAACATATTTGAGATAAAAAAACGCACATAATTCCAAAACTTGACATCTATATACATCCAGTGCACACTTACAGGTAGTCTCTGTACATTAATAACACAGCGAAAGGAGAAATAAAATAAGAACGACAGTTTGGAACGATGAAATCGGCGACCACACGGCAAAGCTATTATTTGAAACGGGGTCGTACCTTGTTGACTTCAAGAGACCGCGCGAGGACTGGTTTCTGTGGAAAAGCGGGATTCGGGCACCTTGTTACTGCAACTGCCGGTACTTGAACCGCTCCTATCTCACCTATGAGGCGTGTACGGCGTACATCGAGACGATTATTCGTCTCAAGTTTCCGGAAACACAAATCATCGTCGGTCTTGCTTCGGCTGGCGTGTCATGGGCGGCACGGATTGCCACTCGTCTCACTCTGCCGATGAGTTTTGTCCGCGGTGCGGCCAAGGCGTATGGCATAGGTAAGCTCGTGGAAGGCAATCCCGAGCACAACATCAAAGGCGTCGTTATTGACGACCTCTGCGGTAGCGGTGATACCATACTCAGGGCGGTCGAAGCACTTGAGTGGGAATACCAAATCAAGACACTCGGTGTCATCACGATCACCAATTGGTGTTTCGAGAGTATGTGGACGAAGTTTGATCCACTAAACCTCGATGGTATTTATTCACTCACGAGCTACCCGAACCTACTCAAAGTGGGTGTGGCGAACAGCCATCTCACGCAAGAGCAGGCCGATATGCTCGCGGAATTCTACCGCGCGCCGAAGACATACGATTGGCCACTCTTGCGAAAGAAGGAGCAGAGATGAAAACATACAGCCTACTCTTTCTCGATTTTGACGGTGTAATCTCCGACAGCATGAACATTTGTATGGAAGAAATCAACCGCCTACGCGAAAAGTTTCCAACAATTCCTGAAGTCATAACCCGGGAGGATATGACGAGTGTGTACAGCGTTGAGCTACGACATTCGTTGTATCCTTTCGGACTGAACGATGAGGAAACGCGTGAATTCTTCGATCGGCATTCCAAGGCTATGAACTGTCGCGCCACCGAAGTGGAACCTTTCCACGAGGTGGTACGAGCTCTAGCACTCTGTAGTTTGCTAAAAGTTATCATCACTTCAAGCTATTCGGAAGCTGTATACACCATTCTCCGAAAATGTGATGGGTTTCATGATGACTTCGTGCAAGGTATTTACGGCAGAGAACAACACAAGACCAAAACAGAAAAAATCTGTCATGCGCTGGGATTGTTTCAAACCAACACAACAGAAGCCTTATATATCGGAGACCTTGCAAGTGATGTGCTTTACTGTAAAGAAGTTCCAATTGACATCGCTTGTGTGGGGTATGGATACCACCCAGCAAGTTACTTGAAAAAGTTCTCGCCAAGCTGTATCCTAGAGACAGTGGAAGATTTTGTGGTCTTTCTGCAAAGTCTTTCGCCAAAACCACAACCATGAAAGAAGAAACTATGACAAAATCAGTATTGATCCTGCTCGATTTCATCAATGAAATCGTTGATGAAAAAGGTAAGTTTGCTAGCAAAGGTTACCCGGTATTCTTGAAAGCTCACGGTATACTCGATAATGTGAACACCGCCATCGCCAAGGCGCGCGAGAAGAACATCTCGATCGTCTTTGTTCGGGTGGGTTTCTCGTCTGATTACCGCGAATGGCCGGAGGTATCACCACTCTTTGGTGCGGCGAAGAAGTTCGGCGCACTTCAACTCGGAACATGGGCAACGGAAGTCCATCAATCAATCAACAAAACCGATGCAGACTTTCTCGTCACGAAGCACCGAGTAAGCGCGTTTTACGCGACATCGCTCGAAGCGATCCTCCGGACACTCAAAGTAGACACCATCCTCCTTGGTGGTGTAGCAACGGACTTGGTTGTTCAGTCAACAGCGCGAGATGCGCATGACCGCGACTACCGGGTAGTGGTGCTCGAAGACCTCTGTGGTGCTGGAAGCGAAGAGGATCACGCAAATGCTTTGCGTACTCTTGCTAAAATCACAACAGTTGCCAAAAGCACCGAAGTTCTCGAGTTGAATTAACAATTCGGCTCGATTAACCAAACTGGCTCTGTGGGAAATTTTCGCAGAGCCTTTTCTTTTTCTTTATAAAACGGAACAACAACTACAACTTATTAACCTCCTCGAATGAAATCTTTTTTTCAAATGCCTTGATAATCGCGTCCTCCTTCATAGAAAGCGTGCCTTTGGAACGCAAAATTCTCGTAATGTCCAATTCCGTGGCGTTTTTCAAGATAACCTGCTCTATCTCTTTGTCCATGGCGAACATTTCGAAGACGGCCATGCGCCCGCGCGTTCCTTTCGGACATTCCGATGTGGGCTTTACTTTCAAGACTTTATCGGAAAAAGGTATATCTTTCTTGAATTTTTCCGGCAAATCGGCGAACTGATGGTCGATTATGGCTTTGATACTGCCTTCAACCGGCACTTCCTCGCCGCCAACTATCGTACTTACGAGGCGTTGCGCCACCGAAAGTATGAGGGTAGGCGCTATCAAAAATGGGTCAACGCCCATATCAACAAGGCGCGGAATAGCGCCGGCGGCGGTATTCGTATGCAAAGTCGAGAAGACCATATGTCCCGTCAAGGCGGCTTGTATGGCCAATTGCGCCGTCTCCTTGTCGCGAATTTCGCCGACCATGATAATGTCCGGGTCTTGGCGCAAAGCCGTGCGCAATCCGGTGCTAAAATCATATCCGATTTCCGGATGAACCTGCGATTGGCTAACGCCTTCAATCTGATACTCGACGGGGTCTTCAAGAGACAATACATTGTAACTTTCATGGTCTATTTCATTCAAGACCGAATAAAGCGTCGTCGACTTTCCGGACCCAGTGGGACCGGTGATAAGGATAAGACCGAACGGTTTCGCGATAGCTTCTCGAAAAAGCGCTAGATTTGTCGCCGTAAGTCCCAGGTCATCGAGCGAGCGAATACCCTTCGCTTGGTCCAGAATACGCATCACAACCTTCTCTCCATAATAAGCGGGGAAAGTCGAAACGCGAAAATCAACTCTCCTGCCGTCAATCCTCGCCGAAAAACGGCCGTCTTGAGGCTTTCTCTTTTCATCCAGACGCATATTCGAAAGCACCTTGATACGCGCCACCACCGCCGAATGGACTTGAGGCGGCAATACCAAACTCGTATTCAATATGCCGTCAACGCGGTAGCGCACGCGCACCATCTCGCGCATATGTTCGATATGCACATCAGACGCTTCACCTTCGACGGCATATCGAACAATGGTCGCGACGATCTTGATAACCGGCGCGTCTTCGACAATGAGCGCCTCGCCTTCGGTTGCGAGCTGATTGCCGCCATCCTTCGATTTCCTCACCGATTCGACTTCGGCGGACAATTCCGAATCCAATTCCGAAAGAGCTTTCGACACTTCCCCCGTGATACCCTTGTATGATTCTAGGGCCTTTTTATAATCTTCAAGCGTGATTAGGAAAATTTTATAAGGAATATTATTTTTGGCCGCTAAGAAATTCAAGGCATCGCGCGCTTCCATATTATCGGGGTCCACAATGCCGACTTCGAGAACTCCATCCTTCATTCCAATCGGAACAAATCGATAATACGCCGATGATTCTTCCGGAATATAATCAAGCACTTCGAAAGATATGGATATGTCGTTAATCTTTCTAATCGGCATATTCAATAATTTTCCGCGCGCCGCGAGAACTTCTTCGGCCTTGACTCCATGCGCGATTAATACTTCATCCAGCGGAACACCGCTCGATGTTTGTCTGTTCACATCGCTCAAATCGTCTTTCGATATTAATTTCTTATCGAGAAGAATGTCGATAATGCTCATGTTTGAATTATAAGACCTTAACAAGAAAGAGCCGCTATTGTTATTTCGCGTATCCCGGAATAGGCGCGAATGGATTGTCGCGGCCAACGCCTTCCGGCGGAATATTCACGCTAAAATCTTGAAGCGACTTGTAAACGGCGCTTTGGAACAGAGTCGGGTCGATTCGTAAAGATTGTATTTGGTTCAATAAACTCAAAACTTGCGAACCTATCATTTCTCCTCCCCGTCCTGTTTCCAATAAGGCGGAATCCGACGCGGTAGATGGCGCGGAAAAGAACATAAAATAAGCTATAGCCGCGGCCGCGATGATACCGCCTATCCAATACCAGGTATTCAATGTCGTGGGGTGAGTGGAGTTCATATTATATTATTGCTGACGCAACCAATAAGTGGAAAGTCGCACGCCAAAATCATATGTCCCGGTATCGCTTACCGCGACAGTCAAATGATTGAGGTCCATTATGCGCAAATTTGATTCAATATCACGCATAAATTCTATGAACTGCTGATAGGGCGCGCTAACGCTAAATGAAATATTCACTGTATCCAATGTCGGAGTTGGGATAATGTCAATTTTCTGCGCGCTATCAGTCTTCCCGGAAACGGCGGTAGAGGCTTTGACGCCTTTCAAGACTACTCCGCGAAGCCTAGCTATGCTATTCAAGTCTATAACTAAACGAATATTATCAGTCGTATTCGGCACCATTTTGTCGAGCCTGCCGCGATCTTCGGCGGAAAGTGAATTGTAATCCTTTAAGACCTGGTCACGCACTTTGATGAGATTGTCGGCATTCCGTATCGCTTGAGAATATTGCCCATTTACTTCGCGCACGGCATTCACCTCGTCTATTTTCGCGCGCGTAAAAGTCAGATATACGCCGACCGCGAGAACTATGAGAATTGTGGCGATAATGTTTTTATTCATGTTTTACTGCGAATTTTCAATAAGCGGAGACGAGGTCGCGGCGGAATTCGCGATACTATTCATATAAGACAAAGTCGAAGGGTCTATTGAGGCGGAAAAGCCGAACGAGACCATTCCGCTGGTATCAAGAGTTGGGTCCGAGAGAATCGGATTCTTGACTATTTTACGCAAACCATACTGCTCGAGTTGGCTAAGCACATCCGATTGGAAAGCCACGGCGCTCAAGTCCGCGCCAACGCCCGCCATGGAAATAATTATATCATTTGACTGGGTGCTGGGGGCAGTGAGATCCAGACTGCTGAAACGCACCCGTTCAGCCGTTAGGCGCGATATGATAGCGAAAATATTAGATAGCGCGAGATGATTTGCCATCAATTTACCCGCGACATCGATTTTAACATTCACGCGTTTCAAATCTTCTATAAGGCTGGTGTTGAATTGCTTTTGCCTGCCCTCTAACTGTTGCTTCAAATTATTCTGAGTGGAGAGCGTCACGCTTTTCCAGGCGTATACGCCGCCAGCCATGCCGAGCGAGACAATAAATAACAGAAGTCCAATACTGAAGAAAATACTTATGGTGGCGCGCGCTCGTTGCCTGGGCGCGAAATTGCTTCCAATTCCGCCAATTGAAACGATGGGTTTCTTAGGTATGAAAGAAGTTTGAAATTTTGTTTCCATGTTCGATAGTTTTGCTAATTATAACAGAAATGTAAGCATTGTAACTGTGCATAACCGTTTACCCCATTTCCGAAAGCGCCCGTAGCGCCGCGCCGATCGCGACGGCGAATTCCGGTCCGGCCTGCGCGAATTCTTCCGCGAGAAACGCGGGCGTTTCAAGCTTGCCGAAAGGGTCGGCGTACACGACTTCGGTTTGGAAACTTACCTTCGCGATATCCGTAAAACCTCTTAGGAGAGCGCCGCCGCCGGTTAGTATCACCCGGCCTATATTCTTGGAAGATTTCTTCTGATAATTGAGAAGCGTCGCGTTGGCTTCATAAAAAATATAATCTAAATTTATGGTAATAATCTCCGTCAATTCCTTGTATTCCGGACCGCCCTTGAGCCCATAAACCCGTTTCATATTCTCGGCTTCGCTAACGGGAATCGAAAGCGCTTTTGAAAGCGCCAGGGTGATATCTTGGCTTCCTTTATTGATAATGTGAGAAGACCGAAGCACGCCTCTTTCAACAATGTATAGTTTCGCGGCGCGCGCGCCAAAATCAATAATCATATTCGTGCCAATACCCTGGTCGATAACGGCGCGAATGGCGCTGAATATCTCTATCTCATAGAAACTGGGCGTAAGTCCAGTGCTGGCCATAATACTTTGATATTGGTTTATATATTCATTGTGAATCGCGACGACAAGAATATCTTTGCTTTGTTTTTCCGTCTTTGTCGCTTCGTCTTCCGTCACATATGATTCTTCCCGGGGAATTATCGAATAATCGAGTATTACCTCATTGAGTGGCACGGGAATATATTTCCTGGCTTCCAGGGCTATCACATCGGCTATTTGTTTATCGGCGACTGGGGGAATGGAAATAAAGGAAATAAGGCTTGAAGATAAAGGCAAAACCACCCCGCATAATATTGTCGAGGTCTTGGCTTCGCGCATTATATCTTTTATCGCCTCGGCGGTTTTTTCGACAGGTAAACTCGCGGCTCGGCCGATCTCTATTCCGGCATAGGGACCCAAGGCTAATTCTCCGTAAGTTTCGAGCACGGCTCGACCGTGTTTCTTCTTGATTTGAACTACTTTGATAGCCGAAGAACCGATATCTATGCCGAGAACGCTATTTTCTTTCTTAAAGAGGGATGACCAGAATGACATGTTAGTATTATAGCATGTCAATATTGAAAATTGTTTACAATATTATACTAGACGCCTTATTTCCGAGGTCTTCCGCGGAATTGGAATCCATCGCGTATTCTCCCGAAGAAGCATGGAAGAAATTACCGCGCGCGCCCAAACCTCCCCTGAAAGACGCTTTTTCTATTTTCGCCTACAAAGACGAACGAGTTTCGAAGCTTGTTTGGAATATTAAGTACAAGAAATCCGCGAAAGCGATTGCAATCGGCGGGTATGCTTTGTACAAACAGTTCGTCGAATTCACGAAAGAAAGGCGGGGTATTATCATCGTACCAATCCCAATCACCCAAAAGCGAAGGAATGAACGAGGATACAATCAATGTGAATTACTTGTTGATGAAATGAAGCAGCTTGATGTGAAAAATAAATTCATTATTTGCAAAGATTTACTCGAACGCGTACATCATTTGTCTCGACAAACATTGAAGAATCGCGAAGCTCGGTTGGAGAGTACAAGAGGTATTTTCGCCGTGAATGAGGAAAATACGCGAAGGTCTTTCAATATTGAATTTGATATTAAAAAAACAACTGTGGTAATAATCGACGATGTCATTACAACTGGCAGTACAATGAAAGAAGCGATGGAGACGCTCCGAAATGCCGGATTCGAAAATGTATTCGGGCTTTCACTGGCACACTAATTTACTTTGATGTTTAAGCCGCCCGCAGAGGTATTCATTTTTCATGTCCGAGTATTTGTTTCGCGCGACGAACGACTATCATTTCCAGAAAATTATGTCCGTGCATGTCAGAAAGGACATAATTTTTTTGGAAATGAAGGAGTGAGGAGAAGGAGGGGTAAAGAGTTAAGATAAGTCATCGAGACGCGAAATACGCAGGACATGAAAAATGAATGCCTCTGCGGGCGGTGATGATTTATAAAGAATTACAAAACTATTTTCACAAACCGCCTTTTACCAATTTTTAAAATAATAGTTTCCGTCGGAGAGAAATTCACATCCGTAATTTTCTCATCATTTTCATTCCTGACCGCGCCGGCGGTAACAAGCCGGCGCCATTCAGTCTTTGATGGCACAATTCCGGCTTTTATGAGTAATTCCACCAGAGATTCACTGCCTTTTGAGAATTTTATTTCTTGAATATCTTCCGGCACGCCGCCCTTCGAAAAAGTAGAATCGAAGGCTTCTTCGGCGACTTTCGCGGCGTTTTCACCGTGGAATCTCTTTACAATATCGAATGCTATACGCGCTTTCGCGTTCCTCGGACCTAAATTTATGATTGAATTCTTTTCATCCATTGGAATCCGCGTGCAATTCAAGAATAACGGTTCAATCATCGGGTCTGGCAAAGACATGATGGAGCCAAATAAATCATTAGGCGACTGATCGATAAAAATGCCCGTGCCATTGCTCTTCGACATTAGTTCGCCTGTTTTCGGATTGGCTATCAAATTCAAGGCAATGACAAACTTGTTTTTATCTTTGAGACGCTTCAAAAGCGTACGGCCGGCGAGAGCGTTGAATATTTGGTCGGTGCCGCATATTTCCGCGTCCACATTCATGACAACGCTATCGTAACCCTGCATGAGCGGGTACAGGAATTCATGAAGATGTATCGGCGTGCCTTCCTTCAGGCGCTTGGAAAACATATCGCGCTCAAGCATTTGCTGGACGGTAAAATTCGAAGCGAGATTCACGACATCGGTGAAAGTAAGTCTAGAAAGCCATTCGGAATTGTACATAACTTTGGCTGGATTTTCGAAATCGTTGAAATCAATCAGCGGCTTCACCTGGTCCATCCAGCCGGCAACATTATTTTTCACCTCTTCAGAGGTGAGTTGCTTGCGCGTGGCGCCTTTATCACTCGGGTCCCCGATCCGCGCCGTGAAATCTCCGAATAGAATGATGATTTCATGGCCAAGTTGGCGAAGTTCTTCCATGAACATAATGCTTTTCGCATGGCCGAGATGTAAAGCCGTGAATGTCGGGTCAAAGCCGATATACATCTTCAATCTTTCTCCCGACATCAATTTCCCCATCAATTCTTCCTTCGACGGCAAAACTTCCACGACCGTGCCGCGCGCGAATATCTCCTCTATCATTTCTTTGTCGGTTATTACGGCCTTCTTCATGGAAAGAAGTATACACCAATCGGAAAATTTCTGCAGTTAATTGGTCGAAGTAATTGGGGTAGTACCAGTAGTTTCCGTAGAAGACAATATCGTGCCTTTTTTATGCCATTTTTTCACAATGAAAATCAAGTAGATAAGTTCCAAAATCCCCGCGGTGTTAATAACGAGAAGAGGAATAAACCACCATATTTCGTTGCGCTTCGCCGCGTACCAAAGTGAATATCCTTTTAGAGCTATAACAACTGCGACAAATACGAGGACCAGAACAATGCCTAAGCTTCCTATACCCATGCTCCACCAAGGAGTAACTCCCCATGTTTGATTGAAAGAAAATGAATTCATCATAATGATTGATAATTATTTATAATGAATGCATTATAGCACTTTTTTACACTCCGCATCCGCCCTGTTGTTTCGGCGCGTCAACCGGCTGTCCGGAATCTACCCCGCATCCTCCTCCGCCCTGTTTTTGAATAGGCTGTGCCACTTGCTCGGCAATCTTCGCGAAACCCTGACCGCTGGAAAAATCCGCGCCGAGAATCGTTTTCGGAATAACCGTCTTCCATTCAATACCTTTTTGTTTCAGGTACTGAGCAATCGTCGCGTACTGGTCAGGAAACCAGTAAGAATTAACTGCCAGAGCCGCTTTGTACATATCCTGTTCGCTCGCGCCTTGCGATGCCATCAGTTCAAGTAAACCGAGCATGGCCATACCATGATTGCAATCAGGAAAATGCGTGGAATTGCCGCAACATGGTCGGTATATGTTCTCCGAGACATTCTCCACAAGCGTTTGCTGTTCAGGTGTTAAATTAAAGAATGTATGTTTACTATAATGGTCCATAGGATCACCCTTCGCGATTGTCCAGCCGGCCGTAGACGCGAATCTTTGCGGGCCGCCATATTTTATTTCCATCATTTCTCCTTGCATAAGAACGGGGTTATTCTGTGCCAAACCAAGCGCCCAAAACATATTTAGCAAGTAACCGGCGTTCTTTGGAGTAATTTTGAGCTTGTTATTATTCTGGCCAGTTAATAAATTCTTTTCTTCGTCGGTGAACATACTTCTCTGCTCATAGAGCGCCTTGAATTTGTCCGCGTCGATCGCGCCGGCGCTTGCCAACTGAACCCCGAGATTGCCCCATACAATAGGAAGAACCACGCCGGTCGAAGGAGTAACTTCCTCGTCCGCGACTGAAATAACCTCCTGATTCGCGCTATTTTTACCGCTATCTACAGCGAATGATTGAGTGTCCAATCGGTTTGAATCAGATATGTTTCTCGCTGGCGTCCATTTAAATATGACGGCGAGCGCGATTAATGTTCCGGCAATGATGATGCTAGCGGGAATTGTGAATTGTCTATTTTTTTGATTATCTTGCATGGTAACTATTATTATTTGGGAGTTTGTAAATTCTGAATCTCCTCAACCAGCTTGTCGTTATTAATGGCCATGCGCGGATCATCGAGAACATATCGCACGATACCTGAAGAATCAATGACAATATAGGTATGTCCCGGATATATTCCGTAGTGCATGGACGAAGTACCCTTGAGCATGCCATACATCTTCGACACGGTACTGTCTGTGTCGTAGAGCACATTAGCCTTGGCCAAGTCTGGCATTTGAGCTATAGCCGGACCCCAGTTCTTTACGGTATCGACAACAACTGAATATGATTTGATAGCGTCAGTATTCAGACGAGAATCGGAGGCGAGCTGTGCCATCTGGTCCCAGCAGGCCGGATAGCACATCAAACCCTCATTGAAGAATAAGACGATAGTTTTGTCGCGCAAATCTGATAATTTGAGCAATGCTCCGGTTTTGTCGGCTAGAGTAAAATCCGGCGCCGGCTTATTTAATAATGAATTCATATCTGCCAATTCAGTGACTGGCCCATTTAATTGCGAGTTGGAAGCGGGACTTGAACTATTCCTGCCGACGGCGAACATGACTCCTCCGACGACAAGGATGGCAACAATGATAACGACCATAAAGATACCGTTTGAAGTTTTCATATTATTTTTCGCAATGATCACACTCTTTGGCGTGATTGTTATTATTAGTAATATTACTTTCTAATTTAGCTGACTGCTTCCACTGCCTGACAACCATGGCAATGATACCGATAAGTATGGACACGAAGATAATTATCCATCCTACCGATGGCATGCCGCCAATGATTCCCGATAATGATTGCGTTATTTTGGCGGCGTAGATGTTGATGTACGGTTCATATCCGGCATGAGAGATCAGGCGGCCGGTTATGGCGAAGTAGACCGTGATGAAGCCCATGGCGATGAACATCACTCCTGATATTGCTTCCATGAGGGTAATCGTGACTTTCTTAAAACCGAGCGAATAGGTTACGGGCGCGGAGAACTTTTCTTGTAATTTACCCGATACATTGGCCTTGTCCATGATAATGGCCAAAATGAATAGAGGCGCGACCATGCCGAGCACATAGCTCAATGTATAAATACCTCCCCAGAAAACCGAACCGGGCAAGACTGCTAAAGCAAGCACTCCCGCTAGAACCGGGGCGCAACAAGTTGTGGCAATGCCCGAGAAAATACCGAGGAGATAGACGGAGACAGCGTTATGCTTGCGCAGTCGCGGCGTGACATGGAACGGCAGTTTCATATGCGTGCCGGTAAGGAGCATAATGCCTAAACCGATAAGCAATATACTGCCGACAATGAAGATTGGCGCATGATAACGACTGAACACTTGACCGAGAGCCGCCATGCCGAGGCCAAGCGGCAAGAATACGGTTAAGATTCCGAGAAAGAAAATAAAAGTCATTAGGAAGACCTTATATCTCTCTCGAAAGATTGAGGCCAGATATGACGGCAGAAGCACTGTGATACAGCAGGGCGCGAATAGCGCCGCCACTCCGGCAATGAAGGCGGAAACAATTGAGGCGCCGAGTAATAGATTCATAGATTTAGGGTTAGAGATTAATAATTAAGATTGGGATAAACACGAAAGAGCTTACGATTATACGCAAGCGTCAGCCGTGCCTGTCGAGGAGGGCACGGTTCAATTCGTGGCCGGGCTATTTTCAAAAAGGGCGAGCCAACGCATGATTTTCCTGCGTTGAGATAGAGATGATTTTGAATTTTCTCTGGTATATAACTTCGAGAGGGCTAACGCCTGATTGAGCAAAGCATATCGAGTAAATACGAAAGCTACTACAAGAAGCAAGAGTATTGAAATAACGGAAGCGGTTGTCGGGGAAATTATCGCCAACATAAAATTGCCGTATGAAGAAATATGGTGGAAAGCCATGCCTATTTGCGAAGACGGACATGTTGAATTCGGCGAAGACGGGTCGCAATTCATGCCGGCATTATCCATCGCGGTGAAGCCGAATATGCTTACGGTAAGTAATCCCAAAACAACGATTGTGGCAGTTAATTTCATTATATCTATTGTACCCTCAGAAGGTACGATTGGTCAACAACTATTCTATTATGTATATTACATAAAAAACTATATCACACTTTTCAAATATTGAGCAATTCTTACACGATCTTCATTCGCCTTATCACCTTTGAAATATAGTTCAATGTAAACAAATGTTATCGTATTTTTATGATAAGCATATATTATTCTGATTGATCTTGCTTTCAAACTCTTACATGCCAGTCGAGCTTTTACTATTTTTACGATTTCGGAAGAATGAACGATTTCAAAATTTTTTCCTATCCCTGTAGGATACTCACTTATAAGGATTTCAAAATTTTTTAAATCATCACAAAGACTAGGATACTTGCTTCCTAGTCTTTTCAATTCCTTTTGAAATTCCGGTAATTGATTAAAGTGACTCATACTCTCGTACTGATGTTTCTTCAGGTCTGTAAAATACATGCTCATACTCCAACAAATCTTTCTCTTTAGCTACCAGCCATGGTGTATCTTTATGAGATAAATAAGAAATTTGAGTTGCAGTCAGATCAGAGAGACGGTTGAGCTCCCAATCTATGTGTGCTATTTCTTGACCTGATAATCCAGAAAGATCGACTGGCTCATTCGGATTGACTAAATATTTTGTCTGATCATACCTGTAAAATCTACTCCGTATAGCCTCAACTTTCCCTTCCTTTTCTAGACTAGCAATGATTTGTTCAAAAGCTAATGGGGTTGGTCCATGAGTATTCCTGATATATCGTGCACCTATAAGTTGTTCCTCGAACTTCTCATAATAATCGAAATCAATAAAATAAAGTAATTTATATAGCACTGTTTTACCTATATTTGGTTTACCGCCGACTTTAGATAATATATATAAAAGCACTTTCTTAAATTTTTCAACTTTTTCTTGCGGCACGGAAATACGCTCCAGTGAATTGTTATTGTTATTGATTTTCTTTACCTTTTTATTTTCCTCAAATAATATTTCGGGAGTAGACAACTCTCCAGTTTGAATATCCTCTAGAGACACTTCAAACATTTTACCAAGAAGAGACGCCTCATCTAGCGTTAGTTCTCGATTTCCTTGCTCCAAAGCAATATATGATGAGCGAGAAATATCAAGTCTTTCCGCTATTTCTAGCTGTGAAAAACCACGACCAACACGCAAAGATTTGATAAATGCGAAGTATTTATTAGGCATAATAGTATATGGTATTCTTATAATGTCAGAAAGTCAAATATATTTCTGTGTATAATGTTGACATATCCAGCAGGCAGATAGTAGCACGAGTCTTCAGGCTTTTCATAATTCTTACAATTAAAACTTATCCAAAAGATAAAATTGTAGTAGAAGCCATAAAAATCTACGCGAAAACAATGGCTAAAAGAGCTGACTATTTTTTACTTCCCATACTCTACTAAACCTTTTCCATCTCTTTTTTACTTCATCTATTGAAATTCTCATGATAAATCTCTCGTCATTAGTAATCTTTTCATATTGAATTAGCGGGACTTTACGGGTATCAAAGACATAAAAATAGCTCTTATCATATCCATAAACAAAAAGTATGTGGTCAAGTAGTCCACCGAAAAACATAGCAATATCTAACCCAACTACTTCTCCTTTTTTAATCTCATTCTCAACCAGTTTCACCGCGTCGTCAAAGTTAATTTTTGAAAATAGAGTAGTCTTAATAAATTTAGAAAAGGATTTCACTTCTATATTATTGATTACTAATTTTAATGATTTAGATTCTAAAAAATTATGTAAATCAATAAACTGTAATTGTGTCCAAGCAAACCATTCGTGGATTAGAAAACCGAATAATCTTCTCTTTTCAATATCTACTGGATTGTTGATCTGGGGATTAAATTCATTTGGATAATAATAATGCAATGCGTAGTACAAGAAATCTCTACCGCAACGATTTTTCACAATTACTCCATCATATTTCTCCCTCTGCACAAATCCAAAAGTATCAAGATTTATTGGTAGGTGATTCATATTAAATAAAAAACTAATTTATTCCCTCCTCAGCCGTAGCGAATTCAAGACCACGCTAATACTACTGAATGCCATGGCCGCACCAGCGAAAATGGGGTTCAAAAGGATGCCAAAAAACGGGTACAGAACTCCAGCGGCGACGGGAATAAAAGCGATATTATAGAAAAATGCCCAGAAAAGATTCTGTTTTATTATTCTCATTGTCCGCTTTGACAGCTTTATCACTTCCGGAATAAGCATAAGGTCTCCTCTCATGAGAGTAATATTCGCCGATTCCATGGCTATGTCCGTTCCCTCACCCATAGCGATACCGACATTAGCTTGGGTGAGCGCTGGCGCATCGTTTATGCCATCACCAATCATAGCTACGATTTTCCCTTGCCCTTGAAGTTCACGAACCTTCTCCGACTTTTTGTCCGGCAATACTTCACTCATGACATTGCTAATACCTGCTTGCGCGGCGATAGCGCGGGCAGTGCGGTCATTGTCGCCGGTAAGCATCCAGACATCTATATTATTCTGCTTCAAAATCCGCACGACTTCCGCCGACTCTTTCTTCAGAACATCGGCGACAGCGAGCGCGCCCATCAATCTCTTGTCAACGATGAGGATCATCACGGTCTTCCCTTCATTTTCAAGCTTTCTAATACTATCTTCATAAGGAGAAATATCAAGTCCAATATCAATAACCAATGCCCTATTCCCCAAATATGTTTCAGTCCTTTTATTTTCAATCGAGAGAACCCCTCGCAAACCTTTCCCGGAAATTGCTTTGAATTCTTCCAATTTGTAAAGTTCGATTTCCTTTTTTACCGCTTCGTCCATAATGGCTCGCGCCAATGGATGTTCCGAGCGTTGTTCCAATGACGCGGCAAAACCAAGAACTATTTCTTTGTTTCCATTATCAAAGGCGATGATATCGGTAAGTTCGGGTTTTCCTTGCGTAAGCGTTCCTGTTTTATCCAAAATAACCGCGTTTATTTTATTGGCAATTTCGAGCGAAGCCGCGTCTTTCACCAGGATTCCCTTGGTCGCGGCACTGCCGGAAGAAACCATAATGGCCATTGGAGTCGCCAGACCGAGGGCGCAAGGGCAAGCGATGATTAAAACGGCCACGAAATTAATAAGAGCGAAAGTAAAAGCGGGTGTTGGTCCGAAGAAGAACCAGACGATAAAAGTCAGAACAGCAATAACGAAAACAACTGGAACAAAATATGAAGAGACCAAATCAGCCAATCGTTGGATGGGCGCTTTGGAACCTTGAGCTTCCTCCACCATTTTTATAATTCGCGAAAGCACGGTATCCTTGCCGATTTTCGTCGCCTCAAAATTGAATGTACCAAATTTGTTTATGGTACTGCCGATAACCGCGCCTCCCACTCTCTTGTGAACCGGCATTGACTCTCCGGTAACCATTGATTCGTCTATTTCAGACTCGCCTTCAGTGATTTTTCCATCAACCGGAATTCTCTCGCCGGGATGGACAATAATGATATCGCCGACTTTCACGTCGGATATTGATATCTCTATCTCCTTGCCATCGCGCAGAATTTTCGCCGTTTTTGGCTGTAAGCCAATAAGTTTTTTAATCGCTTCCGAAGCCCTTCCTTTCATCAACACTTCAAAATATTTTCCGAGGAGAATCAAGAAAATAATAATCGCCGAAGTGTCAAAATAAATTGCCGGTATTATTCCGCCGCTCGCAAAATACACCGGGAAAATAGTAACTGCCACGCTATAGAAATACGCCGCTAAAGTCCCGATAGAAATCAGGGTATTCATATCTGCGGTACGATATTTTACGAGAAGTCTAAGCCCGCTATAAAATTGGAAACCGACCCAAAACTGCACGGGAGCGGTTAAAATGAGAAGCATCCAGTGATTATTCAAAATTCGCGGCATAAAGGAGAACCACTGCGGAAAACTGCCGAGGAATATGATGAGCGAAAGTATGCCGCCAATGACCAGCTTTGTTCTTAGGACTTTCAACTGCTTTTCGCGCTCGTCCTTCTCTTTGTCGAGAAGGTCTTCTGTCTCTCCCTCTTCTTTGATTGGTTTGTAACCGGCATCTGTAATGACTTTGAATATAGTATCCATATTGAGCAAAGACGAATCAAAAACCACTTTCGCCCGCTGATTCGGGAAATCAACATCGGTATTTTTTATGCCGGGCAACTTCTTCAGCGCCCCATCAACGACCATCGCACAATGCGGAGAATCCATGCCTATAACTTTGAGCGAAATCGTTTTGATGTTTTGAGCAGACCCCGCGTCGCTTCTGTCGGGAACAGCTCTCCCTCGCTCGCTTCGCTCCTCGGGAGACTGTTCCCGACTGCGCGACGCGGCTAACGACTTAACTTCAAGATGATACCCCGCGGACCTGACCACTTTCGCGAGGTCAGATTCAGATATAATATTCTCGTCAAATCCGATCAGTGCCGATTCTGTGGCAAAATTGACGGAAGCCGAATGCACACCGGCCGTCTTCAAAAGCACGCGCTCGATTGTCGCTACGCAACTGGCGCAATGCATTCCGTGAATTTTGTATGTTTCTTTTTTCATATTATGCTTATTTTATCTGTAGCCATGATAAATGCTCATAAACGCTTGACCAATAAAAACCAAGTACAACCGCAAACAACAACTCTTCGAGAGGTATGCCTGTAATTATGATACCCGAAATCGCCTTTAGATTCCATACGCGCTCCACATATCCGGGAGACATGGCAATCAATGTCAGAAAATACGCATAATATACGCCCAAGAAAAGGCCCGCGCTTACAACCATCTTTTTTCCCAAATCGGGTCGGCAATACAAGGACAAAAATCCGCCAATTACACCAGCGATTATAAAATCATAAATCGGATTTAGATTTGTCCAGATTAATAAACCGATAATAATAATCGGTACCGATAAGATTACGACATAATGAAATCGATGCCTCAAGGCGTGCCGAGACATTCCCGACATACGCGCGTGCTTTTTGTGAAAAAACAACTGATATAGAGCAAAGACCAAACCGCCGGCGGCAAAAGCGAATATAAAACTCTCAATATCAAAACCGGTCCGCGCCGACAAATCAAACAATGACGGCGGCGACCAATATGACGGTACGAACAAGGGTTCGGTTAGTCCGAGAAGTGACGTCCAAGTGCTTACGATAAGCATTTCTTTTCGTTCGACTTTTGACCGTACGCAAAGATATGTTGCGAACCAAATCGCGACCAATATTAAACTCCAAATTAACCATACATATTGCATATCACCTTTGTCTCGTAAGTCGGGGGATAAAAGCGGGGACTTTTTCCGCATATTCATCCCATATTATTCCAAAATTATTCTTGGACTCTTTTTCTTCACTTTTAGCGAGTCTGGTATATATCCACGCAAGAATTGGGAACATGATAACAGTAAGAATTGTCGGCCACTGCAACAGAAATCCGAACATTATAATCATAAATCCAACATATTGCGGATGACGAACGCGTGCGTACGGTCCGGAGGTCGCCAGAGTATGTCCTTTCTGCGCCTTATACAGTACTTTCCAAGCGTTGGAAAGCAGAACAAAACCAAAAATGATTAAAATATAACTAGCGATATGGAACGGTCCCATATGCGGGTCGCCGCCCCACCCGAAAAGGTCTTCCAAAATATGACCGGAATTATGCGCGAAAGGGTCAAGTCCCGGAACCCATTTTGTAAGCCAACCGGACAGAAAATATATTGTCAGCGGAAAGCCGTACATTTCCGTGAAGAGGGCTACTATAAATGCGGAAAAGGCACCGAACGATCTCCAATCCCTCTTTGTCTTCGGGTGAGTGAAGCTAAAAGCGAAGACGAGAAATATCGCCGTGTTTATTATTACCAGTCCCCACAATCCATAATCTGTCGTACTCATATCTTGAATTAAACTTCTTTAATGACAACATCCTTTGCTGGAATCGGTTTTGTCGCTATTTTCATCTTTTGTATCCTTCCCCGCGTCTTTCGCGTCAATTATCTCCGGTTTGTCAGAACAACATTTTCGCGGCCTTCTCATTACGAAGAAATGAACTACGACCAAAACGGCAATTCCGCCGAAAATAACCCATTTCGATAGTCCCGTTGTCGCTACGCTACTCCCCAAAAGCGTGATAAAGAGAATTGGGGCGACGCAACAAATAACCATCATCCACATCATTTTTGAATCATGGCCTTTTTCACTGTTGTAATCGTGCATGTTTATGATTATTGTTTTATTAAACTAGAATTGTGCATCCAAACCACATAGCTTCCGAAGACCCAGGCGAAAATAAACATGTAGACCGCGCCGAGAATAATACTGCCAAAGTTTCCCCAGACAAAACCCGGCAATGTTTCAAACAGGGCGTGATGAAGCTCCGTGCCCGCCACGGTGCGCCACGGGAGATATCCGCCGATAATGCACAAAACATAGGCAACCTCCGAGCCAAGCACGCACTTCCACACATACGATTTCAAAGATAATCTTTCCATGAGATTTTATTATTTAATAATCAATTGTGATAATAATACTCTAATAAAGCATAGCCTAACTCAAATCTTTTTTCTTGGTCTCGAACTCCTCTTTGCCAATCTCGCCCTTGGCATAACGCTCTTTCAAGATATCAAGCGCCCGGGAATCAATTCCGGAATGTCTGCCGGATACCTCTCTGACGACCCAAACAATAAACACAATGAGCAGAACCCAAAGAGCGATCATCATAAAACCGCCAACGGGACCGCCCATCATGCCGTAACCCCAGCCATAATCGTTGAATAGTCCGTACATTATATTTTTATTATCTAATTATTATATTTATTAATATCGACCTTCTGCTATTTTTGCGCCAGCTTATATATTTTCAGAATTTCCGCCGTAGCCTTCTTTTCCTCGCCATTCTTTATTTGGTCCAAAACATGAGTGATGATGTGATTTTCTAAGATAATATTTTTTACGGACGATAATGCTTCGCGAACAGCTTCGATTTGAGTGATGATATCGACGCAGTATTTTTCATTTTCGACCATATCTTGAATGCCGCTAACCTGACCGGATAAAATAGATAGGCGACGCTTGGCATCTTTTTTAATGTCTAGTTTCATGGCACTAGTATACCCCATGGGGGTCTATGAATGCAAGCCAAGTTATCAACATGGGTTTCAAGGAGGAATTCCGCCCCGCCTCGCCTTGAACCGGAGCGGAAAAGACAATTTCATAAATTAGGCGAATTTGATAATGATTACTGAACCAATAAAGACCAGTATTCCGCCAATAAAAAAGTATATGTTTGGAGAGGAACGAAAAAATATATAACTGAAAAGCACAACAAAAAATGGATATGCTATTTCGATCATGGAGGCGGTCGAAGCATTTAGATTTTTAATACCAGAAAAGATTAAAAAATTGGCGAGAGTTGCTAAAACAACAGAGAGAATAATCAGTGATAAATTTGTTTTACCAGGAATAAATAAATTTTTTATCGAACCATCACTGAAAAACATGAATGGCAACATGATAACCGCCGCAATTATTGAATCAATAAATAAAAGTGTCATCGGCGAAACGCCGGAAAGGATTTTTTGATCTATCGTATAGACTAATCCCCAAGTTATCGCCGCTCCTATTGCATAGATAAATCCTGTTTCCATAATTTTTATTTAATCAAATCTTCAATGGATACATTAAGAGCTTTCGCAATTCTTGCCATTATCACAACTGATACTTTCATTATCATGCTATCAAAGATTATGATTCATTTCAACTCTGAAGAAAAGTCCGCCTCTGGCCTTCATAAAGTTCGAGCTGACATTTTTGACAGGTTCTTTTGTTAATGATTAATTCTAACAAAAGAAAACTGGATTCTGTGTCCACTTTATGGGGCACAGATCAATTGCGGAGTATTCTTAAAATAGCTCGAACGGAGTTTGCTCGCCGCGTAGAGCGCGGCTCGCCTGGTGGGGGTGAATAAATTTGGAGCGGCTCCGCCGCACATTAACAATTTCAAGTTTTTCTTTGGTGGCAAATTCTGAGGGGAATAATTTATCCAGAAATCTTGATTGTATGTACCATCTGATCCAAAATTATCAGTTCTGTATCAAAAAAATTACTTATTTGGTTAATAATATCTGGAGGATTTTCTGATGTTGTACCGAAAAGCACATTAAGTCCTGGAGGAGGTTTGTTGCCGGTGCTAGATGGTACAGCCCCCATTATGGCTTCGTCGAACACATAACAATAAACAGTGGTTTCAGTGCCATAGTATCTGTGTTTAGCCATAAGTGTTGATCCACTTGTTTCTGTCCAGGGTCGGTCATAGAACATAAAAAGTCGTCCGCCGATTGTTACAGAATTTCCGTTTTTGAAAACAGTAATACCAATATCGGCACAACTTTTTCCTTCCGACTTTTTACTAATTGTAATATGAAGCTGTTTGCCCCATCCATCATATTTAGTAATAGGATAGTCACTGCTTAAGTGCACTGGTATTTGTATCGTATGATATGTGTATTGCGGAACAATTCCTGGCAGTGTACTTCCATCTTGCTCGATTCCTATACGACCAGTAGACGGATAATCTAGCGAGAACTGATATTTCTTACTTTGATACGTTTGCCACTTATCTGTTTCGTTTTTTGGAGTAGGTGATGCAGTTGGCGATATTGGATTAGTGGTGTTCGACTGTTGTGTAGAGATAGGGGGTGGGGGCGAAATTTCCGTTGGCGAAATCTTGCGTAGGATAAAATATCCCGCTACTCCGGCGATAATGACAACTAAAACAATAAATATAATGTTTGCAAATCCTTTTTGATTCATATTATTAAAAGTTAATTATTTCGACTTTAAAAAATTGATGAAAAAATTTCTTTTGCCCTTCCAAAATATGGTTCGAGCCGATTTGTTTTTAGGTTCTTTGGCAGTTTGGAATGTGCGGCGGAGCCGCTCCGAATTTATTTACTCCCACCATGCGAGCCGCGCTCTGCGCGGCGAGCAAACTCCGTTCGAGCTATTTTAAGAATACACCGCAATTCAGGATTTCGCAAGTGGAAAGATGATGCCTCGCGGCGCGAAACGCGCCGCTCGGCTAGGATTTGAAAGGGCTTTTTGGGCGAAAAAGAAAAGGA
>ERZ1292632.392-Hain-H43-01um-R2-392-length-45910-cov-8_pt2 | contig 22900 bp, 20 predicted proteins | sample MGYA00564407_ERZ1292632 | MGnify/ENA primary metagenome ERZ1292632 (study PRJEB36523, sample SAMEA6512637) | groundwater metagenome | collected 2019-01-08 | study: AquaDiva: Metagenomics assemblies of 32 groundwater samples | reverse complement strand
CGTTCAGCTGGACGGTCGTCTTGGCCCCAGTGGCGATGTACGCCGCGGCCATCGAGATCTCCTGGCCGGCCGCGCGCCCCAGGTCGAGCTGGTTGGCCGCGCCCGAGTACATGCCGTGCTCAGAGGCGTCGACCGCGATGGCGAACGCCGGGGCCGCGAGGCTGCCGCGCGCCGTCGCCTTGAAGCGGGTGGCGCTGACGGTGCCGGGCAGGACGGCCACGACGCCGGTGCCGCTGTTGTAGTAGGAATTCATGAACTTACCCCACGAGTGCCGCGACGAGCGACATGACAATGGACGTCAGCCCGGCCACCAGGGCCACGCGGACGTCGGACTTGCGCTCCAGGACGCGCACGCGCGCCTCCAGGTCAAGGTAGAAGGCCGTCAGGTCGGGAGGCGTCATGGGATGACCGCCTGGGCCGCGACGGTGCCCGACCCCGAGGCGTTGACGTACTTCAGGCGCGCCCAGCGGCCCTTGAGGTCGCCGATGCCGTACTTGGTCTTGATGTCCGAGCCGGCGGGGTTGGTCGGCGACCACGAGGCATCCTGGATCCAGTCGTCGTCGTCCGCCACGTCAGGCAGCTCCAGGTCCGACCACCACAGTGTCAGGGTGCCCACCATGGTCCCCACGAACTGGATGGAGAAGCCCAGCTGGTTGTCCTTGTGGAGCATCTTCGAGCTGTAGTAGGTGGAGGTGCCCGACACCGCCTTGGTCTTGGCCGTGATGTGCCGAGCCCCGAGCGTGGTCTGGTCGTCGTCGGTCGTGAAGAGATTGTAGGTAGCGCCCATGGTTCCTCGTTACGGCTGCTGCTGCTGGGCCTGGGTGGCCTCGGTGCTGGTGGGCGCGGCGCCCCCAGTCTTCGGCTCAGGCGGCGGCGGCGGCGGGGTCAGGTACATCTGCTGCTGTGGGCCCATGAACTCGGGCTGCATCAGCGGGTTGAGTGGCGACTGGAGCAGGATGCCCAGGGCCGTCAGCTGCTCGGACGGGGTGGCCTCGGTGCCCTCCTCGGCGAGCGTCGTGAGCACCTGCGCCCGGAAGCGCGCGTACTCGTTGGGGTGCAGCTCGGCGTACGCCAGCATCGCGGTCGGCATGACCTCCTCGATGTTGTCGGCCGCCCACGACAGGAAGTCGGCCGGCTGAGTGATCGCGGCGTACTCCTGGTTGAACGTCACCAGCTGCTCCTCCGGGATCTCCCACATGTGCTCGACGCCCCAGCGCATGCCGGGCGGCTCCTTGGGCAGCCGGCGGGCCAGCGCCTCGGCCGCCTTGACGGCGTACTCGTAGGCCGCCACGGCGAAGTCGGTGTGCCCCTCCGCCACGAAGCCCTGCACGCCGATGAAGGCGCGGTTGCGCGCGACGGGGGCCAGCTCGCGGATCTCGGCCGACCGGCGCTTGTATGCCTCGCGGAGGCTGCCCTCGGGGTCCTCGCGGCCGTCGATGCCGCGGTGCAGCCCCCAGCCCTTCGGGGCCACGTAGCGCAGGGTGGCCGCGGAGCCGGCGTTGGCCAGCACCCGCGTCGCCGCCCGCATGCCAGCCTCCATGGCCATCGCCTTGAAGCCCAGAACGGCCGTCACCAGGCCCGCGTGGGCGATACTACCGGTGCTCGGCGCCACCGTGCGGATGCCCTTGCGGATGGTCGCGTTGACCATGGCGTTCTTCATCTTCCCGATGAACGTCGGCTTGGCCTTGGCCCCCTCCTCCGCGGTCTCCTCGATGGCCGCCTCGGTGGCCTCTTCGACAGCAGCCGCCGGCGCCGCCGCCTCCTTGGTGGTCGGCCCCGTCACCTTGGGCACCGCGGCCGCATCGGCCAGCTTCTTGGAGTTGGCCCACACCTGGCGGAACCGCGCCGCGCCGGACCCCTCGGCCTTGAGGCCGGCCCCCTCGGAGAGCGCCCCGAGCGCGTCGTCCAGGGCCTGCCGGGCCGCCGCGGTGGCGGGGTTGGTGTCCGACATCACCTTGTCCAGGGCCGCCGCCAGCTCCTCGGCCCGCCCCGAGCGCATCTTGGACAGGTCGGCCAGCGTGTCCGGCATGGCGGCGCGCACGCTAGACACGGCCATGTGGAAGTCAACCACCTTCTGCATGTCGGCCAGGTGGGCCTGGGCGCTGTCCATCGTGATCTGCGGCCACGCGACCGTCTTGCCCATCTTCTCGGCCAGCCGCTCCACCGACTCGCGGTAGGTGCCGAAGGCGCGCGCCACCTTCTTGGGGTCGCCCGCTGCCGCCGCCTTCATGGCGTTCTGGTAGGCGTTGCGCACCTTGTTGTAGGCAGGCTTGTGGGCCTTCGCGACGCCCGACAGCTCGGCCTCCTTCAGGAAGTTGCTCCCCACCGGCCCCAGCTTGGCCAGGGCGTCCTCGGCCTCGCGGGTGAACGGCGACACCGACGCCGGGGCGGCCACCTGGGCCTCCGGGGTGACGATGTTGAGCGGAGGCGGCCGCTTGTGCGTGAGGACCTTCCGGGTGCCGCTGGCCGACTTGGGCGACACGATGCCCGCCGCCTCCATGCGCAGCATGATGGCCTCGGCCTCCTCGGGCTCCGCGCCAATGGCCTTGGCGAGCCAGGACGTCCCGGAGCGCTGGCCGGAGACAACCTCGTCCACGGCTGCCTCGTACAGGTCCGTGCTGGCGCCGGGCCCCACGCCGCCCACCGTGGCCGCGGGGGCCATGGGCTTGACCGGGGCGACCGCGACGTCCCCCGCCTTCTTGAGTTCGTCAGAGGCCTTGTAGAGGTCCGAGACGGCGCGCTTGAAGCCATCGTAGTGCTCGGCCGGCACGGAGGTGGCCGCCGGAGGGGCCGCCTGGACGCCTTTCTCGATGCGCGCCCGCACCTTGACGCCGGCCGCCTCAGCCGCCAGGAACCGGTGGCGCCCGTCCACGATCTCGTAGGTGCCGTCGTCGAAGCGCACCACGGAGATGGGCTCGTAGGCGCCGGCCTTGACCGCGTCGGCCGCCTTACCCAGGCGCACCGCGTCCTTGCCGGCCTCGCCGAGGTTGGCAACGCCCAGCGCCCGGAGGCGCTCAGGGCTAATCTCCTGAACCTCATCCGACACGGCGTAGCCGCGCGGCATGAAGTCGTCGGCCACGTCAGGGGAAATGGTCTTGTGGCCCACCAGCTCGTCGAACTGGTCGGCGATGTGGTCGGTGGCCCGCGCTGCCCGCGCCGCCCGCACACGCTGGACGCCGTGGAGCAGCGTGCCCGCGCCCGCGCCGAACACGGCCCCGAGGGTCATCCCCGACATGGCTTGCTCGACCGTCAGGGGGTCGCCCGACAGCGTGCTGCGCGTGATCTCTCCGCCGAGGCCCGTGAGCGCCCCCTCGGCGCCCAGGCCCACGACCTTGCTCGCCAGGCCCTCGCCCAGGGCGCGCTCGGCGTACCCCAGGCTGGCCTTGGACAGGGCGCCCGCCGGGGTCGCCCGTGCCAGCTTGCCGGCCGTCCCGAGGCCCGGGGCCAGCACCGACGGCACGACGCCGCCAACCAGCTCGCCCGCGAGGCGCGTCCCGGGGTTGTAGGCTGCCCGCTTCCGGGTCGCCTCGTCGTCCATTACCAGGTCGGCCAGGCCCAGGGTCGCCCCTGAGGCCAGGCCCTCGACGCCAGCCAGCACCTGCTGCCCGGTGCCCTCGTAGTACTTCGCCTCGCCCGACTGCTTGAGGCGGTCCAGCTCCTCCTCGACTACCTCGGGGCGGTAGCCCAGGCCGATGAGCAGCGTGGCCTTCTCGGCGGGCACCGAGACGGCGGTGCCGTCAGGACGTACGAGGTTGACGAGCTTGCCCATCAGTAGTTCTCGGGGTCGAGGGGGACGGCCGGCTGCCGGTCAAATTCCAGGTCCAGCTGGCCCTGCGGCGAGAAGTCGGCCGGCACGTCGGTGCCGTGCTTGTTGTACGGGACGAACTGGCTCGGGCCAGAGCCGCCCGTGAGCAGGCCCTTGGTGAGGCGGAAGTGGAAGTGCTCCATGGCGCGCACGCGCTCGCCGTTGCCGTCGCGTTCGGCGATGTCGCGGTAGCCGTCCACCAGTTTGACGGCGCGGGCCACGGCCTCGGGGTCGCCCGCCGCCCTGGCGTCGCGCACCATTCCGTCGATCTTGGCGAACCACTTCGGCGGCGTCTTGCCCGACGTGTTCTCGCGGATGCCCTCCCACGTGGAGGCCGCCTCAGGCGTCACCTTGCTGGCAGGCTCGTTGGCGTCTGGCGCGCGCGCCGCCTCGAAGACCTTGGCGTACTCGTCCAGCTTGGCCGCCACCTCGCGCGAGGCCGCGTCATAGTCGACACCGGGGCCGGCGTACCCACTCACGCGGTAGCCCTCAAGGGCCTGGCGCTCTGCCTCAGTCTCGGGCTCACGCAGGAACGTCGCGTAGCTGGTGTCCCACTCGCCCTGCATCTCCTGGATGCGCTGGTTGAGGATACCGCTGACGCCATCGCGCGTGAGCCAGGTCTCCACCGGGTACATCTTCTCGAAGCCTTCCAGCTCCTTCTGGGCCGTCTGCTTGCCTGACTTGGCGTACGCCGCGTAGTAGGCGACGCGCTTGGCCTTGGCGATGATGGCCTGGCCCGACGCGCTGTTGATCGAGTAGGACATCGGCCCGGCGTAGGTCTTCCCATGCTCGCGCATCATCTCGTTCAGCTCGGCCGTCTCCTTCATGGCCTGACGCATGGCGCCGGCCGCCTCCTGGATCTCGACCTTCTTGGCGTCGGGCAGACCGTGGTTGAAGTAGCCAGCGGCCACGCCCTGGCGGGGGTCGATGAACAGGTCAGTGGGCCGCACCGTCGCTGCGGCCGCCGCGTTCGCCCGGGCCTCGCCGGCGTCGAAGATGTCACGCTGCAGCCGGAGGGAGGCCCGCTGGTGGGCCGCGTCCAGGTTGGCCTTGTACACACCCACGGCGCGCTCCTTGGCCTGCTCGGCGCGCCCCCATACGACCTGCTCCAGCTGCTGGTTGAGCCGCATGCGCTCCTGGCCGATGGTCGCGACGGCCTCGGCCGCCTTGGCCTGGGCCAGCGGCGCGTCGTACCGCATCAGCTCGGCCTGGATCTCCTTCTCGACCTGGGCGAGGGCGTACCCGCGGATGCGCAGGCGCGCCTCGGTCTCGGTCGCCGACTGGGCGAGCGTCATCTCCCAGACGTCCTTGAACACACCGACGGCCTGGCCGGCCTTCTGGATGTTGGCCAGCTGCGCGTTGATGTTGCGGTCGATCGCCTCGTTGATCGTGGGCATGACCGTGGTCTGAATGCCCTTGACACCGAGGAAGTTGGCCACGAACACCGACGCCAGCGTGCCGAGCTGGTCGCCGCGGCCAAGGTTGCCCCACCACTGGCCGGGGTCGACCTGCATGGCCTGGAACTCCTGGACCGACGACTGGTACTGGGCCATGGCCGCCGCGGCCACCTGCTGCGACGCCGCCGTCGCGGCCTGCTCGTCCATGGCGAACTGCGCGCTGGCCGCCGCCATCGTCGAGTTGGCCCGGCTCTCCGCGGCCTGCTTGGCCAGCGTGGCGCTGAGCATCGTGGGCGCGCCCGCCACCTGCTGGGGGGTCGCCACCGCGTCCATCTGCGTCTGTGTGGCGTCGTAGACGCTCTGGGCGCCCACGCCGTACTGCCGCGCCGCCTCGCGGTCAGCGCGCGCGTAGTCGCCTTCGAGGCCACCGGCAGCAGCCTGACGGTCGGACACGGGCGTGCCGCTCCAGCTGGTGGCCACCGAGGCGCCCTGGCCGCTCGCGCCGCCCTGGGGCGGGGCCGCCGGGGCAACCGGAGGCTGTGAGAGCTGCTCAAAGGCCGGCTGGGGGACGTTCCCCATCACGCCGTACGGGTCGTAGGGCGCGCCCACGGGGGCCGCCACCGGTGCCTGCGCCGCCGGGTCGTCGCCGGCCAGCGCCGCCGCGTAGTCCGCCGCCCACTGCTGGTCGGGGGTGAGGATCGCGCCCGGCCCCGCCATTAGCTGCCGCCCTGGTTAGGCACGTAGCCGACGCCCGGCAGCCACGCCATACCCGGCTGGTTGGACGCCGGCGGCTGAAAGCCTGAGCCCGGCGGCCCGCCGCCAAAGATCGGGTTCGCCCCTTGGTTGTCGGTGCCGCCGAACTCGTAGCCCGGTCCGCCGAGGTAGCCGGCCCCCATCGGCCCCCAACCGCCGGTGTTGGGCCCCCACCCCTTGGCCCCGCCGCCGCTGCCGCCCTGGGGCTGGTTGCCCTTCTGGCCGGCCGCGAACCCGAACATGCCCGCGCCGCCCGCCAGGATCTGGTCGCCCAGGCCCGGCTGGCCCGCGAGGCCGCCCGCCGCCATCAGCGCCTGCAGCTCGGCCTCGGTCTTGATGCCGAGCGTCTGCAGCTTCGCCTGGAGGTTGGCGTCCATCTGCTGGTTCTGAGCGGAGGCGTTGAACTGGTTCATGCCCTCGTCGGCGCCGCGCGCCCCGTGGATGTTGATCCCCAGCTGCTGCTGGGCGTTGTAGATCTCGGCGATGCGCGCCTGGGCCGCGTCCTGCGCCGCCTGCTGGGCCATCTGGCCGCCCTGGGCCTGCGCCTGGAACTGCGCCAGAGCCGCGTTGGGCCCCTGCGCCCCGGCTGCCAGCGACTGCGCCTGCCGCTGGTTGCGGTCGGTCGCCGCCTTCAGCTGCTCGCCCGCCAGGGACGGCCCCTCGCCGCGCGCCTGGGCCTCCAGCATCTTGATGAAGTCGGCCTGGTTGCCGCGGAACGAGGAGTACGCCCCCTGGGCCGCCGCGCCGCGCTGGGGCGCCTGCATGCCGCCCGCCCGGTTGGCGAAGCCCGACAGCCGCTCCTCGTACGGGTTGCGCTCTTGGCCCCCGAAGTAGCCCGCCAGCCCGCCGACCACGCCACCGATGCCGGCACCCAGCGGCCCTCCGATGGCCCCGCCCGCCAGCGCCCCGCCTGCACCACCCTTGAAAGCGTCACTGAAGCCCATTTTAGTATGTCCTCGTGGGAGTCCGGTTGAGTTCCGGGTACTTGCCCAGTTCAAGGGCGATCGACGAGAAGCCGACGCCGCGGTTTCGGGGGGAGTTGTCCCACCACATAATGCTCAGGCGGCCGCACTTCTGGCGGGCCAGCCGGCGCTGGCACTCCAGGACGTCGTCGCCCAGAGGCTCGCCGGGCAGCAGGTCCGCCGAGGTGTCACCCCAGATGCCCGCGCCCCAGGTCTCGTCGCCCCAGGCGTCAGAGACCAGGTCCGTGTCAACATCCCAAGTCCACGTGTCCTCGGGGTCGGACCTATCATTATAGTATACAGCAAATCGCAGCTGAACACCAGCGCCAAATCGGTCGCCCAACAGCGCGAACTTCCGGGCCTTGATGAAGTCCATGAGCTGGCCCCGGTGGAGCCAGGCCGTGCGCACCTTGGCCGAGAAGCCCACCCCGCCGTCCGAGTAGGCCGTGTCGCTCTCGACCAGCCAGCGGCCGTCCGCGGTGGCCAGCACGGCGTAGTCGCCCGCCGCCACGGCGCCGGCGCACTCTAGCCCCGTCCAGGTGGTCCACTCGCCGCGGTCGTAGGCGAACACCAGGGTCTGCCCCTCCGCGGTGTACCAGCGCACCTCGCGGTCCGCCGGCACCACGACGGCCGCCACCACGGTGCCCTCGCGCCCTCGCACGGGCTCGCCGATGGGCTGCACCTGGTAGTTGGTGGCGAACAGGTGGAAGCCGGCCTTCGACAGGAAGTGCAGGCCGACCGTCGACCGCACCACGGGGGTCCCAGCCAGGGCGCCCACGTCGGTGGCCACCGCGCGGGGGGTGTCGAACCCGCCGACGCCCAGGTCGTTCGGGCCGTCCGCCTCGAAGGCCAGGATGTCGTCCTCGCGGAACACCAGGGTGGCGTGCCCCATGAAGCCGACCGCCGTGATGGGCGCGGTGGCCCGGTCCACGGTGGTCGTCAGGAACCCGTTGAAGCGCACGGCCCGCCCCTGCTTCGCCAGCAGCGACGGCAGCAGGTCGCCCGGGGGGATCTCGCCGCCGGCCAGCCACACGCGGTCGCGCCCGGTCGCGATGACGGCGGACGCGGGCGGCGCAAAGGGCTCCAGCTCGCCGCTGTCCCCGGGGTTCTTCTCCTTGGAGAGCAGCTCCGTGTCGTCGATGGCAAGGAGGTCGGCGAACGAGATCGTGTCGGACGCCGGGTTGTTGTAGAGTGGCGCGGACCGGTCGGAGATCAGGTAGTACTGGGTGCCCGACTCCGCGGTGCGGTAGACCAGGGCGTAGATCTCGTCCAGGGGCCGCTGCGACCACTGGAGGGTGCGGATGCCGATGGTGATGGCGTCGTGCCCGCCGGCCACGGTCACCTGGAAGGGCACCGCCGCCGACAGGACCTCCTCGTTCTGGGCGTTCTTGTAGCCCCAGCGCACGGCGTAGCCGTACACCTCGGCCGGCGTCATGCCGCCGCCGCCCAGGCCGGACGCCCCGGCGCACTCGGGGTAGGCCAGGAACTGCGCCTCGACCACCTCGCGGCCGTCGTAGGCGTGCAGCTGCGCCCCCGGGAAGTACGTGGTGCGCCCCAGCTGGGCCGACGTGACGCGGGGGAGGTAGTCGATCTCGCCGAGCTTGATCGAGTTCTCGTCCCACTGGTCGTTGTCCTCGCTGTCGACCCGCAGGCGGTAGACCACCGGGAAGTGGAACTGCGACGGGTTGACCTCGTCCTGGCCGCCGTACGCCCAGGTGGAGTAGGCTCCGTAGGCGCGCAGGGTGGCCGCGGCCGTGCCGTACTCCAGGCGCCCAACGGGGTCGCCCGCGTCGTCCACCTCGAAGTAGGTGGTCTGGATGCCCGGGCCGTCGCTGACCTTGCGGGCCGACCGCAGGCCCACGAACACCTCGTGGCCCACCCGGTAGGCGTGGCGCGCCAGCGTGGCGTAGCGCCGCGTGACCGCCCCGAACGTCCCGGCCGAGCGGCTCTTGGTGTGCATCTCGCAGAAGGGCACGTTGGTGGTGCCCGCGTCCTCGGAGTGCCACGCCACGAACTGGTTCTTGGACGCCGAGTTGCGCAGGTAGCGCGCCTCGACCGTCATGCGCGTCAGGCCGGCCACGGTGCCCGTCGTGATCGTCGACCGGTCGACGCCCGACGAGTTGTACACCGCCAGGTTGACGGTGGTCGTGGGGGTCGCCTGCTGCCAGAAGACGCAGATGTCGTTGCCGATGGGCGACACCGCGAAGGCCACGTTCTTGACGTCCGTGGAGTTGGTGTCGAGCGTGACGGGGTCGGCCTCGACGGTGCCGTTGGCGTAGAGGCGCCCGTAGCTGAGGTCGGCGGAGTCCGAACAGGCCACCCAGGCCCAGAGGTCGGGGCCGATGACGCGGACGTCGAAGTAGGTCGAGCAGCCACCCAGCGAGCCGCGCGCGACGAGGGTGTGGGGCTCGGACACGTGAAGGCTGTTCAGGTACAGCTCGGAGTCGTCGGCCGACACCACCACGTGCATCCACTCGCCCATGGGCACGACGCGCACCTGCAGGGGGTCGCCGCCCAGGCCTGAGAAGGCCATGTCCAGGGCCACGGGGGCGCGCGTGGCGCGGTCGTAGACGCTGACGAGCACGCCGTCGGCGTCCGCGTTGAGGCGGGCCACGACGATCAGGTCGTCCCCCACGGCCAGGTCGCACTCCTCCTGCGACTCGGTCGTCTTGCAGATGGGCTCGGTGGTCGCCACCGGCATGACCGCCGGCACGACGCGGTGCCCCTGGCCCGCCTGGGCCGCCGTGTTGCGCGAGAACAGCTGGTAGCCGTCCAGGGCGAAGTCCTCGCCGTCGCGCTTGCCCGAGCCCAGGAGGAAGCCCGCGTCGGGGTGGGCCGTGGTCACCTCGTTCGACCCCTCGTAGCGCCCCCAGCCGAACAGCCAGCCCTCGGGCGCGTCCACGTCGCCGCCGCCTGCCCCGCCCGCCCCGCCTAGCACGCCCGGAGGCTCGACCAGGGTGCCCGTGTCGCGCACCGTGACGCCCTCGTGGCCCCGCCGGCGCTCCAGGCCGCCCCGCGCGGCGCTGAACCGCACGTTCTCGGCCACCAGCAGCCGCTGGGGCTCCACCATGCGCCCCGGCGTGCGCAGGTCTACACCGGCCGCGAGAGGCATCTCGACGACCTCCCACTCAAAGGTGGCGGCGTTGCGGTCCTGGGTCAGCGGCATCAGACGACCTCGTGGCTGTAACCAACGTGAAACACGGCGTCGCTGTTGGCCGGCAGCGTCAGGCGCAGGTAGTACACCGCGTTGGCCGTCGCGTTGGGCTCCTCGGTGAGGCTGCCCTGGGTGAGCGTCTCGGCCGTCGTGCCGGTGGACGTGGCCGCCGCGCCGATGCCAGCCCCGGAGCCGTCCACGAACTTGTACAGCTGGACGGTCGCCGCCCCGGCCGTGCTCTTGTCGATGCGGGCGAACACCGAGGTGATGCGCCAGCCGTCGGTGGTGTCGGCCGACAGGTTGAAGTAGAGGTCGATGGCGCCGCCGCTGGCCTGGATGCCGCCGATGCCCTCGGTGACGGTGCCGCTCGCCTTGATGTACTGCGCGCCGCCTGCCGGCCACTGGAACGTACGCGCGGGCCGCACCAGGCGCCGGCCGGCCGACAGGTTGATGTCGGTGTCGAATGTGACGTCGCCGGTGATGGGCGCGTCCTGGGCGTACTGCATGGCGCCCGTGGTGGGCGACACCGTGAGCAGCGAGATGCCGCCCGTGCCCGTGGCCGTGGGCAGCGCCGTGGGCAGGATGAGCGTGTAGCTCTCCGTAGCCGACGTGGACGACCGCACCGTGGTGACGAAGCCCGTCCCCTCGTCGATGGCCTCCAGCGCGCGCGCCCGCAGCGTGCCCCACTGCAGCTGGTCGTAGTCGTCGTAGAACTCGTAGCGCTCGCTGGCCGCCCGGAAGTACACCAGGGCCGGGTCGCCGCCACCGTAGTCGCCGCCGATGCCGCCGATGGCCGACGCGTTGAGCACGCCGCCCGCGGTCATCTGGATGGCCCCGTCGGTGTCGACGTACCACAGGTCGCCGTCGTAGCGCACCAGGCGCCCGAAGGGGGACCCGGAAGGCGCCGACTCCTGGTCGTACAGCCCATAGTAGCTGGCCGACTGGACGGGCTGGTTGTTCATGTCCAGCGGGTCCTCGGCGGCCGCCAGGGACCCCACGGGCACCGCCGCCTCCAGGCGCTCGACCACCTCGGTCAGGACCGCATTGACCTGGGTAGCGTAGGCCGTGCCGGCCGTGCCGACCGAGGGGATGGGCTGCGTGACAGGTTCGCCAATAGACGCCATTAGGTGTCCTCTCGCCAGGTAAGGGAGCCGAAGAAGGTCTCGGTCGTGCCGGTGACGCGCTGGACCGCCAGCACCAGCTGGTCGGCCACGCCCGCGATGCTCGACCCCAGCTTGAAGTCGCGCGACGTGCTGACGACGGTCTCGCCCGTCTGCTGGGCCTGCCCGTAGCCGCCGTCAATCTTGGTGCCGCCCGTCACCGTCGTGGCGTTGGTCGCCCCGCCGCTCCCGGACACCAGCGCGTCGTCCCAGAACAGCGGCTGCTTGTCGACGAGCTGCTTGGAGTCGAACAGCGTCTCCGGCAGGCTCACGCGGGTGCGCCCGAAGGCGTCGCGCCAGGGCCGCGGCTCGCTGGTCTCCGGGTAGTACCTCTGGGCGTGGACGGACATTAGATGGTAGTCTTTGAGGTCAAGGTAGCCCTAGAACGCAGTGCATTGGCGCGACGTTGAAGGCATGGAGCGTGAACTCCAGCGGGTTGCCAATCTCGGTGCTAGGGCGATAGGTCGTGCGGGTGCCGCCCACACCGACAGTGAGGTCGTCCGCGTAGGTGACACCTCGGTAGATTGCGCCGGTTCCACCGCTGGTGCCGAGCTTCCACGAGAAGATCAGCCAGATGTCGACGCCGGCCGCGAGCGTGACACCTGTAATGGTGTCCTCCTTGATACCCGCCGCCGCCGTCATGTTCGTCGAGGCATCAACGTAGAACTGCGACGTCAGTGTCATGTTCCCGCCGCCGACCACCGAGCCGGTCGCGATGGCAATCTCCGCCCATGGTGTTCCGCCGGTGCCAAAGATCAGCGGAGTCGTGATGCGGTAACGAACCTTGATGCTCGCCGAGCTGAGCGCGACGGGAAGCCGGCCGAAGTAGACCGCGCCGCCAACGCCGTCGCCGTAGCTCTTAGTTCCCGCCGCTGCCGTCGTGAAGCTTGGCGGCCAGATCCACGAGCTGTAGCGATTGGCAGCGAGCGCCGTCGGCAGATCGGTCACGCCGCTCTGCGGAATGCCGGTGAAGTTCGCGGGCACCACGTCGATGTCGATCTTCTGGCCGTTGAGCGCGGTCGTCACCTTGGAGGACGCCGCGTCGACCTTGCGCATGTGCAGGACGACGCCCGACTTGCTATCGTACGTGCCGACGCCCGAGACGCCCACGTTGTCGGCGGTGTTGGCCTCGCCGCTCGCCGCTGCCGTCACGAACGCCGTGGTCGCGATCTGGGTCGTGTTGGTCCCCGGGGCCGCCGTGGGGGCCGCGGGCGTGCCGGTGAGGGTCGGCGAGGCGATGTTGGCCTTGAGGTCCAGCTCGGCCTGCGTCACGCCGTCGGGGGTCGGGTACCAGCGCGTCAGTGTCATCAGTACACCCAGACTGCCCACTGGGCGGTGGTGGAGTCGGACGCCAGGTGGAGGTACACGGCGTCCACGTCGGCGGCCTCCCAGATGTCGCCCTGCCCCGTCTGGCGGACCACGAACCAGCCCACCGGCTTGCGGCCCAGCCCGTGCGCCACGCGGTTGGTGCCCGCGTCCAGCTCGCCCAGCTCCAGCTGGCGGCCGCGCAGGAGCGGGTGGCTGAGCAGCTGGCGGACCGCCGCGCTCGACTCGTAGTTGTACCGGTCGTGCTCCGGGCTAGCCCCGCCCGCGGGCGCCGACGGCGACGGCCGCATGAAGGTGCCGCGCGTCACAGCCAGACCCAGGCCTCGGGGCCGGGCACGTCCACGCCCCACCCGCGCTCAACCTTGTCCATGTTGCGGACTACGGCGCCCGACAGTTGCCGCGAGGAGGCCGCCGCCTCGATGTGGGCGTCAATCTCGCGAATCTGGCGCCCCAGCTCGGAGGTGTTCGACCCCTCCTTGGCCAGCGCCCGGCGGGCCAGCCCAAGCACGAGGCGCTCCTCGAAGCCCATGGGGAACCACACGGCGTCGTCCTCACCTGCCGCCGGCGTCTCCAAGACCAGCGTGTCCGGGGACGGGTAGTAGAGCAGGCGGTACGTCCCAGAGGCTGGTTGGGGGTAGAGCGAGACGGTCATGGCGTCCCCCGTCTGCTCCACGGCGTAGTGCGTCGCCTGGCCGGCCTGGGTGTCTAGGGCTAGCGTGCCCTTGATGTACGGCTCGTACTTGAGCCAGCGCGACCGCCCGTCGATGGCCTCGTACAGGCCTACGACGGCCATAAGCTCGTCGTCGGTGACCGCGAAGGTGCCGGTGCCGTCGGCCGCGTGCGTCTGGGTCGTGATGTCGCGCGTGTAGCCCAGGCGGGTCAGCGCCAGGGTCAGCATGCGGTGCTCGACGTTCAGCCAGCGCAGCCACTCGGTCTGCGTGACGAAGTTGTCGCGCATGTCGGACGCCGACCGCGCGCGCTCAATCAGCTCTGTGACGTCGTAGGAGGGCATGATCGGCCTTTCGTAGGCGGGGAAGGAATCGAACCCTCGTCCCCTGGCTCAGAACCAGGTGTGCTACCACTGCACCAGCCGCCAGTGCGGGGCCCGCAGGCCCCTTGTCTTACGCGTGCGCTTCGGTCGCGTCGTCTGACACGAAGGCCGAGCGGACGGCCACCACCAGCACGGACACGGCCGTGTTGTCGATGGGCTGCTCGATGGTCGCCGTGCCGTCACCGTCGTCGGTAATGACCTCTAGGTCGAACGTGCCCAGGGAGGCGTCGTACGAGTCAAGGTCGGCCCGGCAGTTGGCGATTTCGCCCACGTCGGCGGTCGCCGAGTGCAGGCTCGGCCACACGCCCACGAGGGCGGTCGGGTATGGCAGTTCGAACTGCACGGTGTAGGTGCCACCAGTGGTGCCATCCTTCACGACCGACGCAATTCGATTGGCCCCAGCCTGCCACAGGAAGTCCGGGTCGGCCGAAGCCGCATGGCGGAATCCGAAGGCCAGCAGTTCACAGGCCTTGTTGCGAGTCTTCATTTCAGCCATGGTACACCTTACTCGATGTCGAAGCGGCCGTTGGTGAACGGCCGGAAGCAGAGACCCTGGAGCCAGGCGCGGAACTGCACCTTGATGCCCGAGTCGTCCGACCCGATGCGGTTGACCGCCAGGCCGTCATCCATCACGACGTGCGGCAGGCCCTCCATGTGGTGGACCTCCCACGAGCTGTGGTCGAGCAGGAAGCCCGAGGCCGCCGGGCAGAACGGGTCCGCCATGACGGGCACCTCGCCCTCCGGGGTGAGCAGCGAGAGCGCCGTCACGCCGAAGTAGTCGCTCGCGCGGGTGTCGACGATCTTGCGGTTCTTGGCCTCCAGCTCGCGCTCCAGGCGGTACCAGTTGCGCCGCGACAGCCACAGGGCCGACGCAGCGTCGTTGAAGTACGCCCCCATGTTCGAGCAGAGCGACAGGGCCGACTCCTCGATGGAGCCCTCCCAGGTGCCGCGCCAGCCCGCCTTCATGACCGGGTCGTCGGTCCGCGTCATGCCGAACAGCGACGACGGCACCGCGCCGACGCCGGGGTTGGCCGCCGGGATGAAGCCCTGGACGCCGGTCATCATCGCGTCGTAGTTGCCCGCGACGAAGATGTAGTCGTCGATGGCCCAGTCGTCGGCCGAGCCGACCTGGGTCGCCGTGAACGTACCCGCCACGCGGTCGACCGCCGTGATGAGGTAGGTGTCGCCACGCTCGGTGCCCGCGGTGGCCGCCGAGGCCGCGCCGAGGGTCTGCCCGATGTGCAGCTTGTTCGCATCGCGCGAGTCATGCAGCGTCATGGTCACGGAGTTGCCCGCACCCGGGTCAGCCGTGATGCGCCCGATGACGCCCGAGCCGTCGCCCCAAGCATGCACGGCGAACTCCTGCTGCATGTACTTGAGGGTCTCGCTGATCTCCTTCTCCTTGATGGAGAGGAAGGCCGCCTCCTTACCACGGCTGGCGTAGATCGCCTCAGCCTTGATGGTGTGGGCCGCGTGGTACTCCTTGCGCTCCAGGAACCACTTGGCGACCTTCGACGCCTTGATGTTCGCGTTGGCGATGGAGTACGACGCGCTGCCGTTGGGCGGCAGGCCGTAGTTGTAGGGCACGTAGATGCCCTCGCCGGTCAGGTCGTCGATCCGCTTGACGGAGTTCCAGAACGGGGACCGGATGAGCGCCTGATTGCTCAGGTCGCGCTGGACGTACTTGCGCTTGACGATGTCGACAAGCGCGGCAATAGTGGCAACAGCAGCCATGGTGGTTTCCTAGTAGGTTGGGGTCAATCAGCCGGGCGGAACAAGGCCACGGGCCATCTTGAGTGCATTCGCGAAGATCGCCTTGTCCTCGTCAGACTCATCTTCCTCGTAGTACGGCTTCTTCTTGGCTGAGGTGCCAGGCTTGGCCGACGAGCGCTGAGTCGCGGGTGGCGCGACGGTCTTCCCCTTACCTACATCCTTGGCAGGGACCTCGACGTTCGTTCCTGGAGTCTCCACCGCCGGTGCGAAGGCCCGGGCGAACACCGCCCACTCCTTCTCGACGATGGCCGCCGCCTTCTCAGGCGACATCAGCTGATCTCTGGACTCGATGCCTCGCGCCCGCGCGTCCTGAGCGATCACTTCGAAGATCGCATTGGTCACGTGTTCCGGGTCAACCTTGGCAACAGCGGTCAGCGTGGGGTGCGTGCTATCCCCCTTGACGCGGGAGGCAAAATCCCGACTTTCGTTCTTGACGCGAACGCGCTCGGCCTCACCCGTGCGCTCGGCCTCTGCCTGCTTCATCTCTCGGCGCAGCTTGTCGATCTCTCGACGCATGCGAATGGCCTCGGCGGCCGTCCGCAGCTCCGGGGGCGCCTTGTCCCCGAGGAATCCAGCAATCGCCAGGCGGTTCACCTGGGCGGGGTCCGCCCCCAGCTCCTCGAAGAGGGCCACGGGGTCGTCCATGAGGCGGTCGGCGAGGGCCTGCTTGTCGTAGCCCCGGGCGACGGGCGCCTGCTCCAGCTTGTCGCGGAGGGCCCGGGCCTCGGCCAGCGCCTTCTCGGCGGCCTGCTCGCGGTCGCGCACGGCCTGCTCGCGCTCCAGCAGTCGGAGGCTGCCACGGTCGTCGGGCGTCAGCTCCGCGGGCGGCTTGACGGGGGCGTCCAGCTTGATGGCCTCGCCCGCCTCGGGGGCCACCGCCCCGGGCTCTGGGGCCGCCTCGACCTCGTCCGGGTCGTCCGCCGGCAGCCCCTTGAGGGCCTCGGCGATCAGGTTGGCGGTGAAGTCGGCCTCGGCCGCGTCATTCTTCGTAACAGCGTCTTCGTATCCCATGTGCCTGCTTCCTTAGGCGAGTTACATCATACCGGGGCCGCCGGCCGGCATCATGCCTGGCCCAGCGACTGGCATTGGCCCTGGCGACGGCATCGGCACCGGGGGCTGAATCACGGCAGGCGCGGGGCCGCCAGCGGGGGCGCCCCCCAGTCCCTGGTTGTCGGGCGTCTGCGAGCCCTGCACCATGAGGGCGCGCGCCATGGCGACCCACTTGGTGAAGTTGACGAGCACCTTGACGGGCACGTCGTCGAAGTCGGCCTTGAGCCGGTTGTACCGGCGGCTGACCATCTCCACGCCGTTGATGAGGTCCTGCATGGGGTCGGGCGTGCGGTTCTTGCCGTCCTCCATGTCCTCGATAGTACGGCGGATGTCCGCGGCCGCGGCGGCCTGGTTGGACTCGACGCTCTCGATGTCCGGGTGGCCCGAGTACTCCCAGAACTGGGCGAGCGTGATGAGCCCCTTGGCGTACCACCCCTCCAGCTTGTCGCGGCGGGCGGCCGGCGTCAGCGAGAACACCGAGGCAGCCGAGATGGTCAGCGTGTAGCAGTCGCGGTCCATGTCGACCTCGGACCACTTGATGGTCTCGGCCGCGCCCTTGCCGCCGCTGTACCAAGTGACCACCGTGTCGTTGGCCGACTCCGCCTGCACGGCCAGCATCTTCTTGGCCACGTCCAGGAAGAACTCCTCCCAGCGGGCGATGAGCGTGCCGATGCGGTCGTCCGTGACGCTGGTGGCCTCCTGGAGGGCCAGCGACGAGTCCAGTCGCGCCGAGCCCGGCAGCTTGGCCTGCGACACCAGCTGGCCGAGGCCGAACTGGTCGAAGCACGACATCACCTGGTGGTCGCGCTCCCCGTACAGCTCGGGCGACGCGGCGTCCCACGTCAGCGCCTCGGGCTTGATGCCCGTGTACTTCAGGATGCGCCCGATGACGTTGTCGATGTCCTGCGGGTTGATGCGCGAGCCCTCGGCCACGAGGATGCGCGGGCGGGCCATCAGGTCCTGCGCGTCGCGGATGACCTCGTTGATCTCGTTCAGGCGCACCTGGTAGGGCAGCACCTGCTCCACCACCGACGGCCCGTAGAAGCCGCCGCCGGGCATCTGCACCGGGTGGAACCAGAGGTAGGGCAGCTCGTCGTCCCACTCCTCGTCAACCAGGAGCTGGTCCTCGACGGCGACGACGTGGCGCCCAGGGGTGCCGTAGCACTCGGCGCGGTAGCCCTCGACCACGATGACGTAGCCGCGCCCGGGGGAGCGGTAGGGCAGCCACCCGGTCAGCTTGTTGCCCTGCAGCGAGCCCGCCTTCAGGCCGTAGCGCGCCTCGACCTCCTCGACGCGCAGGCAGTGCCGCTCGTACGCGTGGTGGGGCCGGCCCGTGGTCGCCACCGACTCGGACTGGTCGACCATGAAGTTGTCGGGGAAGACCTTGGTGACCTCCAGGCCCTCGTCGCCGTTGGTGATTTTGATGACGCCGAAGCCGAAGATGAGGCCGTCCAGGAAGGCCTCCTGCATCTTCGTGTAGATCTTCTGGCGGTCGAACTCGCCCTGGAGCCACTTGTCCATCTTCTTGGCGAGGCGCGTGGTCTTGTAGGACGCGCCCCGCGGCACGGGCGTGCACTTGGTGCGGTTCTTGCCCACCAGCGACGCGTACGTGTCCACGACGGACAGGACCAGGTTCTCGCCCAGGAGGGAGACGGGCGACAGCGACGACATCTGGTAGCCGTGGTGGCCCCAGTCGAAGTTGGCCAGCTCGCGGTTGGAGTACAGCCGCGCGTTCCACAGGAACTGCTCGTGGGCCGGCGACTGCACCTCTTCGAGGGAGCGCACCGTGGACCACAGGTCGGTCGCCCGCACCTTGGACTCGTGCTCGTCGCTCTTGCGCTTGGGCTTCTCCCACCAGTGGGACTCACCCGCCTCGCGCTCGACGCGCTCGACCTCATCGGTCTCGTAGTAGGGCTTACGCATTGTCCGCCTTCGGGAAGCTCAGCGGGCCGATGCCCTGGGCCGCCGCCAGCATGCGCACGCTCGACCGGTTCAGCTGGGCGTCGCGCGCCTCGGCGTCACGCACCCACGGCGCCTTGGCCTCGGTCGGCTCGGCCACGGCCGGCGGCTGCACCAGCGGGCGCATCTTCACCGTGAGGTCGCCCCAGGTGAACTCGGACACGCCCAGCTCCTGCAGGTCGGCCAGCAGCTCAACCAGCTCGTCTACGGTCAGTTGCGCCATGTCCCGAGAGCCTTCCGCATGAGGAGGTCGTCCCGCCCCATAGGGCGCGGCCCCTGGGCGAACGAGTCAGTGTTGTAGCCCCGGCTGTCACGCTTGCGCGCGACCCGCATCTCGGCCTGCCTGGCCCGGGCCTTGAGCCACGCGGGGGAGCCCTCCTTCGGTTCGACCGCCGCGGGCTGTGCGAAGAAGTGATAGGCGAAGCGATGTAGGTAGAGTAGCGCGTCGCAGAGGTGGTTGGGGCAGCCTGGGTCTTCCTTGAGCTTGCCCAGGCGCGCCAGGCCCCGCTTGGGGTCCGAGTTGCCCTCTTCGTCCTTGACCAGGCCCGGATCCTTCTGCAGATCCCACAGCAGGCCCAGCAGTTCGCGCTCCATGTCCGTGTCGGGGATGATCTTGATGCGCCCGGCGTGGAAATCGGAGTTGACGAACTCGATGTGGTCCATCTTCTGGGACTTTTCGGCCTTCTCGACGAAGATTCCGTGGCGCATGGCCAGGGTTTCGACGTAGACCTTGCCGCCGAGGGCGCCGGCGTCGCCAACGATGTACTCCGGCTGCCCGTACTTGGCGATCAGGCCCTCTAGATGGCGGGCCACGTCGTCCGGCAGCATGTGCCGGCCCTTGTAGTCGTACACGTGGCGCAGTTCGGCCATCCGCTCGGAGTACGCCGCCAGCACAAAGGCCGTGTCGTCCTCAAAACCGAAGTCCAGGCCCAGCACCAGGTGCCACGGGCCGTCCTCGGGGGGCAGTCCGGTCGGGTTGTCGCGCGTAACCGCGGGAAACCACGTGACCTTGCCGCTCTCGCGCTTCGCCGCGTAGGCATAGACGAAGCCCTCGGCCCCACCGGCCCACTCGCCAAGGTACTCGCGGCGCCACGTGGGGTGGTCGTTGTCCCACCGGCGGCGGCGCTTGATGCGCAGGGCGCGCTTCCACTGCCCTGGGCACGCCGTGTTGTCCTGCACGGTCCAAGAATGGAGAGACCACGGCTCGTCTGGAGCAGCCTCGTCCTCGTCGTCCGCTATCACCTGGGCGACGGGGGGAGTCACAGTCTCGAAAAGTTCGTGGGGGATGCACGTGGCATCACCCTCGGGGCCCCGGTAGGTCGGCTCCGTGGCCTCGTAGAACGGGCCGTACGGCAGCAGGCCGGGCGTGCCGCCCATGACCAGCTGGCCGTTGCGCGTCATGAGGCCGGGCTCCAGGGCGTCGGTCAGCAGCTCGTACATCAGCGCGGGGGCGAACGACTTGCACTCGTCGATGAGTACGATGTCGGCCTCGGCCGCGGCGCCACGGAGGTACTCGATGTCGGCCCGCGTCTCGGCGCCGGCAAGGCGGCCGCGCGACCCATTCTGGTGCCACCACACGCAGTCGGTGTGGTTGTACTGGAGCCCGAGGTTGTACTCGCGGTCCATCCGAAAGATGCCGGACGGTGATCCAGACCAGAAGTTCTCCTTGGTGCTCTTGAGCGTCAGGGAGATGATCAGGATTCGAGACCCCGGCTTGGTCTCACCGGTGTACACCGCCTTGGCGGCCATCCCGTAGGACTTGCCGGAACGGCGTGGACAGCGCACCGAGACGTAGGACGCCGGGTCCAGCACGAACGCGCGTGCCTTCTCCGTCTGTCCCGCAACAATCCTCTGGACACGCGCCGCCTGTTCTGCGCGCAGCTGGTCGGCCGAGACATGCTTGGCGTCCTCCAGCTCGATGTGGTAGAACAGGTCGTTCATGTCAGGCGGGGAACCAGCACTCCACGAGGGGGCCAGCCAGGTGGGCCCGCATCCCGTTGGAAAGGCACAGGTAGTTGCCCTCCAGCCAGGCCGTCACGGAGTCGGCGGACTTGCCGGCGAGCACCTTGATCGGCTTGCCGCTGTCCACGAAGCGCACCCAGGCGCCGGGGCGGACCTCGACGGGCCGGCTGAACTCCACGCGCGCGAGCTGCACCTTACTTGCGCCTGGCGATCTCGGGGGCGTGACGGAAGCCTCGGAAGATGGAGGAGTCGGCGAATCTGGTTCGGTGGGTGTAGAACGTGCGATCCGACGTGCCATGTGCTTCCTTGACGGCTTGGACGAGTTCGGCCCCTAGCCCGCGCCTGCGGAAGGGGTCCTTGACGTAGAGATAGTGGAGGGCCGTGCCGTCCCTAACCAGTTCGTAGCAGGCCCATCCGATGATCTGATCCTCGTTGGCGGCCGCGCACAGCACCACGAACTGGGCGCCGCGCTCCACCAACTGAGCCACGGCGTCCGTGAACACCGCGTGAAAACGATTGTTGGGGATGGCCCCGGCCCATGGCGACTCGCGCCACGACTTGCTCCAGGAGTCCATCACCAGCTTGAAGTCGGCCGGTACGAACGGCCGCATCTTGTAGACAGGGGAGAGCCTCATGCCACGTCCGCCCACACCTTGGTGGCCCCGTCGATGCCCAGGATGGCCACGGCCGGCTCGGTGGGCACTCCGAGCGCCACGCCCTCTGCGTGCTGGCGGTTGTGCGCCTCCAGGAGCCCGAGAAGGTAGACCCGCCGGTCTGGGTAGGGGATGCGCAGTGTCGCCCGCCTGAGGGCCTCCAGGCGCGCCTCAGGGGTCATCGCCTTGGCCCGCTTCTCCGCGGTCTTGTCCAGGGACACCTGGCAGGTCGTGGCCGCCGACAGGGCCCGCACGACGATCTCGACGCGCTTGGCGTAGTCGGCCGTCACGGTCGCGTTGCGCTCACCGGCCGCCCCAGCACGCGCCTGGAGCATCTCGTTGCGCAGCTGGTTGACGCCCTCGTTGAGGACCTTCACCAGTGAGTCGAGCGTGTCCGCCAGGTCCACCGTGCTACGGTCGAACCGGGCCAGCTCCTGGTCGAACCGGGTGGCTACGTTGCTCATACAATCCAATCCCTTGCGGGCCAGCGGAGGTTGCCGCGCCAACTCTACCTTGCGGGAGTCGACTAGCGGCGGGCCCCTACTCTATGGGTAGGCGGACCTCTGCTTAAATCCGGTATCTGGTTACCAACCTACTGACAGACCCCAAGGGGCGAAGCCACTTGAGCAACCGGTAGGGCGCTAGCTTACGTCTAGCAACTGAGTACACATATAGTATCTCATACTTAGGACCCCCTGTCAAGTGAAATCGCTGTGACCATACACGAATCATACATGTGGGATATGGTGGGAGCAGAGAGGCAGACCCCAGAGGCTAAGGGAGGTGGGCGGTGTAGTGGGGGTGGTACAGCCGCCATGGTGTAGGTGCGTGTAGGTGTAAATCCTGGCACAAGATACCACATATCGGGGAGGTTAGCAACCTGGCACACTTCTTGCAATGGGAAAGTCCGCAAGAAGCAGGCCAAGTCGGCTGACCCCCCTGTGGATAAGTGGCTAAGTGTGCGTAACCACTCAGCTTACTGAACGGTAACCTACGGAGGCGTAGGTCTGATCAAGGGGGCGCCTCGAGGGGGCGGGATACCTCGACAATACCGCACACTTGGCCCACCCCCTCTAGAATGCTCTAGGATGCCCGCCACGGCCCGCAAAGGTGGGGTGCACCCTCGCCCCTCGGGCACCCTTTCCCGGGGTCGCGGGGTTACGGGGGCCTTTGGTGGGCTTCCTTACGTGTCCGGCACCCCGAGTGCAGCCCCCGTGAGCTCAGGCCGGGCCCCTCAACGATTCCGCACACTTGGCTCCCCCTCAGATTTCCGTCGAATCGTAGCCGATGACTACAGGGGTCAAGCCCGTGATATTGCTGGCGAATCCAAAACGCCATGACACGAATGTCGTAACGCGGGCGGCCATGCCCTAGCAATATCGGGCACTTGGCCGAGTGGCCTACCCTACTCTACCGTAGGTTGCGCCGAGCCGCCCGATTCCCCCAAGATATCACGGGGTTACAGGTTGGCCGCGATGCTGCAATACCCCTGTCCGTGGGCGGGCGGTGCGGGACGGGGCCGGAACCCAAGGGACGAAGTAGGCTTGATGCCACTCTACCCCCCTTGGCAGACGGTGCGACTGTCTCACGCTGAACCCTCACGCTAGGTCGTTTTGTCGGGACGCGAGTCCCCCCATGGGCCCTAGTCCGAGTCTCCTGCGGACGAGCGACGCTTGATGCGCGCCTACCCCCGCAAGGTAAAACGGTCCTAGGCCAAACAGACGTGCGGTCCCCTCCTTAGGTGGAGGCTACTAGCCGGCGTCACGAGGCAGCCCTAACGGGGCAAGGTTAAAAAGACCGTTCGTCCCTACGAACGCCCCCGGAGTCATCCGGGATAGGGGATAGCGCAGCCCGGCACGGCCCGACAAGCCCCCGAGCGAAGCGCAAACAGAAAA
>ERZ1292632.1444-Hain-H43-01um-R2-1444-length-22900-cov-6_pt1 | contig 22900 bp, 33 predicted proteins | sample MGYA00564407_ERZ1292632 | MGnify/ENA primary metagenome ERZ1292632 (study PRJEB36523, sample SAMEA6512637) | groundwater metagenome | collected 2019-01-08 | study: AquaDiva: Metagenomics assemblies of 32 groundwater samples | reverse complement strand
ATATGAACAATCAAAAAGGTTTTGCAAATATAGTTTTGATAGTAGTAATAGTTGCAATCGTAGCCATTGGTGGATATTTTGTAATCTCTAAAAATTCCCCTGCCCCAGCTACTTCACCGACTATTACAAATCCATCGCCACAACAACCAGTGGTTCCACGGATTCAACGAACAACCCCGGGAACCTGTTTTGTCTCCCTTGCAACCGGCGATGGATGGAGTCCGATCATCCCGGTACGCAGTTCGTGGGCACGGCCCCGACCGCGGCACAGCAGAGGGAGTACCTTGAAGAGTTACTAGCAAACACCCCCGACACTGCCGATGATCCAGAGCCGGACGCCGAACCATCCGACACCGCCGGCCCGACCGTCCACACCATCGACCCCTCCGACTGGACCACCCTGCTATCCCACAACGCAGGCGCCATCCCGGTTGGAGTGCGACTGTCCCGCAAGCGCCCCGCACGGCCGGGTGCCCAGCCCGACCCGGATATCGAGTCCGTGTGGCGCATCGCCCTACGTCGCGCCGGCCGGCTCGGTCCGTCCATCGGAGACGGCAAGCACGTGGTATGGTGCGTCAACGACTCCGAACACTCGGCACCGTGCGGCTCTCTCGCCAACGCGAACGACGGCACCGTGCTCTTCCCTCCGGGCAGCGATCAATCCCTCGGCTTCCCCTATTGCTCACATGCGCACTGTGCAAGCCTCACGGCGCGCGATTGGATCGAAGCCATAGGCTCGGAAGTATGGTCGGCAGCATCGGCGGAAGTACGGACCCCGCCACGCGTCGCACCCGTTGTCACCACACCACCCACACGTGACCCGGGCGAGGACGATGACCAGCCCGCACCCGAGTCCGACCCCAACCCGAACCTGACCCCTCCAGAGACTGCCGACACGTGGCGCCAGTGCATGACCCTGACAGCACGTGGCGACCCGGCCAGCACGTTCCGCAACCTGTGCTTGATCCTGCGGTACGATGACACCTATGGGGAGAACCTCTGCTACAACAAGATGCGCTTGACGCCCGAGTTGTCCGGCGTTCCCGTGGACGACGCGATGACAGGACATATCCGCGAAGCGATCGAGCGGGACTGGAAGATCCAACCCGGTTCCGACAACATCCGTTGCGCCATCCGCACGGTGGCCGATGAGCGCGGCTACCACCCCGTCCAGCAGTATCTCCAATCGCTCGCATGGGACGGCGTGGAACGGATCGAAGCGTGCGTCCCCCAGATCCTCCAGGCCGAGCCGACACCGCTCAATCTCACCGTGCTCAAAAGCTGGTTCATATCGGCAGTCGCCCGGGTGTGGGAACCGGGATGCAAGGTGGACACTTCCCTTGTGCTCGTCGGGGATCAGGGGTGTTTCAAGAGTTCATTCTTCCGCGCGTTGTCGCATCCGTGGTTCGCAGACTCGGCAATCGACATCGCGAACAAGGATGCTCTCATGCAACTTCACGATACGTGGCTGTACGAGTTGCCCGAGATCGAGAGCATCACAAGCCAGAAGCACGCTGGGCAGATCAAGGCATTCTGCTCTTCCCAGGTGGACACCTTCCGCCCGCCGTACGGCATGGCGGTTGTAAAGGTGCCTCGCACGAACGTCGTCGTCGGCAGCACGAACGAACCGCGATTCCTTGAAGATCCCACGGGCTCGCGGCGTTTCTGGACAATCGACATCCCGCGCGGTTGCCTTGTGGACATCGCCACCGCCGAGGAGTGGCGCGACCAGTTGTGGGCAGAGGCCGTGACGTACTACCTGCGCGGCGACCCGTGGCACCTTGACCCGGAGATGGAGGCGGAACGCAAGGAGCAGGCGGAGGATCACCGGGTGCGTGACCCGTGGGAACACTCCATCGAGGAATACCTGACGAACCGGACCCGCACGTGTCCACTGACAACCCGGGAGATCCTGACAGACCTCTTCCATATCGAATTGTCCGCTCAGCATCGCGGGCACGAGAACAAGGTCGGGTCAATCCTCCGGACCTTCGGATATGCTCATCGGAGAAAAGCTCTTCCCGCGTCGCGCGATGAAGGCGGAGGTATGCAGAAGCGTACCTTTATCTACGAGTGGTTGTCGCCCTCACAGGTAGTAGACATCAGGGCGGAGTCGTATGGAAAACACATTGGAGTACACTAACCGACATGTGCGAGAGTGTGCGCTGTGCCGGTCGCGAGACTGGTGTGCCGGTTGTGCTATCGGGGCGATTCCCGATAAGTCCAATGATCTCGCGAGTTGTGCCTGTGTGCTGCTTGTTGCTGTCCACTTCCTATATAGTACCGCTGGATCAACCATGGCCATGACGGTGAAGAGCCACCCTGCCAACCACCCTCACGGTCAACCCCTGATCCTAGACCGCCCACACGAGATTATAGATAGAACAGATAGAACACCTATAAATATAGGGGTTTGCGATAGCAACAAGGATGGTACCAGACCAGCACAGCACCGGCACAGGGCTTGGCGGAGTCTCAATCGGAGATTCGTTCTAAGCTCGGTGTAGGGATAGGTGGGGCGATGTCTGATAAGAACCGACACGGCCAGAGCAGAACCGGCGCGAAGCCCGAGAAACGCGGCCTTAGTGACAAGTTGGCGACAACTCATACAACTTTGCGACAACCTATGACAATTGATGACAATTGCCGCAAGCCCGCGGGATCACGGGAGAATCGGACGCCAGAATCGCTGGGCACGCAGGTCGGCGGACATATCCTGTCACGGATCGCCCCATCCGACACCCCATCCGACACCCCATCCGACACCCCATCCGACATCGCCCGGCTCGTTGCACGTGCAACTCGCCGGGCATGGCTGGCGTCTCAATTGTGGCTTCCCGGGCTGGCCCCTGGGCTGGCCCCTGGGCTCCAGCCGCGAGGGGATACGTGCACGGCCGGTAGCGCGCCTCAGTGGAGAACGTGCCAGCCCGGGAGTCGCGGTCCGGCGGAGACGTGCGAGGCCGCGGGGTTTGCGTCTACCGCCACCACCGTACAGGGCGGCGCCGTACCAGACTCCGATGTACCAGCCTCCGCGTCCGGGTCCGATATCAGGGTGTCCGACCGTGGCGCCATCGTGCCGAGCATCGCCACTGGTAGCCCCTGCGCCGCCTGCACTACCCGTCCGGCGTGTCGTGCTCCCTGCGATCGACTGGCCTCGCTCCTACCGTCTGCGGAGTCCGGTGACTGGCACGAGGTGCCTAGTCCCGCGCTGATGTCGGGACGCGGGTATAGCGAGTCATTCCAGACTCCGGCGCTAGATCCGTGCACGCTGGACGGCGACACCGCGGAGCCCGAGGACGTGACTCCCGAGGCTGCCATCGAATCGGTCCGCGCCGCGGTCGCCGGGCTGTCCGCGGTCCAGCGTGCCTCAGTGGTCGGACGCATGGCAGGCCGGCGGGGATCGGACCTCGCGCGGGAGCTAGGTGTGTCGAGGCAGGCCGTGGCAGGGGCGTGGCAGCGTGCGCGAAAAGCGATCGGAGAGAACGTGACAGGGGGCGTTGACGGTCGCGCAAGCGTGTATAGGTTGCGGGGTGAGACACACGGATCCGGCGACGCTCGCCGCTCCAACATCCGAGAAGAAAGAGGATCATCATGGCAGACACCGGACCCAAGGCATATCTCGTGAAGCTCGATGGCGCCGGAGCCATCTTCCACGATGGCAAGCGGCACTACTACCAGAGCTACACTCCGGACGGGAAGGGAGGCTCGATCACGAGCACGACCGTGATGGATCCGCAGAACGCCGAGGGACTCGACGCTGCGGACAAGAGCAAGCGACTCCCGGGGTCCGGTCCGTTCTCGCCGTACCTGTTCCCGCAGAACGCTGACTGGTAGACTGGTAGACTCGTTCCCTATCCTACTCTGTCGGGTGTGTCGCCCGACGCCATCCTCTCCCGTGCACTCGGACTGCCGGCTCACCGCGGAGTCGGGGGCGGAGCCCGCGCCGACGTAGCCGTGCGTGCGTGCGTGCGTGCGTGCGTGCGCCGTGCGTGCGCCGTGCGCCGTGCGCCGTGCGTGCGTGCGATCCTGCGGGCGCTAGCCCGGATGGTGGTCCGTACCAGTGCCTGCCCTTCCACGAGGATTGCCTGATACCGACCAGCGAGTTGGTATCCGGCCGTTGGCGGTCCCGGTTCCGTACAGTGCCACCGGAAAACGCGCACCCCTCGGGCCGAAAAGGTCACTTCGCATAATGTACATTCTGTAAACTGCGTGTCGTGCCTCCCGTGGTTCCGCTGGTTTCCGTTCGCCGGCCGGAATGTAGGTCGCACACCTACACGCAACGGCCGGGAAGATACTGACCGGCCGGTATGTTTCCCGGGGAAGGGGTGCGGAGAGAATGCCGCAGGGGTCGGCAGTGGACGGACGGACGGAGGCACGTTGACGCGCTCTCCAGTATCGATGGCGCGTTGACATCGAGCTAGCATCAGGAGGATCACATGGGACAGAGACTCGGATGGGTCGGTGTGCGATACCAGCGACCACGTGACGTTGCCCGCGCCAGGAAGGGTGGTGTGGGCAAGGAGCGAAAAAAGCGCAAGGTGTGGTGGGAGATGTGGTCGCGTGATCCGCAGGGAGAGTTGCGAGTGGGGAAGTGCGCGGCTCCCGAACTGTAGTGCGAGGAGAGACATGCGATACAACCTTCCTTGATGGATGGACGTTGACATCTGCACAGGGTGAAGAGGCAGTGCGAGGAGAGACATGCGATACAACCTCATCGTCGAGATTCGGGGCTACAGACAGGTGCACGAGTTGCTGGCCACGTCGCGCGCCGGAGCCGTCACGGAGGCGCGGGCGCTCCGTGACCGCGTGGTCGATCCGGACGACAGGCCGGCTGCAACTGCCGTGGTGACGCAATTCAGCGAAAGCGTGTTGGGGCGCTGGGAATGGGCGGGGCGGGAATGGAAGTGGCGCCAACGCGAGTCGCGTTGACATCGCGCCAGTATCAGGAGCGGTGAATCACATGGCAGTCAAGGCACGTCCCGTCCATCCGTGTACCTGCTCGGTTTGCGGAGGTGAGTACGACTGGTCTTCGGGTCCGGATCGGTTGGCACACTACGAGTCCGACGAGCATATTGTCAAAGCGCTCGGGCACAAGCCCGGGAATGAGAATGGCGGCGGGTTTGTCATGGCGGAGTTGATCCAGAACGAGCGGAGGCATGCGAAGGGAGGGAAGACAAGGCCATGAAACCCGACGGCTGGTATCGCGAGGGAACCATCGGCGCGTGGAGGTACATCCTTCACGCCGTCCGCGACGGTTATCCGTTCAACGTGAACGGTGGACTATCGATGCACGGTGTGTCGTTGTGCTTGACGGTGGTCGGGGTGATGGTGTCTGTGTCGGTGTATGACCCCGAGCGTTGACACCACGACAGTAATGGAGGCTAGGGCACTATGAGACTTGACCGGATGATCTCTCCGCATGTCCGCGTTGCCGTGTTTGCCGGATCGCGTGCGACCAACGAAGGCACCATGGTTGACGCGGCTGGCGTGTTGGTGAATTGCCGCACGTGCAGGTTGTCCGCGGCGCGGGAGTTCGGACTACCGACACTTTGCGGAGACTCCCAACCCGGCGGATCATGGATGCTCGCGCGGGATATCGCAACGTGGACTGCCGGGTTCTGGCGCGCGGCATGGGACGTATCCGTTGCAGCGTTCCATTCTGTCCGCATGTGCCACGCGCAGAATCACATGGAGGGATGCGTGCACTTCGGACTGGCGGGACAGACGAAGGCCGCGGCGATGGTGGTTGGGTGTTGGGCGGAGTGGGTCAACAGGAGTGTTGGCAACGGATCTGTTGGCAACAGATTCGTTGCTCCGGTATCGAAGGGACGTGTCAAGTGATCCAACGCGATGGTACGTGGAGTGTCGGTGCCGGTGTAGTCAACGGCTCGCCCTCCGTGGTCGTACTCTTCAAGCCTGCCAACGACGGACGTGACGAGGAAGTGCATCCGTTCACGGACGTGGACGCGGATGAACTCGCAAAGCTGTTGCGCCGGAGTGCCAAGTATCTGCGCCGTCATGGTGCGGACATGATGCGCGATATCCGACCGGGGACCTCCGCGCGGTCGGGTCTGGACGAGTCCGTGGTGGCGGATTGCGTGCGGGTGGGGGCGGAAGATCACGATGTCCAGTGATCGTGCGCGCCGGCCTTGACACTCATCGATGGATGGTTAGCGCAGCGGCCGGGGGCCGCATCCGTGCCAGCATACGTTGACACTCCGCATCCCGTGTTTACGTTCCCCACATGGTGATCCAATTCCCGGCGCATCCGTACCGTGCGCCGCCCCCGGCTCCCGACCTGACAGACCTCGCGGTCCGCGTGCGTCGCGTGGTCGCCGTGCTGCCGGGTACGCGCGAGGCATGGCTCGTGCGACAGCCTGCCGGCGTGCGGGTGTATGTTGTCACGCGGTCACGCGCGGGCACGGTGTCTGGTGTCGGACCGCTGGACGATATCCGCGTCGCCCTTTGGCCGCTCCGTGCTGGCATGGCCGGGCGGTTGGACGTTGACGTGGTACCGTGCTGGAGTGTCGGCGACCGGGTGAGGGACGAAGGGTGGATGGTGTGGAGGCGTTGACAACCGCCCAAACAGTGATCAGCCATCTGGTGTGTCCGTGTCCGTGGCCGGCCGCGAGCCGGCGGGAAGGTGTATGATGAGGCTGGACGAAGCCGCCCTGCTGCTGTTGGAGGAACTGCCCCACTGTGTGTATGCCGGGTGTGGCAAGATCGCAGATGCTCGGATGGTGCTTGATGGTTCTGACTATTGTGAGGCTCACCTTGACGAGGCGCACCGTGACGCTGGGGTAGGCGAGGGTGATCGCGATGCGTTCCAGCACCGGTGGGCCGCTGCCGCCCGCGCCCTCCAGGCCGCCCTCGCCGCGCCCGCGGGAGCCGGCCGTGAGCGCGACGCCACGCTGGCCGGCGATGTGGAGGCGCTGCGGAGGGTGGTGGGGATGGTGGACCGGTTTGACATCGAGCACGAGAAGAACGTGCCGCGCTATATCGTATGGGACGCGCGGGATGGCAAGGCGCACTACAGTGACGTCCTTCCCGCCGCCCTCCGCGCCGCCGGCTTGCACGACGCCGCCGACGCGGTGGATCGGGCGGTGTCTCGAAAGGAGTAGTCACATGGCGATGTCGGATAAGCAGATTGCGGAGATCGAATCCCGGTCGGCAGCGCTGCTGAAGTATCTGGATTCCGCCGACGATCGGGCCGAGGCATATTGGGTATTCCGGGTTGACGTGCCCGCCTTGATTGCGGAGTTGCGCAGGGTCAAGGTGGCGTTGCGGAAGGCACGGGCGAAACTCGACGCGCCCGATATCCACGATGGCGTATCCAGATGGGTTGGTCTGATCCCTCGCGTCGGATGAGTCTCCCGCCGCATTGACAATCCCCCAGTGTCAGGAGTCTATCCTGACATGTCTTCCCCGATCATCGAAACCGTCCCCGGCCGTCCGGCCACGTGCCCCGACTGTCAAGCCACGATCGCGAGCGTCCAACAGTCCGGCGCGGACGCCCGGTGCTCGTGTGGCACGGTCTATCAGACCAAGCCACGGCGGGCCACGCCATCGGCACGGCAGCGCCGTGCGCCCCCGAAGCCGCCAGCGCCATCTGACAATCTCCGCGCGGTCCTACGCGATCTTGACCTCATCGAACGCTGGGAACACGTTGCACGCTACGGCTCCGCGCTGCGCGTGCTCGGGCAGTTTGCCGACGATGAGACTCCGGTATCGTGGGCAGACCTGTCCGACGATGACCGCGAGGCCATCATGGCGCGCGTACGGGGCGGATTGCTGACGACCGGAGCGAAGGTGCAACGCGACCCGGACTGGACACGGGCGAGGGATCTGCAACGCCGCTTGCGTGCCATGGAATGCACGCCCGGACTATCAGAGCAGGCCGCCATCCTGAGATACCTGCAAAGCCACGCGACACCCGAGGACGTGCACGATCTGTCCGGGCTGTACGTTCGCACCGGGTGGACGTTCGCAGCGCCCGAGACTCAGGCCACATGGCGAGACGCTGGCTTCCGTCCACCGGAAGAGAAACCAGAGAAGAAACGCAAGCGTGCCGGCCGACCGGCTCGTGCCGTGGTAGGGGTGATCCCATTGGACACTGTCAAGCCGGAAGGCGCTGGGCGGGAGTGTGTCAAGGCGGCAACGCGAGCGTGGGTGGAGGGTGTAGGGGAATGTGGGGAGAGGTGTGCGGAGTGTCCGATGGACAAGCCTTGTGCAGAAACCACCCCCCGGCGTCCTTACTTAGAGAGTGAGGGGACATGGTTGCGGGATAGCGAAGCCGCCAGCATTGTTGGCGCTTGCTCCTGTACCGTTCGCCGTCTCATCGCAGACTGGACAATGGCAATCGCCAGCGGCCACGGATCGCGAGTCCCCCGGATTCGCAAGCGTTCCACGTATGAAGTGGAGGAGTCCAGTCTGCGCGAGTGGGACAGCCTGCGCAGATCCGGCATGCTTGCCCCGGCGCGCACGGTGCTGATTGAAGGTGTCAAGTGAAGCGCTTCTTCCATCCAGGCGACCATCATTGGTCCCCCGCCTCAAACATGCCCGGAGTGTTTGAGTGCAAGTGTGGAGTGTGGGGGCGGATGGACGATCGCACCGGGAGTGTAGTGACGGCGCGTATCCGTGCCGAGCACAGACCTCGTGACACCACCGTCCGTGATTCGTGGGCTACGATGTCCAATGAAGATCAATTGGATTCAGTGTGCGATGCCGTCGGCACGCAGTCCGGGTCCATGAGACTGACTGACGTTGACGAGATGCGCCGGGATCATGTGGAGTCCGGACTCGTTGCGAATGCCAGCAAGTGGCAGGATCTCATCACTCCCGCTGAGCAGGCATCCATCGAGTTGCGGTATCGGACAAGGATCGACAGGCAGACCGGCGAGGTCGAGCGATGACGGCCGCAGACGTGTCTCCGTACTTTGCGGTACGTAGCCCGGGACGAAGGTGGCCGCTCGCTGATGTCGCTTCGATGCCACCCGACGATCCGTGGTTGCGATTCGTGGAGTGGGTTCGTAAGTGGTACTGGTTCATTCGCGCCGATCTGGAAGTGTGATTCAACGACGTTGACATCCGCCCATCAGCACGATGGACGATGACTCGTGCGGCGTGAAGACGTGCATCAAGTGTGGCGTCGAGCAACCAAAGTACAACTTCGGCAAGAACGCCAGAAGCTACGACGGGTTGCGTGACCGATGCAAAACCTGCGTCAGTCTATACAACCTAGCGCATAGGCAGAAGCGCAAGGCGACTCATCGGGGAGAGGATCGCGCGTACCAGCGAGCCTACGGCCAGATGTGGTATCAAAGGCACGTCAAGCCCTATATGTGGGCTATGTACCACGCCAATCCAGATTACTACATCGCCGCGTCACACAAGCGCCGGGCGCGAGTGAAGGACGCGGGCGGTGTGTTGACGGCCACCGACATCAGGGAGATCAAGAAGAGGGCGAACGGACGTTGCACCTACTGTGGCAAGCCGGCGTTTCCGCTTCATCTTGACCACGTGATCGCGCTTGACAATGGCGGGTCGAACGACAGAATGAACATAGTAGTAGCGTGTGCGTCCTGCAACCTCAGGAAGAGCACGAAGCCGCTAGAAGTGTTCCTGTCGGAACTCGCTGGCATCAGTGCTGAAGAGATGCTCGCGATACTCTGACCCTTCCGAGAATCGACGTTGACATCTGCACAGGGTTGGAGGCACGAAGATGCACGAGAACATGAGTACGGCTGGGGTGGTTGCGTTGAATGAATGCGGGAACAAGGTCGCGCTGCACGAACTGCCCATGGCGAACGGTGAACCGTCTGGAGTGTGGACGGTCAACGTGAACAACGATGGCGGGATGGTTGTCGTGTTCTGCGGGCGCAAGGAACACGCGCGCGAGGTGTTCGATCGTCTTGCCGTGACGCTCGGTTTGACCGTGCAGAGGGATGGAGGTCAACCCGCGGAGTCGCCGAACGCTGCGATGTTATCGGTTGTTGGTCCTTCGTCCTGCACCGAGGCGACTCCTGCCGATCCGCAGCCGTCGGATTCCGGAATGACCGACGAGGAGTTGTGTTTCCAGTTGTTCGGGGTCCGGTTCGGGGACGACAGTGGGCGATGGGAGCGGCTGTTCTCCTTTGTCGTGTCGCTTGACGGAATGGACGACTGAGTCTACGTCCCGAAGAGGTTCTCCATGGTCGCTGTCACGGAAGCATGCACGGATCGACACCGTCGAGCGCGACTCCTTCCTGCGCTTGCGCGGGATCATGCACTGTGCATCTATCTCGTGTCGGTGCGTGGTGGGCATCGGAGTGTCGTGATCGCTGCGAACGACGTTGACGCGCGCATGATGGCGTCCGAGTATCTGCCGGAAGGTGCGATGGAGACACGCCGTGTCGGACTGGCGAATCCATCGAGCGGACCGAGAGTGCTGGCAACGGAAGTGAAGTCGGCACGGATTGTGATGTTGAATTGATACCACGGCCGGCGGGGACGCTTGCGACCCTGCATGGAGACTCTTGGGACTCCTTCGGTCCCAGCGCGGCGCCCTGTAGTCGCCGCGACACTGCACCCTTCGGGGTACGCCGCGCGCGACGGCGGGAGAGCCCGGTAGCCCTGGGCATCGCGCCTTCTTGCTAGTTGCCCGACCGGGCACGATGGACCGACGCGCCATCGTACACGATCGGGATGGGCACCCCCCGCATCCGATTCGTTGGAGCGGTGCTCCCGACGCTGGGAGCGTGCAAGACACTGGCGCCTCAGCGGTGTCCGCCGGACGCGGCGCGAGTCCCGGGTTGTTCCGTGACGACTGATGGCATGTGCGGGATTGTCCGGCGACACACTCGGCCTCATAATCCGACGTGAGATGGCGTTCAACTCCCATTCCCGCAACCGGATCACAACGCGCCGTGCCTCCCTCCGGCGCAGCGTGATCCATTATGACACGTCCGCACACCCGCGCGAAAGCAGGGCAAAAGGGCGGACATCTGTTCCGGAGATCAGGGTTCGAGTCCCTGCGTGCGGCGCCAGCGTTGCTAGCGATACTGGTCCTGCTGTGGTGTAACACGGACACACACCGGAAGTAATCTGAGAGCGAAAGCAGGGCAAAAGAGCGGCCTTTTCTACTCAGCCGGCTGCGGCCGGCTTTTTTCTATCCACGGTGTCCCATGTACCAGCCCACCGGCAGACCATGTGGCCGTCCGCGCAAGACTCCGCTGGCTGACGGCACACCTGCGCCCGCGCCCAAACCTCGCAAGCCTCGCGTCCCGCCCTCCGAGCTCGATCTCTACATCCCCTCGCCGAACAAGCGCGTTGACCTCGCGCGCCGGTTGTACGTTGTAGAGGACATGTGGCTCGCCGGGAAGCCCGACGAGTCGATTGAACAGGCACTCTCGATCCGGTTCGGAGTCAGCCGCCGCACGATTCGCGGGTACGTCGAGCGTGTCAAGAATCGGCTCCGCACGCGCGAGCCTGCGGCGCGCGAAGTGGATATCCTGCGCATCGTGACCATGCTCCTGTTCGCCTATGAGATGGCGCAGCAGCATGGCAACGCGAATGCGATGTCTGCCGCGGCGTATCGCATGGCGATGGTGCTCGGCCTGGTGGACAACGGCAGCAAGGTCACCATTGCACTGAACAAGGAATTGACTGGCATTCTCGACAAGGTTGCCAGCGTGCTTCCGTCGGACATGTATGAGCGAGTTCTCGCGACAATCGCCAGCGGTCAATCCCCCCCCGTTCAGTCCGTCAATGATGGCGCGGTTGGCAGCGGAGCGTCTGGCGATACTACGCCGGCAGCGTGAGCGTGTAGAGGCAACAAAGGCCGAGACGGTATCGCTTCGGCGCTTTGCAGAGTCTCCGCGGTTCTGCAATCTGACATTGTCTCCACTCATCGCGGCCATCATGGATGCGGCCGAGGGAATCCGACCGGACACGATCGGCGATGACGAGTGCGCGCGATGCTTCGGGTGCACGCTCGCGGAACTGCCATGCAAGCGGTCGTACACGATCGCGGTTCGCGCGGGCGGGCGCGGAGGAAAGACCTCGCGGCTCGTCGCCGTTCAGTCGATCTATGCGGCGTGGACCGTTGCGCTTCCAACGATCGCGAAGGGCGAGGAAGCGGTATCGCTTATCATCGCTCCCGATCTGAAACAGTCCGGGCACGCGCTCCAGTTCGTCAGGGGATATATCGACAATTCCCCGGAGTTGTCTGCTGCGAAGGTCGGCGAGTCTGCCGATTGCGTCCATATCCGCCGTCCGCACGATGGCGCGGTGGTGGTCATCATGGTCCGAGCTGCGTCGCGCGGTGGGCGTGGCGGTCGGGCATTCACCCTGGTTTCGGCAGCGCTTGACGAGGCATGCTTCTTCCGTGACGAATCATCAGGCATCGTGAACGATGCCGAGATGTATCGTGCGGTGGTGCCCCGCATCGTGCCCGGTGGGTGGTGCTGGCTCGCGTCGACGCCATGGGTGGCCGGGACCGGGTTGCTTGAGGACATGATCGGGAAGAATTGGGGGACGCACGAGAATTGTCTGTGCGTGGTTGCGCCGACTCGCTCGCTCAATCCGACGTGGGATCCTGACGGTTCGATCGAAGCGAACATGCGCGCGACCGATCCGGACAACGCCGATCGCGAGATTGACGCCGTGCCCATGGTGGCCGGGTCCGCGCAGTTCTTTGACGGGTCTGCACTCAAGTCAGCGATTGACGTTGACAGGTCGGCATCGCTTTCCCCGGTGCCCGGTGCGATGTACGGATCGGGCGGCGACTTCGCCTTCAAGCGCAATTCCAGTGCACAGGCGATTGTGTGGAGAGAGCAACGTCCAACCGTCAGGGATGGTCCGCCGTCGCTTCCCCACTTCCATCTTGTGACCCTGGACGAGCAACGGCCCGAGAAGGGGATGCCGCTCAGGCCGTCTGCGGTGGTCGATTCCTTCGCCGCCGTGCTCACGGAGTACGGAGTGGGCGAGGTAGGCGCGGATAGTCACGAGCGCGCCGAGGTGTCATCGGAGTTCGATCGGCACAACGTGACCGTGGTTGCGATTCCGGAAGGCGTGACGGGCAAGGCGGAAACGTACACGCTGGTACGCACGTTGTTCCGCGAGGGCAGGCTACACCTGCCAGAGAATCCGCGGCTCAATCGGCAGTTGCAAGACGTAGTCGGCAAGCCGATGCCCGGCGGCGGATTGTCGATTAGCAGTCCGCACAAGGCAGACGGATCGCACGGCGACCTCGTGAGTGCACTTGTCGCGGCGGTGTGGATGGCGGTACGGGCAACCCCTCCGCGCAGGAATCGGTTGTACATGATCGGGAAGCCGGAGATATCATGGTGATATCGGAAGGCGCCGGCTTGTCGGATGGGTGATCCAAGTGGTGCTTGATCTTGAAAGCCGATCGGCAACGATCGACGGCCAGCGAGTATCGCTTAGCGCGCCGATTGCCACGCCCATCGTGGCCGTTCCGCAGATCGTCAACCCGTTTGACGGGACCATCGTGCAACCGTCCAGGTCCGTGCCACGATCCATACAGAGCATCCAGGCGACACTCGGCGGACGGGTTGCTCCTCCGGCGTTCATCGACAGGTATCAGTTCCGCAGTGGGAATGGACTCACTCCGCAGGTCATCTATGAGATCCTGTCACTGGCTGATTACGGATACCTGTATCGGCAGGCGGATCTCTTCGATGAGATCCGCGAGTCCGATGCACACCTGCATTCCGTGCTCGCGCGTCGGGAGTCCGCGGTAGCCGGGTCCGATTGGAGTCTGCGTGCCCCGAAGGACTCGGGCGACGAAGGTACCAATGTTGCGACCTACGTGCAGGGTGTGCTCGACACGATGGAGCCCGACCCGGACTTCGGACTCTCGATGTCCGATGTCGTCATGCACATGCAGTCCGGGCTGTACCATGGCCGCGCGGTGTTGGAAGTTGTGTGGGATCGCGACGGCATCCGGCCGTTGTCCATTGAACAGGTACACGCGCGCCGGTTGGCGATGGCCGATGACTGGCGCCTGCACCTGTGGGATCAGTCTGGCAGCGCGACCGATCAATACGGGACGAATAGCAACAGTCCGTTCACGGTGTTCCCCGGCGTGCCACTCAACGTGTTTCCGCGTGGGAAGTTCATTGTACACAAGCCCTTCGTGCGCGGCACGTATCCGCAGCGCGAGGGACTCGGGCGCATCCTCGTCTGGTATTCGTGCTTCAAGAAGTTCGGTGTCCGCGACCTGTTGGCGCTTGCGGCATGGGCTGGGCGCGGATTGAGAATCGGGAAGTACAATAGCGGCAAAGTGAAGGGGCATGAGAACCCCGCGAGCGACGAGGATCAGGTCATCCTGCAACAGATGGTGGATGCGATGTCGTCCACGGTGTCCGCGGTCATTCCGGACACGACCGATATCGACATCAAGACCTCGGTTGCGGAACCGAAGATCCACGAAGCCATCATCAATATCTGCAACGCCGAGGAATCCAAGGCGGTACTCGGTGCAACCCTGACGACCGAGGTTGGCAGCACGGGTGGCAACCGGTCACTGGGGGAAGTGCATCAGGATTCGGAACGCAAGCTTGCCGCGATGGATGAGAAGTCCATTGGACGGACGTTGTATCGTGATCTCCTGGTGCCGATCGTGGCGAGGAAGTTTGGCGTCAAGGCTGCGAAGTACACTCCGACGATCCAGTTCGGAACCGATCCGATCGAGTCCAAGGACGTGCTCGCGCGCCGGATTCAGATCGCCATCCAATCCGGGGCACGGGTCAAGCATCGCTGGTACGCCAAGCAACTCGGGTATGAGACTGACGTTCCCGAGGATTCCGACGCCGTGATGGTACCGATCGAGCCTTCCGAGATGTCTGAAGTGCTGATGCCGGGAAGCGGCATGCCGGGTGCGCCGCCTGCCGGTGCGGCAGTTGTAGCGCCCGCTGCGGCGCCCGCAGTGGACTCCGATGGACACGCCGCGGCAGAGTCAACGAAGAAACCCCTGGATCCGGCGCCTGAGCCGACGGCGACTCCAGAGGGTACCGCCGAATACGACTCCATGAAACCGCCGGTTCCTGCCGGCACCAAGCATCCTGCGGAGAATTGACCATGACAAAGTGGTATGCCGTCAAGTGGTATTCGATCGTGGCCCATTCTGCACTTGCTTTCGTGATGATCGAGATACTCAACTACTGCGCTTGATTACTCGCCCGGGCCGCTTAGTAAGAGATTACTATGCGGTATGGCAAGGTCGAGTAAACACTCTATAGATTCCCGGTGCACGTGTCCGGAGTAGCGTGCGCCGAGTGCTCCTTGCTTCCTTGCTTGTCCCTACAACGCAGCCCGTCGGGTGATCTCCGGCATCCGGCGGGTTGCGTTGTGGGGACACGTCCAACGTCTGCAACCTCATTCCGGAGAGTGAGTCATGGGTTACACTTCCAAGATCGTTGTCGAGTTCGCGTGTCCAGTTTGCGGCCGCAAGGAAACCACGGAGCAGCAGATCGTTCCCGGTGAAGAGTCCGATGCGATTCATTACCCGCACGGGTGGGTCACTGGTAGCGTTGGCGCGGACACGTTCAGCGTGTGTTCGCTTCCGTGCCTTGTCCGTCGAGTCAACGAGACATTCGACAAGTGGATGAAGATGTCGGAAGGCAGTCGGGCAATCGTTGCCGCTCTCCCCTTCCCGTCACCTGTGGCCATCCCGCCCGCCAACACCGCGCCGGTTGATATCAAGAATCTCTGATCTCTTTCTGCTTCCTTCCTTTTCAGCGAGTGTCACATGCCCGATACCGATAACCGGACCGACAAGCCCATTGACGAGCCGGCGGGCACGACTCCCGTATCCGCCGAATCCACTCCCGTCCGTTGCCCCGGCGTCCCCATCGCACTCGCTGCCACGCCTATCAGTTCCACATGGAACCAGATCGCGAAGGCCGGGAAGTACGAAGGGCACCCGATGGGGTCGTTCGAGTTTTCCGACAAGGTGTATGACGAGGTCATCGCGAACCTTGCGCGGAATCCGAACGGCCGCATCCATGTCGATAATGAGCACCTGTCCGAGACTCTCGCCGGCAACGTAGCCGTCACTGGCGCCCCGGCTGTCGCATGGGTCACGAAGCTTGAGAAGCGCAAGGGTGCCGACGGTCCCGAGCTTTGGGGATACTTCGAGTGGTGCTCCGAGCAAGCGGTGGAACAGGTCCGCGCGGGACAGTATCTCTATCTGTCGCCGGCCATCCACTTCAACGCGATCGACCCGGTATCCGGTGACGAGATCGGCGCGCGGCTTTCGAGTGTCGCGTTGACCAACGACCCGTACATACAGGGCATGGCGGAACTGACAGCAAGCAACCGGACACCGGAAGCGCCCGCCGATCCGAACGCCGCGCCGGCTTTCGATATCGACGCTCTCGCGACAATCGTTGCAGCCAAGGTGCTTGCCGCGATGCCGGTTCCGCCAAAGCAGGCCACGGCCGCGGTTCCTTCCGATACTCCTTCCATCGCCGTCGCCGTGCTGGGCCTCGACGTGGATTCCGTACACGTACCAGCACCGATCGGCGCCGTGCCTCAGCCCGCGCCGTCAAACCCCGCTGATGCACAGAGGAAAAAGACCATGTCCGATCAGACCACTGCCGAATCCGTGGTTGCCGCGCTCCCCGTTGCAGCGCCGGTGGCCGAGCCCGCGAAGCCCGCGCCGGCCAAGATGTGCGAAGGCACCATGAAGCTCGCCAAGCTGCTTGCCGAGGCCGGTCACATGGAGCATCCGGACTCCGAGGCCGCCGAGCTTGACGTGTTCGAGAAGATCAATCAGGCGATCGACAAGCTCATCGCCGAGCACAAGGCCATGACCGAGACTCAGACCGCGCGCATGAAGGCGGAAGCGGAAGCCGATACCGCTCGCGCGATGTCGCAGCACGGACTGACCGATGCCCAGCGTCCCTTCGTGCTTGCGCTCCGGTCGCATGACGTCGCGGCGTTCAACGCACTCTGGCCGGACAAGCCCGCCGTGCAGCCTCAGACCGTGACCGCGGCTCTGCTCTCCACTCCCGTGACCCGCACGGGCGGTCCCGCTCCGGCTCCGCAGGGCGAGACGAGCACGATGATTCCCGACCCGATGGACGGCGACGTGGTGCACGCCGAGGCTGAGAAGTTGATTGCCAGCGCGGCCAAGGCGAACCTGACCCTGAGTTACACGGATGCTTGCATGCAGGCATCGCGCAACCTGATGACGCTCTCTCGCGACATGGCTGCGAAGCTCGCGATGGCGGGCAACCGCTGACACGATACTTGACCCCGGAACCGACGCAAGACGTTGGAACCGGGGTCATCCGACACCCAGGACTCCATTGACCGCGGCCACGCCCGTGCCGGGGTCTGTCCCGCATGTTTCCCAACTCCCTGATATGAGGATATCCAATGGCTCTCTCGATTCGCAACCCCGGCACGATCGTTTCCTTCACCTCGGCCAGCGCTGTCTATGATGGCGCACTCGTGATCGCGAGCGCGGCCACCGACCTCGACGTGATCTTCCCCGCTGGCGCGCAGGGCACCGGCCCGTACGTCGGACTCGTGTACGCTCCCGGCGCTTACGGCCCGACCGGTACCGCCGTCGTGCAGACCGCCACCGAGATCGCCGCAGGCAAGGCGATTGACGTGGTCGTGTCGGGTATCTATCCCGGCGTGTCCGCCGGTGTCGTGACTCGCGGCAACGAAGTGACCTCGGGCGGCGCCGACGGCACCGTGCAGGCCGTGACCGCGCTCGGTGCGGGAACCAACGCGGGCGTCATCGGTATCGCTCTGGCGAGCGCTGTGGCTGCCGACATCTTCCCGATCCTGCTCACCCGATACGTCAAGCAGGGTTGATAGGTTCCGTTCCGGCGTAAACAGACAACCGCGGCAGGGCGATGTCCGGAGACTCGCCCGGCTGTGCATGGCTTCCTTGCTTCGCTTTCAATCAAGAGGATTCACACAATGGCTAATGAACTCAGCGCCGAGCAGGTTGCCCTGCTGTCTGGCAAGCAGATTCCCCCGCAGCTCGTGGCTCACCTGATGGGTCTGGACGTTGCCAGCATCCACGTCGATCGCCCGCTGACCAATATGGTTGTCGGGTATAAGAACCGTGCCTACGTGGCCGATGCCATCATGCCGGTGGTGCCCGTCGCGAAGCGTTCGGACAAGTACTTCGAGTTCGATCCGGCCGAGAACCTGACCATTCTGCAGACCACGCTGGCAGGTACCCGTGGTATGCCGAATGAGGTCAGTTCGCACGTGAGCGCGCCTCACTCGTATCTGGTGAACGATCACGCGCTGCTGTACTTCGTGTCGGCTGACGAACTGATGAATGCGGACGCGCCCCTGCGTCCCATGGAGATCGCGAACCGTCGTCTGTGGAACTCGCTGATGATCGCTCGTGAGCAGCGCGTCTCGACCGCTCTGACCACGTCCGGCAACTACGGTGCGCAGACCACTGCGCTCGTCGGTGGCGACCGCTGGGACCAGAGTACGAGCGACCCCGTGGCGCAGCTTTTCGCGGCAATCAAGAGTTGCCTCGTGCGTCCGACCCACCTGGTGATCAATGAGGAAGTGGAAACTTACCTCATGAACCACGCCAAGGTGCTCCAGTTCCTGCTGGGCCGCGCCGCGAGCAAGGCTGGTCCGACCGAACTGTATCCGAACGAGGATATGCTCGCGAAGCTCCTGGGCCTCGAAGGTCTGATCGTCTCTCGCGCGAAGTACAATAGCGCGGTCGAGGGTCACACCATGACCCAGGCGTATCTGTGGGGCAAGAGCGCCGCGCTGATTCGCGTGGAGCCCTCTCCGAGCATCAGCGAAACCGCGGTCACTTCGTATACGCTCCGCTTCGGCGCCATCGAGACGCGAATCATCCCTGAGTACCTGCACGGTGTGAGGGGAGGCAGTTTCGTAAAGATGTCGCACAGCGATGCCGAGACGATCATCGGCGCGCCGTACACCAGCTTCCTGTTCACCACGGTCGTGAGCTGAGTCGCGTTGACACTTCGCTAGTTGCATGAGGGTATGCACGAAGTGTCATGAAGAGAAGCCTGACGATGCGTTCTGCTTCGGCGCAAGGGATGGATACGCCGGTCAGTGTCGAGCGTGTCAACTCGAAGCGCAGAGGAAACTACGCACCGTCAGGCTGTCTCGCACTCCGGAAGAGATCGCGGCCGCGCATCCTGTTGTCAAGCATTGTCGAGCATGCGGTACTGACAAACGCCCGGAAGAGTTCTATGTAGACGCCCGGACCAGGGATGGTCTTTCTGCGAAGTGTCAGGAATGCACCAGGCGGTCAATGCGCGCGAACAACGCGCGGAACAGCAGCCGCGATTCGATAGACCGCCCACCGTCCAAGCGGTGTTGCGATTGCGAATTGACCAAGCAATCGTCGGAGTTCTATAGCACCACGACCACCGCTGACGGGTTGGCGTCTACCTGTGTGATGTGTACGAAGCGGCGCGTTATCGAATACAACGAGAAACATCCCGAGCATAATAGACTGTATCGACAGTCTCATCCGGAATTGAATATCGCAGCGATCAACCGCCGTCGCGCCCGCAAGGTTGCGGCCGGCGGTACTCTGACCGCTAACGATATCGCTTCGATCCGTAAGCGGTGCGGAGGGCGCTGCACGTATTGTGGCAAGCCCGCCAAGCCTCTCCACATGGATCATATCGTTGCTCTGGACAACGGCGGGTCAAACGACAAGAGCAACATCACGGTCGCGTGCGGCAATTGTAATCAGCGCAAGCACGCCCGCCCCGTCTGGGATTTCCTCGCCGAACTCGTCGGAATCAAACCCGAAGAGATGCGCGCGATCCTGTAACCGACAAGCCGATACTGACCCCTACCCCGGAGAACTACCCACATGGCAAACCCGATTCCCCTTCCCGCGCAGCGTCGCGCCGATGTCGAGATTCCGACGGCGCCGACCGTTTCCAACAAGCAGCATCCATCCGTCCTTTCGATGGAGGACCGTCGCGCCGCCGGGCGACTGGCGCCCGAGGACGAGATTACCGAACTGAACGAACGGATCAAGGAACTCACGATCCAGAACGAGCGGTTGACCGAGAAGGTCGCGAGTCTGGAAGAGCAGATCGTCACCCGGAAGAAGCTCGAAGCGACCGTGCGCGAGGCCCGCGGAAAGCTGCCGATCGCCAAGACCCGCATCATGGCCGGTGGCGCTGGCACGTTCGAGATCGGGGACGTGATTCCCGACAAGATCGCAGAGCAGTTGAACGAAGGCGAGCACTACGTGCGCGGTATCGTGAACGTCTAAAGATACAGTACGATGAGGGATGGCGGGTGTCCGGATGGCTGGGCACCCGACCGTCTGTGTAGCGCGCACTAAACACCGAACCCACCGGAGTCTCCGATGTCCCTTATCTCCGCCTCCGACGTTCAAGCGAGACTCAGCACGGCTGCGTACTCCAGGCTGTTCGCCAAGAGTGGCGGGAGTACCGTGGACGCGACCTTCCTCGCGTTGTGCGTTGCGGAAGCGGAGTCACAGGTCCGTATCTGGACCAAGGCGGCGTTTCCGGGTGGTTTCGATGCCACGGGCGGAACTGTCGATATCGCAATCGTGGGCGCGACGGTGGCGGTCGCGTGCTACAACGCGGCACGGTTGCATCCATCGGCCACGGAGGGCGAGGCATACCGGCGCGGGTTCGATGACGCGCGAGAGTTCTTCAAGGCACTCTCGCGTGACCAGGATGCCCGTCCGGTGACTGCGGTAACGGGACGTGCGAAGCCTCGCGCGGCGATTGCGAACACGACGGACGCGAGTGGTGTGGCGACAAACTCGTACACGAGAGCGGCTTCGGCCCAGGATGCCACGGGGTTCTGATAGTCGAGAGAATCTGCAATCCACGATTGTCCAATGAATACGCCGTGATGCGGCCGCGCCGTTTGCGTGTTACTAATGGGAATTGATCCGGAGTGGACAGACCGTGGATAAGCGCCGGGAATATAAGCGGAATTGGGTCAAGGAGCGTCGGGCTGCCGGCATCTGGCCCGCGATCTGTAATCGCACTGTCGCAGGTTCGATACCTGCCGCTGGCCCATGGGTATCCGATGACGATGCACTGCGAGATAACGGGCATCGAGGAACTCATCCGCGAAACCGAGATGACGCTTGACGCTGTAGTGTGGGCTGAGGCATCGCTCGGCGCGATCGACGTTGCGAACGAGGCCAAGAGCGTGCACCGATATACCAACAGGACATATCTGCTGGAGTCTCGCACCACCACGGGTCGGGTTGACGGACTGTTCATGCGTGGCACCCTGCGCGTACAGATCCTCGGCAATACCAAGTACGGTGGATACCTCGAAGATGGGACATCGGCGATCGAGGCCAAGCGTGGCGACGCGAAGTGGTTTGCGTTCCTATGGCCCGCATGGCTTGTGAAACAGAATGATTTTGCGGACAGGATTGCCGAGGGAATCGTTCGAGGCTTCACGCTCGCCGGGTGGGGCGTATCCTGACACCAGTGCCCGTGCTAGCGCCCGGAGGCTTGACCGATGTCCGCAACCCTTGCCACGATCGACGCCGCGCTGTACGCGGCTCTCACTCCTCTTCAATGTCCATCCGGCGGCATCGTGGCCGATGCGCGGCCGTTCGCATACGTGGGCCGATGGGTTGGCGAGATTGCGGAAGAGCAGATCCGCGAGGTATGTGCGCAGTTTCCCGCGTGCCTCTTGCGATTCGATCAGGAGACATCGGACCGCGTAATCAGCACGGTCGGCGGCTCCGCGGAAGATCGCGCCACGTCATCGTGGACCGTCATGGTCGCCGTCGAGGACCCTCGGGAGATCACGGATGCGATGGTGGGATCGGCGGGAGTGCCCGGAGCGTTGACGCTCATCGGACTGGTCAACACGACCATCAATGCACTCCTGACAACGGATGCGTGGCACTGGCGTAGACTGCGGTATGCGGATACGCGACCCATGCTAATCAAGCGCGGCGCGTTGTACGTGTATGGTGCGCGCTACGAGTCCATGCGTGTCGCTGAGGATACGACTCCGACCGATACGAGCGTGGACCTTGCCGATATCTACGGCACGATTGCCGATTACGGATCGTCCGATGAACTCGGGAGCGAACCGATCTATCCGGCGGACGTGTTCGCAGAGGATCTGTCGTAACCCGCGCACGCCGGCCGGAAGTATCCAGAACGGCACGGCGCGTGGATCTTTCCTGATACCACCGACACACCGCGGCGGCATGCGTCCAGTGCATACCGGCCGGGTATTCACTCAGTGCATAACCAGGCGCCTAGCGCGCACAAGGTAGAACATGGCAAAGGTCCACAAGCATCTGCGCGTGTGCGCGGTACCGGAGCATTGCGTGCCCCGTATCGACCGCGAGGGGAACCAGTTGATCGGCCGGTTCGTCGGGCGCGGCAAGCGCCATCATATCGACTGTCCGCAGGGCGAGATTCTCGACAACGGGGAACTCGTGCATCCGTGTGCATACTATCAGCGGTTCATTGATGATGGCTCGCTGGTGTTGCTTGGCGAAGAGGACGCTGCGGCGTAATAGCCTTTGGGTCGTCTCGGTTCTGTGGAGGCAGCGACGCACGCGAGATAGATCGCATACTTGCGATCTAGGGAGACGGTGGCGTTTCCGTAGAGTGCGGTAAGAAGGCTAGCGACCTGGTGATTCCCGCCGACGTTGCACTGATAGATTCTGCTCATGGGCCGTATAGTGCACTTCGCATTGGTAACGCTCTTGGCGAATACGGAGTTGATCGACACTCCGAATCTCTTGGCGACATTCGGTGATGACTCCCCATCGTCGTATGCCTTGGCAATGTCCTTGACGAGAGAGTCTGAGAGAACTCTGCGCATACAACTAGGCGAATGTCAACGTCCTTTCTTGTCGGGTTGCCCTGCTGCCCGAGACTGGTCTAAA
>ERZ1292632.1443-Hain-H43-01um-R2-1443-length-22909-cov-8_pt1 | contig 22909 bp, 23 predicted proteins | sample MGYA00564407_ERZ1292632 | MGnify/ENA primary metagenome ERZ1292632 (study PRJEB36523, sample SAMEA6512637) | groundwater metagenome | collected 2019-01-08 | study: AquaDiva: Metagenomics assemblies of 32 groundwater samples | reverse complement strand
CACAAATATATCCTTAATGGATTGTTTTAACACTATTCCGCAACAGGTCTAATAAAATTGAACAGTTTAAGTTAAATTATAAAAGCCCAATAATAGATTGGGAGAAAAATGGAAATGGCGTAGATGTTTCGCAACTTTCAAATGTTTTTGATGAAGAATATGACAAGCAACAAGAAGTATAAACACATTAAAAAATAGTTTTTAGAAAAAGACAATCCAGATTATGTAATTACTGACCTTATTGAACTTGTGAACCTAGTGAATTAGATAGAAACTTTTGAGATTCAGTCATAAGAAAATTCTGAACAATTTTAGGATCAATTTCGTTTTTTAGATATTTGATTTCAAAGTCAGTTATATCTCCCCAATAAGTTAGCTGTTCTATAAATAATTTTTCAGAAAAACCATTACCAAATTTTTTGTTTGATATATTTATCAATTCAGACATAGATAAATTATTTTCTTTAAGAATGAAATAAATATCAACATAGTCTCGCCATTTTGGTCGTCTACCAATAGTAAAAGCCTTGTTTGAAGCAATATCTCTAATATCCATTAGATCAAAATAATCAGTTGAAATTGGTTCAAATAGTTGTTTATAGTCATCATTAAAAAAAGTTATACTAACACCTCCGTTTGTTAAAATGTCTAGTTGGTATTCCTCGTCTTTCGTTCTATATAAACTTGAACCAAAAACTTTTTTTGCTTTTGTCCAGAGATAAGGCGAGGGTAGTTCGTGTGTGAATATATCAAAGTCGTAAGAAATCCTGTGACCAATTTGGAGTGCAAGCGCCGTACCGCCTCCGAGCACTCCAATATCACTAAAGGTTTTTAATTTTTTTAATACCTCAAGTCTTTTACTATCTAATGATTCTAGGAAAAGTTTTGACATAAAATCGTTTATCAACAGCATTATCTGGAATATTTAAGAGTACTTTTTGTGTAAAATTAAAAGTTCTCTCAGTATAATCTTTGGCAGGAATTTGTACAAAAGTATCTTTAATTTCTTTGAGGCCGTATTTATTAACAAGCCAAAAAAGATGTTCCCAGCTACCATAAGCTAGTACTTGGTGTATTACGTAATCTTTATTTTTTTTGAAGTCAAAATTATCTATATTGACACTCCACAAAATACCCTGAAGATTGCTAGGTAATTTTATGGCCATACTTATATTATACCATTTTTTAGGTTAAACTTTAAGCTCTCATGAGCCAAAAGATTGAAATTAATGAAAAGTTTAAGGAAGCTCTTGATTTGGTTGATTCTGGCAAAAATATCTTTATAACTGGAAAAGCTGGGACTGGCAAATCAACTTTACTTAAAGTTATTAGAGACAGTCTAAATAATAACTACGCTATACTTGCTCCAACAGGTGTTGCGGCAGTTAATATTGGTGGCCAAACCATTCACTCTTTTTTTAAATTTAGACCAGACATAACAATTGATAAGATTTACAAAAGTTACAGAAATGTTAGAAATCCTGAAGTGTATAGAAATTTAGAAATTCTAATTATTGACGAGATATCAATGGTGAGGGCCGATTTATTAGATTGTGTTAATGAATTCTTAAAAATGCATGGCCCAAAGAAAAATTTACCTTTTGGAGGTGTGCAACTTATATTTATTGGTGATTTATATCAACTGCCTCCAGTTGTAACCAATAAAGAAAGAGAAATGTTTGAGAGTTTTTATGAAAGCCCCTATTTTTTTGATTCTAAAGCATTTAAGGAAACTAAGTTTATTTTAATTGAACTAGAAAAGATTTACAGGCAAACTGAAGAAGAATTTATAAAAATTCTAAATGCTGTGCGAAACAGATCAATTACTGACCAGTTACTTCTTAATTTAAATAAAAATGTTAATTTTGATTTTGATCCTGAGCCTGGCGAAGGGTATATAGAATTAGTTACAGTAAATGCGAAGGCTGAAGAAATAAATTATAAAAGATTACAAAATTTGGATGGCAAGATGTATTCATACGAAGGGAAAATTGATGGAGATTTTGACGAAAGATCATATCCAGCACCATATATCTTGGATTTAAAAGTTGGATCTCAAATCATGCTTACTAATAACGATAAATTGGGTAGATGGGTAAATGGAACAGTTGGAAGAATTCATAAAATCAAAAAAGAAAATGAAAAAGACATAATTTATGTAAAGTTAGAAAATGATGAGGTGGTGGATGTTACCCCCAACACATGGGAAATGTATAAATTTGCTTTTGATAGAAGTACAAGTAAAATAACCACAGAAACAACAGGTTCATTCACTCAGTATCCGTTAATTCTTTCTTGGTCAGTAACTATACATAAATCACAAGGAAAAACTTTTAATAAAGTAATTGTAGATATGGGAAGAGGGTCTTTTGCTCACGGCCAGACATATGTAGCACTTTCTCGTTGCACTACACTTTCTGGCCTTATTCTTCGTGTTCCTATCCAGAAACATCACATTATGCTTGACTGGAAGGTAGTTAAATTTTTGACTGAATTTCAGTATGGGGTTTCAAACGAAGCCATTTCAGTTGATGTAAAAATAGAGTTTTTAAAAAAGAAAGCTCTGGAAAACGCTTTTGTTGATATTTTATATTTAAAGGCAAATGACGAGAAAACTAAAAGAAGAATCTGGCCAAGAGAAATTGGTAAAATGGATTATCAAGGCAAAGCATTTATTGGTGTAATAGCTGATGATGATCTTCGAGGGGAAGAAAGAGTTTTTAGAGTGGATAGAATTTTGGAAATGAAGTAGAATAAATTATGGATCTAAAAGGAAAAATTGCAGTTGTGACAGGATCTACAGGTGGAATTGGTAGGGAAATTGTTAAAGGGTTAGATATCGAGGGTGCAACACTAGTTCTTGTTTCCAAAACTGAAAGTGAACTTCAAAACCAGTTAAAGACTTTGAATAATAAAAATAGTGTCTATTATGCTGCTGACCTATCTAGTCAGGAAGATACAACAAAAGTTGCAAGGGAAATAGCAAAAAAATATGAAAAAATTGATATTCTAATTAATGCTGCTGGAATTGGAATTTATAAACCACTTGAGGAATTAAATCTTGAAGAATGGAATAGATCATTAAATATTAATCTAAATGCTTCATTTATAATGATAAAGGAATTAATAGGCAGTCTTAATAATTCTAATAAGTCAATTGTCTTAAGTTTAGGTTCTGGTATGGGTGTTTCACCTGAACCTCAAAGGTCTGCATATTGCACCTCAAAATTTGCACTTCGGGGTTTGATGCTAACCCTTGCTGAAGAATATAAAAGGTTTAAGAAACCGGAGTTTTGTTTGCTTACTTTAGGCAGTGTTTTAACTAGTTTTGGACCAATGAGTTTTGAGGAAAAGAAAAGAGATATGGAAAACGGGAAGGGGTATTTAACTCCTGAATGGGTAAGTGAAAAAATAGTAGAACTATTAAAATTAGAAACTAGAGAAGTTGAATATGAATTTTCCTCCCCAGACTATAATAAGACATGACTAGCGTCTTAAGATATAATTAACTCGGATAAAACAAAAATTCCCCCGCCAGGTTGAAGTATATAAACTTCGGCCGAGGAATTATCTTAAGTGTATAATAACATATTATGTCAAATAATTCAAACAATCAAATCAAAATTGCAATTGTTAGTGGAGATTCAAAGAAAGGGGATTCTGTGCGTGGAATTGGAGCGCATAATTCTAATCTATTTAGTGCTTTTCATAAAAATAGCAGTAAAGATATCAAAATACCTGAAGTTAATAAAAATGATGATCTTTCAAAATATGATGTCGTACATTTCACAGTTTTTAGACCTTTTTTTATTTCACTTCCATTTATAAAACCTAAAAATACTAAGTTTGTATTAACTATTCATGATTTGATCATGCTTGTTTATCCAGAACATTATCCATCTGGTATAAAAGGCTGGATAAAATTTAAGATTAATAAGTTTTTGATTAAAAAATATGTTGATAGAATTATTACAATTTCTGAGACTTCCAAGAAAGATATCTGTAGATTTTTAGGTGTTAAACCTGAAATTGTTGAAGTTATTTATTTGGCCCCAAAAAAGGTAGTTAAGAAATTAAAATCAGGAGATTGGGAAGACGAAATACGTAAAAAATATAATTTACCAGAAAAATTTGTGCTTTTTGACCATGGAATCAATTACAATAAGAATATTGCGACACTTATTAAAGCATGTAGAATTGCAAAGACAAAATTAGTTATAGTTGGAAAACATGCTGTCGAATTAGAAGAATTAGTAAGTAGCTATGGAAAGATAAGTGGACCCCAAGACTTAATTAGGTCAATTTTTAATATTCCACATCCACAACACACCCATTTCAAAAGTGTCCTTTATGAAATAAATCAGGGTGACGTAGTAAGAACAGGATATGTAGATGATGATGATTTAAATAAACTTTTTAATCTAGCGTTTATTTATGTCCAACCATCGTTTTATGAAGGTTTTGGCATGCCACCGCTTGAAGCAATGGTTGTAGGCTGTCCAGTAATTTGTTCAAAAACTCAAGCATTAGTTGAGGTTTGTGGAGAAGCTTGTTTATATTTTGATCCAAATAATGTTGATGATTTAGTGTCTAAACTTAAAATATTTATGAACGATGAAAAAGAAAGAAATAAATATATTAATAAAGGGCTTGAACAAGTTAAAAAATATAGTTGGGATAAAGCTGCAAAAGAAACATTAGAAGTTTATGCAAAAGCGTGATTATTTATTTATTTTAAAAAGCTTCTTGGTTTGGAGAATTGCAATAACTATAATTGTTATTTTGGCAATTAAATATATTCCTCTTTCCGGTATTAATTTTTTTGGTGGAAAATATATTAACTATATTACGAATCCATTATTTTGGGGATGGGCTAACTTTGATGGGGAACACTACCTGTCAATTGCAATGTTTGGATATAAGGATTTACAACTTGCTTTTTTCCCAATGTATCCATTTTTTATGAATATTGTCTCAAAGTTCATTGGTTCAAGTACAGCTTCTTATGTCTGGTCAGGGTTAATAATTTCAAACTTATTTTTATTAGGATCTTTGCAGCTACTTTATAAATTAGCAAAACTGGATTTTTCAGAAAAGGTGGCAAAACTATCTGTTATATTATTATTATTATTTCCAACATCATTTTTTTTGGGTAGCGTTTATACTGAATCACTATTTTTATTTCTATCATTATCAACATATTATTTATATCGAAAGGATAAGTTTCTAATTGCTGGATTAGTTGGAATATTAATGACATTGACACGACTTTATGGAATTTTTATAATAGTTATGATTTGTGTAGATATTTTAATTAAAATTATCAATTTTAGGAAAATTGTAAAACAAAAAATATATCTAATTGGGATATCAATTTTAGGAATTGGATCTTATATGATTTATTGCTGGAAAACAAAAGGCGACATGCTGGCGTTTTATAGTTTACAAACAAATGTAGGTGAGCATAGATCGCTGGATCTTATTATGTTGCCACAAGTCTTTTACCGTTATGCCCTAAAAATAATACCTAATCTAACATGGAGTTATCCTCCTGTTGTCTTTACAACTTTATTTGAGTTTGGAATAGCTTTATTATTTTTGTTAGTTATTTTGTTTAGTTTCCGAAAAACTAGATGGGATTACTGGGTCTACATAACACTTGGCTATTTAGTACCAACACTTACGGGCAGTTTTTCTTCACTTCCAAGATATGTCATTGTGCTTTTCCCCGCATTTATTCTTTTAGCAGTAAAATTGGAAAAGGCAAATATATATTTAAGACTTGGAATATATACTGTCTTAAGTATAATTGGAATTATTGCTGAGAGTTTATTTTTTAGAGGGTATTTTGTTTCATAACATGAAAGGTAAAATCAAGAACATTATAAATCATCCACTTTTTTCTGGGAGCGCAATTATGTTTGTGGGCAATATGGGTGCAAACGTAATTAATTATGGATACCATATAATAATGGGTAGACTTTTGGGCCCACTTGATTATGGAGTTTTGGCAAGTTTGTATTCAATAATATATTTAATTAGTATCATTCCATCTTCTGCCAGTGTTTCAATTGTTAAATTTATTTCAACCGCTAATGAAGACGAACTTCCATCTGTTTATTATTCAATTAAAAAATTTATATTTAAATTAGCGATTGTTTTGTCTTTATTTATGTTGGCTATTTCACCTTTTGTTGCAAAGTTTTTAAAAATAGAAAGTCTGTCTTCAGTTTTATTAATAACTCCAATTTTATTTTTGGCTTTGATAACACTTGTTAACCAGTCTTCATCGCAAGGTTTATTGAAGTTTTCGGGTTCAGTTATTCCCACCTTTATATCGTCTGCTCTTAAACTTTTAATTGGCGTCGGTTTGGTTTTAATAGGATGGTCGGTGTCTGGGGCAATGCTTGCAATTGCGATTGGACTTTTGTTTGCGTACCTAAATAGTCAGAAATTTATTGACAAATACATAAAACAAACAAGTTTCAAAAGGATTAATTTAAATTCATTCGTCAAGTACTCTGGTCCAGTCGTTATTCAATCGCTTGCTTTTACTTCAATTTTTACAATCGATGTTTTACTCGTCAAACATTTTTTAGATCCATTTTCAGCAGGAATTTATGCAGCTCTCTCAACGCTTGGAAAAATTATATTTTTTGCAACATCGCCAATTGCTTCAACGATGTTTCCTATTATTGCCAAAAGAAAAGCCGCCAAGGAAAAATACATAAATGTTTTTTTAATTGCAATTTTGACAACTTCATTAATTGCAGTTGGTATAACAGTGTTTTACTGGTTGTTTCCTAATATCGCAATTGGAGTTTTATTTGGCAAAGATTATTTATCAGCAAGAACTGATTTAATTTGGATGGGCATTTTTATGACTTTTTACTCTTTGTCAAATCTTGTTGTAAATTTTTATCTTTCAATTGGGAATACAAAAGTTGTTTACATTCCCCTCTTAGCAGCAATTGCTCAAATTGTTAGTATTTGGTTTTATCACAACAGTATTACACAAGTACTTCACTCATCATTATATGTAACCGCAGGAATGTTTCTTTGCTTAGTAACTTTTACAGGATATAATCTCTTTGCTGAAAACAGAAAATAATGAAACAAATACATAATAACCTTTTGTCAGTAATCGTACCTGCCTACAAACAGGAGAATACAATTAAAAAAGATCTTGAGAATATTATAAACACACTAGAGTTAGGTCTTATAAATACAGACTTTGAAGTTATTTGTGTAGTCGATGGTGAACTCGATAAAACTTATAAAGAATCACTCAAAGTAAAATCAATCAAATTAAGAGTTTTTGAATACAAAGTAAATCAAGGAAAAGGTCACGCAGTGCGTTTTGGAATGAGTAAAGCAAAAGGAGATTTAATATCCTTTTTAGATGCAGGTATGGATATTTCGCCTAAGGGAATAATGATGCTTATGGCACATATGGATTGGTACAATGCTGATATCATCGTTGGATCTAAAAGGCATCCAGTTTCACAAGTAAATTATCCATTGTTGAGAAAAATATTAAGTACGGGTTATCAATTTGGTTTAAGAATCCTTTTCGGTTTACAACTTACTGACACACAAAGTGGTATAAAGATATTTAAGCGAGAAGTTGTAGAAAAAATTTTACCAAGACTCTTGGTAAAAACTTATGCAATGGATATAGAGATGTTAACTGTATCTCAATATCTAGGATTTAAGAGAATATATGAAGGTCCAATAGAAGTCAAATTTATAAAATCAAACAGTGCAGTTAATTGGTCAACAAGTTTTTACGTTCTCTGGGATACACTAGCTGTTTTTTATAGATTAAAAATTCTTCATTATTATGATGACGGAAACAAGAAAAATTGGATTAGCTGATATATAATACTGTGCATGGAAATACTCAGTGTGCGAAATGCCAGAAGAGCGGGATTGTTAGTTTCGGCAGGATTATCTGCACGTAAAGAAATTATACACCCACTTTTAATTGATAAGTCAGACGAAACACCGTTGACAATCAGTCGTGGAAAAAATGTCGCCGAAGTAGAAAGAGACTGGGGTAGGGCTTTATCAATTTTCGGAGCAATACACAAGGATACCAAACGTGATGTAAATGAACGAATAGAAGCAGCAATTTTAGCTTCACAGATGCTTGTAAACCTTAGTAGAACTATACAAGCCAATGGGATTTTAAAAAGTGCTTTCGAATTATTTCCAAAAACTGAAGACGATGTGTCGACAATTTTAAAGGCAAGAATTTATGAGAAAATGGCATGGGTGGCGGACAATCAGGCTAGACCCAGAAAAGCATTGAAATGTTTACAGAAATCTGAAGAATTATTTAATTCAGTAGCTCAAGAAAGTCTTCCACTAGATGCGGTAAAATCAAGAGCAACAAATATCCATTTTTTCGGTAGAGTGTACTTTAGCTTAGGTCAAATTGCTAAAGCTATGGATTATTTTAACAAGGACCTTGAAAGACTTCATAAACATAGGTTAGAAGGTAATCCTGAGCCATTGGTTGAAGCATTTAACCATGTTTGGCTTACCAGATGTTTTACATATTCCAATCGCTTTGGTGGTGCCCATGAACACGCTGAACATGCATTAGATCTTTTTACGGAAGCCATAGGTGAAAAGTCTAAAGATACGAAAGCAACGGAATCCTCAAAAGGAACTGACACAGTTGCACATTACTGTTTGGTGAAAGCTGAAATATTATTGGTTGAGGGAAAGCCTGCTGAAGCTGTTGCTTTCGCAAGCCAAGCGCTTGTTATAAGGCGAAAAAGGACACCGGAATATAGTAGAGGTGAAAACGAAGCATCTCTAGTCTTAATGTTGGCGAAGTTTCAACTTGGTGTATCAAGACTACATTACTGATAGAATTAATTATATGAATATTTTAGTTTTTTCATGGAGAGATCCAAAACATCCTTTAGCTGGAGGTGCTGAGCAGTCCGTGCATGAGCATATGAAGGGTTGGGTTAAAAAAGGGCATAATGTTACATTGTTTTCCTCTCGTGTCATTGGACTGAAATCGGAAGAATTAATTGATGGTGTAAAAATAATTAGAAGAAGCTTTCAGTATATTGGTGTTCAAATTGTGGGATTTTTTTACTACTTAAAAAATAAAAATAATATTGACTTTGTTGTAGACCAATTTCATGGTATTCCCTTTTTTACTCCGCTTTATGTTACTAAGCCAAAATTAGCAGTACTTCAAGAAGTTGCTAAAGAGGTATGGTTTAAAAACCCACTTAAATTTCCATTAAATTTAATTATAGGTTTTATCGGTTTTATTACTGAACCAATAATATTTCTATTTTACAGGAAAACACATTTTATGGTTGGATCTGCCTCTGCTAAATTAGATTTATTGAAATGGGGAATTAAAAATAAAAATATAATGATTGTAAATCATGGAATAATATTTCCAAGAGTCTTGCCAAAACATGATTACAAATCAAAAATGATCACTTTTTTTGGCAGAATAACACCAGACAAAGGAGCTATGGATGCTATAAAAACATTTTCAATTTTAAATACAGATGGTAATTTTAAATTTTGCATGACCGGAAGAATTGAAACAGATGAGTATTATCAAAAAATATTGTCAGAATCTAAAAGACTTGGGCTTGGTAAAAGCATTAGTTTTTTAATTAACCCGACCGATGAAGAAAAATTTAAAATTCTTTCTAAAACGATGATATTGATAAACCCGTCTGCACGAGAAGGTTGGTGTATTATTAACATCGAAGCAAATGCTGTGGGAACGTCTGTTGTTGCTTATCCATCTCCTGGTTTAATTGATTCAGTAAACAACGGAGTAAGTGGAATATTAACTAAAGATAGCACCCCCGAAGATTTGGCTAGAGAAGTTATACTATTGGTGAATGATAAAAAGAAATATCAAAAATTATCAGAAGGTGCAATAAATTGGTCAAGTAAATTTAGTTATTCAGAAGCATCTAAATTAAGTGAGAAGCTTATTAGAAATTTGTCCCATATTTAAAATTTTTAATTTTCCAATTGAGCGTTTTTCTGATGCGTATTTTAATATTCTCTCAAAATCAGAAAACAATTTTTGGCTATCGTCTACAAAATCAATTGGGTGAAACCAAAGATGAAAGACTTTATTCTGTTTAATGGCATTATCAATTCCTAGCTTTGATTTTAAAAATCGTAAGCCTTTTGGTATATATTTTTTTAATCCTCTTCCTGAAACAAAATACATAGATCCTTGAATGTTAAGTAAACCAGATTTAAATTTTAGGTTATGAACTGGTGGAAATCGTGGAACTAAGAGCTCGTACTCGTTATCATCAGCACCTCTATATGATTTAAAACCTGCTTTTTTTAACTCTCTCAAATAATTTATATTATTTCTTGGAAAGACAAATGAATTTTGTTTAAAATTGTTAAATTCAAGTAAAGCCCCTTTTTTTGAAATTTTTGTAAATTCTGGATGAGTATATGAATGACTACCAATTTCTTGATCTTTAACTTTCCCAATTTTTCTAATAATGTCCAATCCTGAATAGTTTGGATTGTCTTTTTCAAAGATTTTTCCAACAATGGCCCAAGTTGCAGGAATGTTGTATTTACTAAATAGTGATAACAAATTATCAATCACTTTTCTTTCCTGAGGAATTCTATCCTCAAAATATTTGAAATTTGGCAAATCTTTCCTACCCCACAAAAGTTCAAAATCAATAGATATACAAAAAATTCCACATTTCATACTTGCAATTATAAATCATTTAGTAGATAAATGATAACTAATTTGCTATGATCAGAGAATGACAAGTTCATTATCTTGGGTTCCTACACCAACGTTTTTGTACAGAAACTACTTATATGAAAAGATAGTTAGTAAAATAAAAAATAATAAAAAATACCTTCTAATGGGTGTGGGGACTGGATATTTTATAAAAAAATTGGAGAACCTCGGTTTTAAAGGTGAGGCTATAGATATATCAAAAGAGGCAATTAGAATTACGAAAAATATTGTTGATAATAAAAAAACAAATGTTCACTTTGGCAACATTCTGAAGTATAAAAGTGCTAGAAAGTTTGATTTGGTGTTTTCATTTGAGGTCTTAGAACACATAAAAGATGACCAATTAGCAATAAACAATGTTTATAAACTTTTAACAGATAACGGAACCTTTATTTTTTCAGTACCAGCTCATATGTCAAAATGGGGAAAGATGGACGTATTGGGTGGACACTTTAGAAGATATGAGCGTAATGAAATTATTAAGAAATTAAGAATTGCTGGGTTTGAAATAAAAAGAATTTGGACTTTTGGTTTCCCTATTTTAAATGCAATTCAGTTTATAAGCAGAACAGGATTTTTTACTAAAAATGATTTAAATGTTTCTAAAACTAATAAAACTAAAAAAAGCGGTATAAGGTTAGATTATGATCCTAAGTTTAGGTTTTTATTATCTAATCACTTCTTATTAATGCCTTTATTTAAATTATTAGATTTGTTTGTAACTACAGATAGAGGATTAGGATATATTGTTGTTGCAAAAAAAACTCCAACTAGAAAATGAAAATATTGGTTACTGGTTCATCTGGTTTTATTGGATCTAACTTGATTAAAAAATTAAAAGGTAACGTTATACAATACGATCGAAATAATAATCCGTTAGAGACATTAGATAATAAAGATTTACTTAAATCAAAACTTAAAGATATTGAAATAGTTTATCACTTAGCTGGAATTAGTAACCCAAATTCAGAGGATTTGTATAATGTTAACTTTTTAGGTACAAAAAATTTAATTGATTCGATAAATGAATTAGGACAAAATACAAAAATAATTTATGCATCAACTTTTGGAGTTTACCAAATACCTCAAAAAGGTGACATAATTAATGAACGCTATAAAATAAATCCACGAAATGAATATGGTAGATCAAAATTAAAGGCAGAAAGTTTAGTTTTGAATAATAGTAAAAACATTGTACTTAGGTTGTCTAATATTTATGGAATAGGTATGTCGCCAGAGAAACATTCAGTTGTAGCAAATTTTATTGATTCAATTGTTAAAAATATAGACATAAAAGTTTTTGAAAAAAATGCAACTAGGGATTTTTTACATATTGATGATGCAATAGATGCTTTTATAAAAGCATCTGAAAACGTTGATGGAGGGATATTCAATATATGTACTGGAGTGGAAACATCAATTCTTGATTTAATAAAACTTATAGAAAAAAAATTAAACAAAAAAGCTAAACTAAATTTTTCAACAAAAACTTCAGGCAGTGGATATTGGAGAGGGGACTACAGTAAAGCTCAAAATATCTTAAAGTGGAAACCATCAATATTTCTGGAAAAAGGTATATCAGATATAATAGACCAAATAATATGAACATAGCGATATTTACACACAATTATCCGAAAGATAAAGATGATAGAAAAGATGCTGGAGTATTTATTTATGATTTTGTGCAAGAGTTAAAGAAAAAACATAAAGTGTTTGTGTTTTGCCCCGACTATGGAAATGATAAAAAATTTGGCAATTGGTCATTATATAATCCAATAAATATATTTAAATTTTTTAAGAGTATTTCGTATGGAATTAAGGAATCTTCGAAATTTGTTAATAAAAATAAAATAGACTATGTTTTATGCGCTTGGGCTATTCCTTCAGGTATATATGCCTTTTTTTCAAAAATTAAACATAATATACCATATGGTATATGGTATTTAGGTTCTGACATTAATATTTATTCCAAAATTCCAGTAATTAGTTCTGTGATAAGTTTAGTATCTAAGCAAGCTGATAATTTATTTGCAAATAGTTATGCTCTAACGGAAATTGCTAATTTAAAATATGGTAAGTGTGAAATGCTTCCTGCTTCTACCAAGGTAGATATAGGTAAAAATAATGAAACTCAAATCGAAAAGATTGATAAAAATAAAATAAATATTCTTTATGTAGGTAGGTTAGAAAAAGTGAAAGGACCGGATTTATTAGTTGAGGCATGTCGAAAATTAAATAATAATTACATGATTAGGGTAGTTGGTGATGGAACAATGAGACATCAATTGGAATCTAGTATTGATAATAGCAAAATTCATTTTTTAGGTTACCTTGGTTTAACAGATATTGTTGAATATATGAAAAAATCTGATTTTCTAATAATACCTTCAAGAAACGAAAGTTTACCTCTCGTAATTTTGGAGGCAGCTAATTATAAATTGCCTGTTTTAGCAAGTAATGTGGGAGATTGTAAATATGTTTTGAATAAATACATGATTGGCGAAACCTTTAAAAGTAGTGATATTGATGATATTGTAAATAGAACTAAGCAGTTTAATTACAAAAAAATAAAAAGTGGTGGTCAGTTTGCAAAGCTTGTTGTAGACTATAGTCTCAGATCTTCTGTCAAGAGATTTTTAAATAGTATTATATGAAAAACATTTTAATTATTGGAGCTGGGGTTGCTGGCACAGACGTTGCAAGAGAAATAAAATTATCATCGGATCTGAATATGAAAGTCGTCGGATATATTGATGATGATAAAAACAAATTAAACAATTCGTTTAAAGGGTCAAAAGTATTGGGCAACTCGAATGATATAAAGCCGATCGTTAAAAAATTAGCAGTTGACGAAATAATTATTGCTATTCCTTCGGCTCAAGGTGAATATATAAATAAATTTGTAAATATAGCTATTGATCTAGGTATTTCATATAAAATAGTTCCACGCGTCAGAGAAATTATCGAGGGAAAGGCAACTTTGTCTGCGATAAGAAGAGTTGAGGTCACTGACTTAATCGGTAGACCAGTTGTAAAAGATGATGTTCAAGATTTAAAATCATTTTTTAAAAACAAAGTGGTTTTGGTAACTGGAGCTGCGGGGTCTATCGGATCAGAACTTAGTTCACAAATAGTGGCGTATAACCCCCAAAAGATAGTATTATTTGATATCTGGGAGAATGGAATATTTGAACTTAAACAAAAGTTTGTTGAAGTTGGATTTGTAAAAAACGTTACCTATATAATCGGGAATATCCAAGATATTGGTAGATTACAACAAGTATTTAAGTTGTATAAACCTAATTATGTTTTTCATGTGGCAGCTTATAAGCACGTACCACTAATGGAAGAAAATCCAATTGAGGCAATTAAAAATAATATCATCGGTACGTATAATATTTCTAATATCTCAAAAAAACATAAGGTGGAGAGATTTGTACTTGTCTCTACTGATAAAGCCGCAGATCCTAAAAGTGTAATGGGTATGACAAAACTTTTTGCTGAAATGATTGTTAGGTCAACTAAGGCCTTCACAAAGTACATGACAGTTAGATTTGGAAATGTATTAGATAGTAATGGAAGTGTTGTGCCGTTGTTTAGAAAACAAATAGCAAATGGAGGGCCTGTTACTGTGACACATAAAAAAATGACTAGATATTTTATGACAATTCCTGAAGCGTCATCTTTAATCCTTAAATCAGCTTATTTAGGTAAGGGCGGTGAACTTTTTGTTTTAGATATGGGTAAGCCAGTTTCTATATTAGACTTAGCCCAGAAGATGATACGTCTTTCTGGCTTAATTCCAGATAAAGACATCAATATTGTTTATACTGGAATAAGAAAAGGTGAAAAACTAACCGAGAAATTGTTTACAGATACTGAAAAATTAGACATGACAAAAGATAATAAAATATTTGTTTCAAAAAATGGCAGTTTACTTAAGGATATTAACTCACAATTGATAAAAATAAATAAACTAATTTCGGACGTGACAATAAAGAATGTAAAAGCTAGTCTTAAGAAGATCATAAATGAAAAATAATATAAATTTAAAAATATCATTTGTTGTTGGTTTTTTATTTTTTGTTATATCGTTTGCAACGCTTAAAGATTATGGAATTAATTGGGATACCATAAATCATTTACCCAGAGGTCAGGCGTATTTACATTATTTTTTAACAGGTAATAGAGATTACTCTGATTTGCCTTTGCATTTTAATGGATGGCAAAAGCCTGGACAGTGGTATTTTCAAGACCCCGATTATTTAAGAATAAAAACTGACCTGCCTAATAATAAAGCTTTTCCTCGTAGTATGTATCAGGTCGAGGATATGAATCTTGACTATTTTCTAGAAAAAGACGGGGATGGTCACCCTCCACTTAGCGATATAATGTCTGCACTATTTAATGAAGTCTTGTTTAAAAGACTTGGAATTGTTAATGATGTGGATTCATATAGAGTTTATGGAATTTTATTAGCTTCAATAGCAGTTGGATTAGTATTCTACTGGGCTGGAAGTTTATATGGTATCGCTTCAGGAATTGTAGCTACGCTTGCTATCTCACTTTATCCTCTTTTTTGGTCTGAAAGTCATTTTAATACTGAAAAAGATGTTCCCCAAACTGCTTTTTGGACAATGTTTATGTTTTCATTTTGGAGGGGGATAACAACCAAAAACTGGAAATGGATAATTGCTACAGGTGTTTTTTTTGGACTAGCATTTGGAACAAAGTTAAATATTATATTTGCAGTGCTAGTTATTGTGCCTTGGTTTATTGTCTATTTATTTCAAGGCAAGGGTCTTTTTACGAATCTCAAATTTTTTATTAAGGAAAAAAAGATACTTTTAAGTTTAATGTTAATTCCAGTAATTGGTCTTGCTATTATATATGCTTCTTGGCCGTACCTATGGCAAGACCCAATTCGTGGTTTTTTCAAAATGATGGGATTTTATCAAACAATTGGTATAACAACTGTAGTTAGTCAGTCATTGTTTGGTTTGAACATGTTTCCGATAAAATGGATATTGTTTACGACGCCTATCGTTACACTGTTACTAACAGTAATTGGAGCAGTTTTATATTTATTTAACTTTAAAAGAGAAAAAGATTGGACTACAGGACTTTTCGTTTTATGGTTATTAATACCAATTTTAAGGGTTATAGTTCCAGGATCGAGTATCTACGGTGGAGTAAGGCAGATAATGGAATTTATTCCTGCAATGGCACTGGTATCTGCGTATGGTTTTTCAAAAATTACTAATAAGTTAAATAAGAATTTGAAAATAATTTTAGTGATACTTCTCTTTGTACCCATATTGTCAAAAATAATATCAATTCATCCAAATGAAAATGTTTATTTTAATGAATTGATTGGAGGACTCAAGGGGGCAAAAGAACAAGGACTTAAGTACTGGGGTTTTAGTTTTGGCTCACCGTATAGACAAGCTGCTTCATGGTTAAACAAAAATGCTCCTGAAAAATCTAAGATAGTATATACATATGACTTAATACCAAACCTGCCACGAATTTGGTTACGAGGTGACCTGGATCTATATAACGCTTACAGAAGCGGTTATTTACGTCAGGGCGAGTACGCAATGGGTTTAACCTATGACGGTACTGAAAATAGGTCATATTATGATATATACCTTGAAAAATTTATTAAACCTGTTTTCGAAGTAAAAGTCGATGACACAGCAATCCTAAAAATATGGAAAAATGACAGTGATCACATAATTTCAGATATAGATGAAGAACTTTATTTTGATACGATACTTAAGAAAGATAAAAATAATTTGATTTTTGACTTAAAGTCAATCAAAAAACTGTCTAGACTTGAAATAAAATACTTCGAAAACAAATGTAAACCACTGACAAGTGGATTGGTTTATATCTCAGCTGATGCAAAAACATGGCAAATGTTAGGTGGGTATTTACCTGATGACTGGAGAGTGGCAACAGCTGGCGAACAACCTAAAGGTGGAAGTTTTATCGAACCGTTTGCGGGTCAAGAAGCAAGATATATAAAACTTGTTTTGGATCCAGTTGATACTTGTTTATTTAATCTTAGAAGTTATAAAGTATTTATCTTTAAATAGTCACAATTTCTTCAATCTTGTCATCGTTGTTTTCGCGTGGTGACATGTAATAAACAAATAATTCAGCAAGTAAACCTGTTGTTACAAGCTGAATCCCTATTATCATTGCTAAAATTCCCAAGAAAAGTAGTGGGTATCTGTAATTAATTCCTCCCGTTGTTATGCGAAGATAAGTAATATAAATGCCAATTACAAATCCAACTAAAAATGAAAGTAGTCCCAAAGTTCCAAAAAAGTGTCCAGGTTTTTTAAAATAACCTGTTATAAAAAATATAGTCATTAAATCTAATAAGCCTTTGGCATTTCTCTCCCAGCCAAATTTACTTTTACCAAATTCTCTTTTTTTATGTTTAATAACAATTTCAGCTATTTTGTAGTTTTTCTTAGCTGCGATTATTGGAATAAATTTATAGAGTTCTCCATAAAGATTCAAATTTTTAACGATCTTTGATTTGTAAGCTTTAAAACCACAGTTAAAATCATGGAGTTTGACTCCAGTCAAAAATGAAGCGACTCTGTTTCCTAATTTTGATGGAAATGTTTTAGAAATTGGGTCATGTCTTATTTTTTTCCATCCGGAAACAAGGTCATATCCTTCTTCAATTTTTTCAATAAAATTTGGAATCTCTTCGGGTGTGTCTTGAAGGTCTGCGTCCATGGTAATTGTAATTTCACCTCTAACAAGTTTAAAACCAGACTGTAAGGCAATAGATTTGCCCCAATTGCCTCTGTGTTTAACTATAACTATTTTTTTTGGATATTTGGTATTTAGGTTTACCATCTCTTTATAGGTTGTATCCGTTGAGCCATCATCTATAAAAATAATTTCATAATTTGTTTTTATCTTTGACATTACAGAATTAATTCTCGTGTATATCATGCTAATTGTATCTTCTTCATTTCTGGCTGGAATTACGAATGAAACCTTGGGTAATTTGTTATCTTTATTCTTTATTACCATGACTATTTTATTTTATCAAAAAGAATGTTGAGAGTATCAATATTCTGTTGTATTAATAACCAATGAGCAGAATTTGCTGGGTAGTTATCACGCAGTTCCGAAAGGATTTTTTTGTAATTTTCAAATTTTATTTTAATATCTTCTTTTTTACTCTCTTTTAATTTTGAATTTATATCTGCGAGAATACCGGCTTGATATGAAAAGCGCTGGGAAGACCCGGGAATTAAATTAGGATCTTTAACATCAACTAGTGATATAAGCTCAGAAAGTCGCTTTTCTAGTAAAATTACTGAGTATTTGTATTTTGACTTTGATGAGATTTTGATTGCCATTAATCCTTTTTCTTTTATTCTCTTAAATGAGTATGAAGGTGAACTTGGGAGCGTTTTTTGACCTGTCAAATTATATTCTTCTGGTGCCTTTGCTTGTACGTGGTTGGTGCTATAAAATAATATAACAAAGCTTAGGAACAAGTATTTTAAAATTTTCATAATTCTAGACTTGAAGTATACGCTTTTGTGATATCATTTGACAATAGTATGCAAAAAAATAACTGGCCCAAGGTATCAATAATTACAGCCACACTTAATTCAGCCAGAACGATTGATGAATACTTTGATGGTATAAATTCTCAAATTTACATGGGCGAGATCGAAATTATTATTCCAGATGGCGGAAGTAGTGACAAAACCTTGGAAATTGCGAGAAAAAATAATGCAAAAATTTATTTTAATAAATTAAAAACAGCAGAAGCTGCAAAAGCATTGGGTGTTAAAAAGGCAACAGGAGATATTATTGCATTAATAGACTCAGACAATATAACAACCGACAAAAAATGGCTTGAAAAAATGGTTATACCTTTTATGGAGGACTCAGAAATTATTGCGAGTGAACCAATTTTATACACATACAGGGAAGATGATCATTGGTTAACTAGATACTTTGCATTGATTGGTATGGGAGACCCTATTAATTTATTTATCGGTAATTATGACAGATATAGTTATGTAACAGATAAATGGACTGGTTTAAATTTAGAAACAAAATCAAAAAAGGGCTATTTGAAGATTTTATTAAAAGAAAAAATACCAACAATTGGTGCAAATGGATTTTTAATTAAACGAAAAATATTAACTAAGAATGTATTGGGAGATTATTTATTTGATGTTGAGGTACTTGAGTTATTAGTTCAAAAGGGCGCTGTTCAAATAGCTAAGGTAGATACAGGTGTTGTACATTTATTTTCTGGTGATGTCTGGACATTTATCCGTAAACAAAGGAGAAGAATTAGAGACTATTTATATTACAAAAGCGCAAATAAAAGAAATGGTTCTGGAAATTTAAATTATGTGTATTTCGGAATTATTAAATTTATATTTTCGTGTATTTTTATAATACCATTGATAATGCAGTCAATTGCTGGGTATAGTAGAAAAAAAGATTGGGTTTGGTTATTTCACCCGCTTGCTTGCTACATAACACTCTTGGCTTATAGCTATGAAACAATTAGATCTATTTTTGTGAAAGAAGAATTCACTCGTAAGGGATGGAAACAATGATAAACAAGTTTGTTACTATATGATTAAATATCCAAAAGTATCAATAATTATTACAAACTATAATGGTGGTGTTGTTTTATTGAATTGTATCGATTCTCTCAAGGTGTTGGATTACCCAAATTTCGAAGTAATTCTTGTTGATGATTGTTCAACTGATGGTAGTTTTAAAAAAGCAATTAAAAATAAAGGAAAATTAAAATTATTTGGATTTAAAACTAAAAATAATTTAGGTTTTGTTGGTGCAAATAACGAAGGTGTTAAACATGTAACAGGGGAGTACATTTTACTTTTAAATAATGACACCAAAGTAAGCAAAAACTTATTGACCGAATTAGTTAAAAAGCTGGAGAAAGACAATACAATTGGAGTTATTCAACCAAAGATTAAAATGATGGATAATCCTAAAATTCTCGATAATGCTGGATCCTTCTTAACAAGAACAGGCTTTTTAATTCACTGGGGGTTTGGTAAAAAAGATTCTAAAGAGTATGACTTTGAGAGAATAATATTTTCTGCAAAAGGAGCATGCCTCATGGCCAGAAAGGAAATAATAGATAAAGTAGGGCTATTTGATGAAGATTTTGTAAGCTATATGGAGGAGTCTGATTTCTGTTTTAGAGTATGGCTTCTAGGTTACAAAGTCTATTATTTGCCAACAACATTTATTTATCATAAAGTAGGTTATAGTTACAGTAAATTAAGCCCTGAAACAGTTAACTATAATTCTTTTAAAAATAGAATATCTAGTTTATGTAAAAACTTAGAACCTAAAAATATTTTTTTAATTTTATTCCCTCACATATTTATATTACTAGGTTTGGCAACCTACTATGTATTTAGTTTGCAGTTTAATAAGTTTTCAATGATAATTAAATCTATTGTTTGGAATATTAATAATATTGCAAAATTAAATAATAAAAGAAAGTTAATACAAAAGATGAGGCAAGTTAGTGATGATTATATTTTTGAAAGGGTAATGAAGAAATTTAACTTTAAAGAAATGTACATACATTTTCTAAAAGTTGAAGCAAACTATAATACAAAGCAAGTTACCTATAAATAATATGTCAAAGAAATATACATTAGATATGGCAGTTTCAGGAAGAGTTTTGGCCTGTCTTAATTTACTTAAAACTTACAAACTTAAGGGAAAAACGATTATTGATATTGGATCTTCATTTGGGTGGTTAGAACAAGAACTATTAAAAATAGATAAAACTATCAAAATTACAGGGATTGAGCCTGATAGTAAAGCAGTTGCCTTTGCCAATAAAGAAATTAAGGGCGCAAAGTTTTTAGTTGGGGATGCATTAAAACTTCCTGTAAAAAATAACTTTGCCGATATATCAACACTTTTTGATGTCATAGAACATGTACCAAAAAATACAGAAAATGTTGCACTAGCAGAAGCTAATAGAATTTTAAAGTCCGAAGGACTTCTGTTTTTATCAACCCCAAACTCAAATTTTTTTATGAACCTTCTTGACCCAGCCTTTTATTTTAGTCACAGACATTATAAGCTTGATAAGTTAGAAACTTTACTTAAGAATAATGGATTCAAAATTCTAAAATCTACTATTAAAGGAGGATTCTGGTTTAGCCTTTATTTAATTTGGTTATATATTACAAAAAGAATTACAGGAAACTTTTTACCAAGAAACAGATTTTTAGAATCTAAAGAAGCTGGAGAGTTTTTAAGTAGTGATGTAGGTATTCACACACATTTCATTGTTGCGCAGAAAGTAAAATAACTATTTTTTAAAATTTATTTTTTCTTTAACTATATATTCCGGTCGATGTTTTACTTCATCATAAATTCTGGCTAGGTATTCACCAATTATCCCTAAAGTTATAAGCTGAACTCCCCCAATAAGCAAAATTGTTGTAATTGTTGATGTCCAACCTACAATTCCTAGATCTACAAAAAACTTTAAAATAAATAAAACAATAATCATTAAAAACGCTACCGCTGAGAACAAAAAGCCTAAAAAACTTGCAAGTTTAAGGGGGACAAATGAAAATGAAACAATTTGATCCATGGCTAGTTTAAATAGTCTTGCATAGCTTGCTTCTTTACCTTTATATCTTTTTTCTCTTTCATAGGTAACTCCAGTTTGATTGTAGCCTGCCCATGCACGAAGACCACTGTAGTATTTGTTTCTTTCAGGTAGTTCATTTATATGATTAACAACTTTTCTGGTAATTAACGAAAATGTTCCAGCATCAAGCGGGATCTTAACATTTGAAATTCTAGTTAGAATTCTGTAAAAAACTTTCATCATATAAACTCTAATAAAACTTTCCTTTCTCTTCTTTTTGACACCATATACAACATCAAAGCCTTGGAGTGATTTTTTAAACATTTTTTCTATTACAAATGGAGGATCCTGCATATCAGCATCCATAACAACAACTCTTTCACCACTAGAATGTCCCAAACCTGCGTTAATTGCAGACATGTGACCAAAATTTCTTGAAAATGAAATTAATTTTACTTTTTTATCATGCCTACTAATTTTCTTGAGTAAACTGTATGAACTATCAAAGCTCCCATCATTTACAAAGATTATTTCGTAATTTTTATCAATTTTTAGAAGTGTTTCTTTTAGTTTGATGTAGAGAATATTTATATTTCCTTCCTCATTAAAGATTGGAACTACAACTGATATTTTTATCTTCATGGCTGTATAATACTAGAATGAAAATCATTAAGCAATTTTTGGTTTGGTTAATTGAGGTTTTTTTCAAAATCTATTTTTTTGTTTTTGGTAAACCGAAGATATCAAAAGATTTAAATGGTGCAATTGATTTGTACAAGGGACAAGGATTTTCATCGTTATTTAAATTAATTAGAGTTTGGGATGCACCATATGAGGAGGTTGAAAGAATTGTTCCTAAAAATGGAGAAATAATTGACTTGGGGAGTGGTGACGGTCTAATGGCAAATTATTTGGGGTTATCTTCTTCGAAACGAAAAGTATTTGGCATCGAACTTAACAAATCAAGGCTTATTGAGAGTAATAGAGGTTTAAGGAATGTAAAATTTAAAGTTGGAGATATTTTAAAATCAAAAATATACAAAGTTGATGCAATTCTTTTAATTCATGTCTTTCACCATTTACCGAATAGAGAAGCACAAATAAAAATGCTAGAAGCATGTAAAGGAAACTTAGACAAAACTGGAAAATTAATTGTTGCTGAAATTATTCAAAAACCTGTTCTAAAATATTTTTTTACCTACCTTACTGATGTATTGATACTTCCAATTGTTTTTAATAACAAATTAATAGATACGAATATTAATTACAGAAGTGATAGTGATTGGAAGAAATTGTTTAAAAGTTACGGATTTAAAGTAAAAACTACATATCCTCACAAAGGTCGACCATTTAGTCATGTTTTATACGAGTGTATGTTGAGGTAAATTAAATATAATTATATTAATTCCTTAAAATCCATACGCCCAGCTTCAGCTGGCAGGGAACCTCCGGCTTTAGCCGGGGGTGAA
>ERZ1292632.392-Hain-H43-01um-R2-392-length-45910-cov-8_pt1 | contig 22910 bp, 44 predicted proteins | sample MGYA00564407_ERZ1292632 | MGnify/ENA primary metagenome ERZ1292632 (study PRJEB36523, sample SAMEA6512637) | groundwater metagenome | collected 2019-01-08 | study: AquaDiva: Metagenomics assemblies of 32 groundwater samples | reverse complement strand
CATCGGTAGCAGACCGAGCATGCAAGCCAGGGCATTCCCGGCGAAAGCCGCGGCATTAACCCGCAAGAGGCGGAGGCTAGTACCCTTCCCCTAACGCTTCACCCCAACCGCCTAAGGCGCGGAGGCCGACGAACCATCACACGGTTTAAGCCTCTGGTAGCACGGCGACACTGGGGCTAGAGACGAGAGCACAACGCACGCAACAGGCACGACAGGGACGGACGCCGCCCCAGGCGCAAGGTTCCCTTTTAACATGGCCGACGGTCCGTTGTGCTCTCACCTGTAGCCCTACCAAGGAGGATTCCATGTACGAGGTTGCAATCGCCAAGGACGAGCTTGTCAACCGGCGCCTGCGCTACACGGCCAGCCACAACGGCCGGTCGCAGCTTGCCGACCAGATGGAGAACACCCGTCTCTCCGTCGAGGAGACGGCCGACGCGGTCCGCTGGCCGAACTCGGTGACCTACGGTGGCTTCGAGGCGGTGCCGTGAGCCGCATTCACGTTCACCCCACGGCGAAGCCGATTCCCGCCCGCAAGGGCCTCAAGAAGCAGGGCGCCGCGACCGCCGGCAACTCGCTGCGAACCCGGAAGCCCCGGGCCGCCGCTGAGACCCTGTACGACTCGGCCAGCCAGGCCATGCGCTTCGCCGATGAGGCCCGCAACCGCGCGGCCAACGTGGAGCGCGACCCGCTGGCCCGCCGCGACGTCCCGGTGTCCCGGGCCCTCCTGGAGAGGCCCAAGGCGGTCCTGAGCCCCGAGCAGAAGGAGGCCCGCGCCGCGGCCATCGAGCGCTTCTGCAAGGTGGGCCTGTGAAGGCCCGCCGCTGCTACTTCTAGTCGAAACCGGTCGGATGAGGCGGCCAATAAGTCCTCTCCGACTGTTCTGCGGGACGCTCACCCTACCCGCACTGATGAGACAGGGTGCCACTTCTGCTTTCCAAGGAGACACCATGAAGGATTTCGAGTTGTCCTTGCTGATCGCCCGGAACCACCCCACGGCCGGCGCCATCGTCGATACGTGGTGCCAGCTGGTGGCCGACGGGGGCGACCCCGACAGCTGCCTGGAGGGCGACTGCAGCGGCTGCGACGACTGCGACTTCGACGACGAGCCCACCGAGGAGTGGGTGCCCAAGTGATGGCCCTTCTGTTCGGCCTCGGGGCCTTCGTGGCGGTCGCGGCGCTGTGCTACGCCGTGGGCCTGGACTACCCGGACAACGGGCCGGCCATCTCCTGCGGCGACCCGACGTGCGACTGCCACGCGGACGAAGAGGAGGCCCCGTAGTAGCGAGTAGACGCCTGCACAGTGGGCCCTCCTCCGAGGGCCCACGATGGAGGTATCTATGAACGTCAAGCAGTTCAAGCAGTTGGTCGCGGCCATCCCGGACAGCGACCTGTACGTGATCTTCGTCGGCGAGGAGGATGGCTTCCTCGTCGACAGCGTCGCGGTCGACAACCCCCAGGTGTACTACTACAAGGGCGACTGCCCGGTCGACGAGGACGTCACCGAGGCCCTCATCGTCGGCGGGAGGTGGTAGCCATGGCGGCGCGCGGTGTGAAGCCGTGGCTGCTGACCGTCTACGTGCCCGGCCGGGACGGCGAGCCCATCGCCATCCGCACCCGCTGGAAGGAGCCCAAGGAGGCCTTCAAGCAGGCCATCGCGATGATGGCCGACAACAACGCGACCTCCCAGGAGCTGGAGTACGACCCGCTGGAGGCGTCGTCGTGACGCCCCGCCACGGGCCGCCCCTGCTCCTCCGGCGCTCGTCGCTGGCCCGCGCGGTGCTCCTGATGTTCTGGCACCAGGACCACGGCACCGAGGTCGAAGCGACCACCTGCCGGGCGTACGCCGGTGATGTGGACTGGGCGCGCGGCCGCAACCGCATCCCCAGCGTCTGGCTGTAGAGCTGTTCCCGCGAGAGTGACGTCCACGGAGGACGGGCGGCTGAACAGACGCTGTCGCAGGTTCGACTCCTGCACTCTCGCCCGGTCGAGGCCTGGGAGAACCCTAACCAGTATTCCCGAAGTGAAACTCTCAGCGATACGCGGTGACCGTGTACTGACCCTAACCAGTATCGGACACTGAATAGACGATGAGTTGTGAACGTAACGGAAGCCAGGCCAGTAACTGTCAGATGGCGGATAGATTGGCTTCTATCCGCATCATCGGGACCCCCACCTTTTATGGTACAGTGTCTCGCCGGAATCCTCAATACCCAAAGGTATGCAGCGACGGAGCCAGTGCGTGCCCCAGCGCGCCCTGCCATCCCAAGCCATGCGCCGGCCGTGAGAGGGCTACGGGTCGGACTGCTGACAGCGAAACTAGACCGAAATTTTCGGGGCCGCAACCCGAGCTACTGCCTCCCCCATTGGCATTATCCATTGGCGCATGGAGTCGGCGGCGCGCAAGCGGCGGGGATTGCGTCGTGCAGTGCTATCCAGAGTGGCAGTCGTGGGCTCCATCCACCTCCATGCTCCTGTGGTGTGCGCGCCCAACTAGGTAATACGACGCAGGGAGACAACATGCGACGACCACTGACACTGATACTGCGACGGGTAGCGAGTGCGACGCTACCCCGGCTGGCTGCCGCCGTGGTTACTGCCGCGGTTCTGCTTTGGGCTGCCAGCAATTCCCACCCTAGTCGGTAGGGTCGGGCCGGTTCGACTCCGGCGTGGGGAGCGAAAGGAGGAATCCATGCGATTCATCGTCAGGAAATACTCTCACGATATCTCGGGACAGGACGTGTCCGCGCTGGTCGCGGACGGCCCGGATTCGGTGCGCGTCATCCTCGTCGCCGAAGACCCCGAGTCGGCCACGGCCGGCACCATGTGGCGCGTGGGCACCCTGGAGCAGATGCGCCAGTGGGGCGACTTCCCCGACTGGACCATCGGCGGGGTCGGCGACCCGACCCGCCACGGCTGCCCGTGGGTCGCCTACGACTCGCTGCCTTATGACGACGTGGGCTTCTCCCGCGGCTCGCACTTCCCCGAGTACAGCGGCCAGCGGCTGTTACTGGGCCGCATGGGCGTGGCCGTCCGCGAGCCCTCCGATGGGCCGCGCGAGCTGGACACGTGGCGGCTGGTGCCCTTCGCGACGAACCGCATGGCCTCGCTCGGCCAGCCCTTCATCCATGTCGACCGCCTCGTGGGCGACGAGGACTGGCGGCCGCCGCCTGGCGTGGTCGTCGGCAACGACGTGCTGACCCTGCCGCCCGGGACCACCGTGAACGCCCCGGGCGAGTCGGGCACCTCGGCCAACGGCACCCACTGGGGCCGCTGGATGGTGGTTGGCGGCGAGTACCTCGTCGCGGGCCCCGCCCAGGCCTCTCGCAACGCGCGGCGCCCCGTCGCCGGCCTGTGCTACACCGTCCAGGGCAAGTGGGTCCCCCGCGAGCAGTACGCCCCCGGGAACCGCCTGCCCATCCGCGAACTGTGGTACCGCGCGGAAGTCATGCCGCCGGTGCGGCTCGACCGCGAGATGGTGACCCTCACCCCGTCCCAGGTGCTGGAACGTCGGTGGGACGGCGACATGTTCCGCGTCCCGCTGGGCGGGTACCCGCTGGCCGCCCCTGTGCCCCTGCGCTTCGACCACCGCTCCTTCTCGCGGTGCGGCTGTGGCATGGTCTTCCCGGGCAGGCCCGTCGACCACAGCGAGGACCACCTGGACTTCGACGGGAATCCGTGTCAGGCCGCCATCGTGGGCAAGGCCCTGATCTGGTTCATCAGCACGCCCTGCCAGCGTTGTGCGCGGCCGCTCTGGACGGAGAAGCCCTCGTGGTGCGACTCCTGCCAGGCCCTGCGCGACCACTACGCGGTGAACGGCGTGCCCATCGAGGCCCTGCGTTTCGGCGTGGAGATCGAGACGGCCAACCTGGCGTGGCGGACGACCGCCGCGGAGGTCCTGCGCCAGCTGCCGTCGGCGTGGCTGGCCAAGAACGATGCGTCGATCCACTCGCCCAACGGGCGCCAGGCGGAGGTCATCACCCCGCCCCTGGCCTACCCTGGCGGCCTCGACGAACTGATCCTCGGCGCCCGCCGCATGTCGCAGGCTGGCGCCCGCATCACCGAATCGTGCGGCGTCCACGTCCACGGCGACCTGACCATGTTCTCGGCGGCGCAGATCGCCCACATGATCGAGCTGTGGTACGCCGTCGAGCCGACGGTCCGCGCCTGCCTCACCCCGGGGCGCACCCGGGCGCACTTCTGCACGGCCATGGATTATGGCGCCGTGCTGAGGGCGCACGAGGCCGCCGAGGCCGACAACCTCAGCCTGATGGCCTACACGACCGAAGAGAACGGCGAGTCGCGCTACCGCATGTGCAACATGACGGCCTACGCGAAGCACCGGACCGTCGAGTTCCGCCTGTTCAACGGGACGCTGCACGCCGGCAAGCTGCGGGCCTACGCGATGCTGGTCATGCACCACCTCGCGTGGTCGTCGAAGCAGGTGTGGCCGCTGCCCACCCGTGACACGCTCCCGCTGAACCACCGCGACGCCATGCTGGCCTACCTGGATCTCATCGGGCTCACCTGCCCGAGGGCCCGGTGGCACCTGCTTGGCAGCCGCGCCACCGAGGCCGACCGGCCCGTGGGCGCGCCCGAACCCTTCAACGACAAGGCCAAGCGCCGAAAGTAGGTCACACACATGAGACACCGCATCTTCGTCTACGGGACGATGCGCGAGGGCCTACCGAACGCCGCCATGCTCCAACGGGCTGGCTGCAAGTTCCTGGGGCACGCGCTATACCCCGAGGGCCACTCGAACATGGTCAGCATGGGCATGGCCCCGGCGCTCGTGCCTGGGCGCGGCTCGGCCATCGCTGGCGAGGTTTGGTCCATCCCGACGGCCCACCTGCGCATCCTCGACAAGCTGGAGGGCGACTTCGGCCGCCGCCGCAAGGTGCGCGTCCAGTCGACCGAATGGGAGGGCACCGAGTGGCGCGCCTGGGCCTACTTCCTGCCCGACGGCGTCGCGTGGAGTGCCTTCTCGCTGGTCAAGAGCGGCGACTGGGTGGCCCACTGGGAGGCTGCGGCCGACCCGCCGCCGGCCCCGGTCACCAAGCCGCTCGACGCGTCGGCCTACGCCTACGAAGAGGGCGAGCGAGACAAGCTCGTCCGGCTCGCCGAGGGCGCGCACCTGACCGTCGAATCCAAGGGCGGCCTGCGGGTCACCTACACCCGCAAGGACGGCCTGTTGACCGTCGTGGGGTGGGCCGACAAGCCGGAGACCGAGGGAGAGGGCTGGGAGGAGTGGGAGACGGAGATCACCAGCCCCCCGGCCTCTGTCACCCGCGGCGTCGCCCCCCATCAGACGACCGTCTCGTGCAAGTTCTGCACCGAGCCCGTCACCTATCTCAACGGCACGTGGATCGACCAGTCCTCAGGCTCCGACAAGTGCCTGGGCCGGTGGTCGGGCGGCTTCCACGGCGGCCGCGTCGACTTCGCCGACGGCGTACCCAAGGAGATCACCAGTGAATGACGAGATCCCGTTCATCTACTACCATGTCGTCGACTCTGCCGGCGGGGACGCGGAGTGGGACCACTACGACGCCGCGATGGCGTACGCCCGCGAGCTGACCGACCTGGGTCGCGGGGTCGCCGTCTACAAGTGCCAGCTGATCGCCATCATGCACCCGTCCAAGGTGGACGCGGTGCTGGGCAAGAAGGAAGACTGACATGTGCGTTGCCGCTGTCCTGTACGGCGAGGGGCCCACGCTGGCCGAGCTTCGGAAGATGGACAAGATCAACCCCCACGGCGGCGGCCTGGGGTGGGTGTACGAGGGCGACACCGTCGTCACCTACGCCAAGGGCCTCACCCCTGAGGAGATCTACGCGCTGCTCGGCAAGCTGCCGCGGCCGACGCTGCTGCACTTCCGGTATGCCACGCACGGCCCCAAGACCACGGCGCAGTGCCACCCCTTCCCGCTCGGCCACTGGGCCCTGACGGCCAAGGGCGGCTACGGCGTGGCCCCCGCGGTGCTCGTGCACAACGGCGTCTGGCAGAGCCACCACAAGTACAAGCCCGCCTGGATCAAGTGGGGCGACGTGAGCGACACGGCGATGGCCGCCTACATGGCCGAGGCCGACGAGGCCATCCTGGACGACGTCGACTGGTCGACCGTGGTCGGCCGCGCCAAGGACGGCCAGATGGTCGTCACCCGGCGCAAGCGCTGGTTCGAGCGCGGGCCGGACTGGTACAGCAACCTGACGTGGGCGTCCAACTCGGTCGAGGCGTACACCCGCAAGTAGCGGTCCTGGATCGCGCGCTGGCTGCGCGGGGAGGCCTCCAAATCCACCCTTGCCAGGTTCGATTCCTGGGCGATTCGCGAAAGGAGACACCATGCGATTTCTGATTGCACCGACGTCCCGCACGACCGGCCGCGCCCTGGAGCGCCTGGTCAAGGAGCGCGGGGCCACGAAGGGCGAGGTGTGCTACGGCGTGCGCTCGGCCGACGGCGACGCCCTGAACGCCCGGGCGGGCGGCAGCAAGCTCCTGCAGCTGCAGATGCTGCAGCGCGCCAACGTGCCCGTCCCGCCGCTGCGCCTGGCCGCCCCCTCCGAGGAGGACTTCGGCCTGTGGCCCGTCTGGTACGCCCGGCGCGCCCAGCACCACGGTGGCACCGACATCGCCGTCGCCTGCCAGGCCGACGAGGCCGCGTGGCGCCTACAGGCCGGCTGGGCCTACTTCACGGCGCGCATCCCCATCATGCGGGAAGTCCGCGTGTGGGCGACGGCTGGCCGCCTGGGCGTCCACCACCTGGGGACGTTCTCCAAGGACATGGCCAACCCCGCGGCCTTCCGCCGCACCGGCCGCAACAACAAGAACGGCTTCGCCTTCAACGTCATCCCGAAGGCCGACATCCCCCGGGATGCCGTGAGCATCACCCAGCGGGCCCTGGAGGCCCTGGGGCTCGACTTCGGGGCCACCGACATGGTGGAAGACTACGACGGCGCCTGGCGCGTCCTGGAGGTCAACACGGCCCCCGGGTCGGCCCCCTCTCACGACGGCCGCGCGCGCCAGTGCGTGCGGCTGCTGGCTGACCACATCACCAACTGGAGCAAGACCCTGTGAGCACCCAAGTTAACGCCGGCCCGTGTGTCCGCTGCGGGCAGGCGACCATCCCCCTCTTCACCGGCTACGCCTGCAAGGCCGGCTGCGACCTGCCGCTGCCTCTTCCCCGCGGCTGGCGCGTCGAGGCCGCCCCCACGGCGTACAGCTTGTGGGCCCCGAAGGCGGGGCCGCCGCTGCCCACGGTGCCCTCCAACGGCGCGCCGCCCCCCAACCACTTCATTCGCCCCTCCGACCCGCCGGGCGCCTTTTCGGGGTGGCACGCGATGCGCTTCAAGTACACCACCGGCAGACAGTCCCTCTGGTGGTCCGAGTCGACCATGCGGACGTATGCGAAGGGAGGGCACGACCAGATGGCCGTCGCCGCGGTGACGGGCGATGCTAGCACGGTCGGCGGCATCGAGTACATGGAGTACACCTGGGACACCCGCATCAAGGCCGCTTGACTCCGGCCACCCGGCCGTGAGATACTAATAGGTAGCCTGCCAGCTCCAGAGCGCCTGGGAGTTGGCCTTGCACGGCCTGGCGCGACGAGGGTGGAATCCCCGACGCATCTGCACGTACGGTACGGCGCCTGTCACCGCAGAGCCCCGTGAGCCAAGAAGGATTGCCTAGACCTGTAGTACCGCGGCGTGTCACGCCAACGTAGGTCGAAGCCACCCCCCGCCGTCCTTCCGAATCCGTAAGCACAGAGAAGCCATAGGCTGCACTAGCCACCGGTCATCGAGGTATACTGGGGCCGGCAGTGCGTAAGCAGCTACTTGATTCACCCAGACGGACCTGAGAGCCAGGTACCCGTAAGGGCGGGGGTCTGCCTAGAGAGGATTGCATGCCTGCACCGAGACGAGTGACCCGACGCCAGCACCGGAAGGCGGGGCTGACCCTGAACCCGGGTCGCGGCGAGCGCGAGATGGAGGTGGCCGTGGCGGCGATGGGCTTCGTCTACGAGCGCCAGAAGACCATCGGCCCCTGGTTTGCTGACTTCGCCATCCCCGAGCTTCGCCTGGTGATCGAGGTCGATGGGGCCAGCCACGACCCTGTGGCGGACGCGCGGCGCGACGCCGGCATGGCCCAGACCGACTGGACCGTGGTTCGGGTGTCTGCTGAGGACGCCAAGGCGGACGCCGTTGGCGCGCTGTTCGCGGCGCTGCCGGATATCTACAGGTTTTCTGCGCTGCGCAACACCAACCGGGCGCGCCTGTGCGCCCTGATTCGAGGAGAGTGACATGACCGAGGCGGAGATCGAGGACAAGCTGAACAGCCACCCCAGGACGAATTACGCCTGGTACGGCGTGGCCTGCATCACCGTCCACCGCGAGGGGGCGGGCCATGTGCAGATCACCTACAGCGACTTCGGGGCCGGCGCGGTGGGCTTCTGGCGCGAGATGGCGTCCCTCTTCCCGGGGTGCGGCATCGACGTCGACGTGGAAGGCGGGTGCGACACCTGTGGCCACGGCCAGGGCGTCATCGTGGACATCCGCGGCACGCTGCCCGACTGGCTGTGACTTCTCGCCTGTGGGAGCCGTACTGGTGAACGGCGACGGCCTGTGAAGCCGTATTCAGCGGGTTCGAACCCCGTCCACATGGCCCGTGGGCCTGTAGCTCAGTTGGCGTGAGCAGCTGCCTGTTAAGCAGCCCGAGGTTGGTTCGATCCCAACCAGGCCCTCGAACTGCAACAAGGAACACATGAGCACTGACACCGAGTTCATCTGTGAGGTGGTGCGGGTCACGGAGGTGGCGCCGCATCCGGGCGCCGACCGCCTGGACATCGCCCGCTTCGCCACGGCTGACGGGCCGGCGGCCTACCAGGTCGTGACGCAGCGCGGGGCCTTCGCGCCCGGCGACGTCGCGGCCTACCTGGGCGTCGACTGCGTCATCCCCAAGGGCATCCCGTCCCTGGACTTCCTCTTCGAGCGCCCCGACGGCAAGGGCAAGGAGCACTTCCGGCTCAAGGCGGCTCGCCTGCGCGGGCAGTACTCCGAGGGCCTCCTGGTGCCCGTACCGGACGCCGTGCCGCCCGTGGTGGGCGAGGACGTGTCCCAGGTATGGAACATCGGCTACTACCAGGCCCCCGAGCGCGACGCCGGCCCGCCTGGCGAGCCCACGCCGCCCGCCGCCCGCACGTGGTGGTGGAAGTTCAAGCGGCGGCTGGTCCGCGTGCAGGACAACACGATGAACGGGCGCATGCCGCTGTACGGCGTCGCCTCCCTGCGCAAGCTGCCGCTTCTCTTCGAGCACGGCGAGGACGTGGTCATCACCGAGAAGATCCACGGGTCGAACATGCGGTTCGGCTGGCTCGACGGGCGCTTCGTCGTCGGGTCGCGCATGGTCATCAAGACCGACGTGCGCTCGTGGCTGGCGCGCCTGCTCCGCGTGGGGGCCGCCCCGGGCCCCGGGTGGTACGACGGCGACCTCTGGACGGACGCCGCCATCATGCACGGCCTGGCCGAGAAGACCAAGCACGCGCCGGGCCTCATCTTCTACGCCGAGCTGTACGGGCGCACGCTCAGCGACGCCAAGATCCAGGACCTGACCTACGGCGACGAGATCCTGGGCGTCCGCGTGTTCGACGTGTTCGACTCGCGGACGCGCAAGTGGCTGGAGTACGGCGACGCCGCCTGGGAGGCGCGCCACCTGCGGATCGTCCCGCACCTGTGGGAGGGCCCGTTCGACCTGGCCGACATCGTCCGCCGCGTCGACACCGACTGGGCCACCTCCGAGCTGGCCAGCCACATCATGGAGGGCGTCGTCGTGCGCTCGGCCGTCGAGGGGCGCACGCACGTCCGCGGCAAGTGGGTGAGCGAGGCCTACCGCATGCGCAAGGATGCCTGATGCGCTTTCCCCTTGCGGCCGCACCTCGAAACATGGGATACTATCTGTGATGAGCAAGTTCACCTGGAAGACTTGGTGGGGCGGCGACGCCGAGGCGGACGCCCCGCCGCAGATTGCCGCGGCCATGCCGGCCCTCCGGCGCGCCGTGGGCGGCCTCAAGGCCGAGAAGAAGGCCGGCGTCCAGTTCGCCGTCAAGTCCGCCAAGGACCTGATGGACAAGCTGCGCGCGGCCATCGACAACATCCCGGAGCTGTCCGGCGTGTGGGTGAGCCAGCAGAACGTCTCCAACGTGGAGGTGGAGCGCGGCACGGCCTGCATGACGCTCTCGGTGGTGCGCGTGGGCGCCCAGGACGGGTCCTTCGTGGACCTGGTGGGCTCGGGCCACGGCGCGGCCACCGATGACAAGGCGGCCGGCAAGGCGTCGACCTACGCCTGGAAGGACGCCCTCATCAAGGGGCTGTCGCTGCCCGACGCCGAGATGGTCGACACCGACGACTCGTCCGACGAGCGCCCGGTGCGCAAGGCGACCACGGCGAGCCCGGAGGAGGTGGCCGAGGGGCTGGCCGCGGTGGCCGCCGCCAAGTCGGCCGCCGACCTGCAGGGGCTCGTCGGCATCTGGCGCACGACCAAGTCCAGCGCCTTCGCCAAGGCCGTCGGCCCGGCCATTCAGGCCCGCCTGAAGGAGTTCTAGCTCTAATGCCCCCGTGGACGCGCGCAAGCTCGCTCGACAGGTCGGTTGCCTGCCCCGCGAGCACCCACCTTGCCCAGTTGGTGGCCCCCTCCGAGCGTAGCCAAGACGCGGCTCGCTGGGGTACGATGCTGCACCACTGGAAGGAGACCGGCGAGTGGCTGGAAGACACGCAGCCAGTTCGCCGAAGGCGCGCAGCGTTGGTCGCGGGTGGCGTGTCACGTGAGGACCTCTGGCCGATAACCGGAGCACACGAGGTAGCGTTCGCCCTCCACACGGCCAACAAGCTCGCCGTGCGATGCGACCTGCCCACCCGCGAAGAGAAGGAGGCGTGGAAGCTCTCCTTCGACGAGAGCTGGATTACCGGGACGTGCGACTACCTGGGCGACCTCCTTGGCGAGCCCTGGGTGGACGACCTGAAGACGGGCAAGTACGGCTTGCACGCGGAGGCCGACCCGTGGGACTTGTGGCAGATGCGCTTCTATGCCCTGTGTGCGGCGATGTTCACCGGGGCCGACCGCGTCCACGTAAGCCTCACCTGGTGGCCCCGCTATCCCGCCGACGGCGTCCCGCTGCAGATCTGGGCCGAGCCCGTGACGGCCACCGAGCTGCTGGGCTTGACGCTGCCCCTCCTGGAGACTGCCCGGCGGGCTGCCGTTGCCAGTCGCCTGCTGACCCCTGACGCCCAACCGGGCGACCACTGTACCTTCTGCAAGAGCCGGACGTCGTGTCCGGCCTACACCTGAGAGAACAACACACATGAACAACGGTCTCATGAATCTTGGTAGCGTGCGCGTCGTTTCGGCCCCCGAGGTTCGCATGGCGGGCGACCGCGAGCTGGTCTCCCTGCGCGTGGCCCTCAACACCTACGGCGAGAAGGCCAAGGCGCGGTACCGCGAGGCGGTCTTCATCGGCCTCACCTTCAGCGGGCGCGACGGCGAGCAGGCCAAGGCGCTCCTCCCGGGCGACGCCATCGGCTGCCACGGCAAGCTCGGCGTCCGCGACTACACCGACAAGAACGGCGTCGAGCGCATGGAGCTGGAGATCCCCTTCGCGGCGGACCTCATCATCCACTCGCGCAAGGCCGAGCGCGCGGCCCCGGCGGCTGACGCCCCCAAGGCGGCCCCGGCCAAGCCCGCCGCCAAGCCCGCCGCCAAGCCCCCGGCCGACGACCCTTTCGCCGGCCTGTAAGCCGCCATGGCCCGCAAGATCACGGTGACGAAGGCCGAGCTTGCGGCCCTGGAGGAGCTGGGGTACAAGAGCGACTGCCGGCCCCTGCTCTCCCTCCTGGCCAAGGCGCGGGCCGCCCACGCCCCGGTCCAGGTGGTCGACGCCCCGGGTCTCTCGCTCAAGGCCATCAGCGACACGATGTTCGAGCTGGCGCCGTCGCGGTGGGCCGCCCACGTGGCCGGCAACCCGTCGCGCCACCTCCGAGTGCTTTACGATGCCGGCGTGACCATCGAACAGGTGGGCACGGTGGCGCGCTGGCTGGAACGCCAGCGCTGGATGAAATCGCGGGCCACGCTCGAAATGCTGGCTGGTCACTGGTCTTCCTGGCTCTCCCAGGCGACGGCCGACCAGGTAGCGCCACCGCCGAGTGCCGTGCGACGTGGGCCCGCCTCTTTCGACGAGGAGTAATGAAGACAACGCTGTCCAAGGCCATCCACGAGCGCGTCGCGGCCATCACGGATGGCGTCGCGCGCCGTGCCGCCGGCGAGACGGTCCTGACGCACGTGCCCACGGGCCTGCGTAGCTTCGACGACCGCTTCGGCGGCCTGGAAATCGGCATCCTCACCCTCATCGTTGGCCACACCGGCGACGGCAAGACCACCTTCCTGGCCCACCTGGCCAAGTCGGCGGCCCAGGCCGGCCTCGGCGTCCTGCTGGTCCTCCTGGAGGACCCCATGGATAAGCTGGCCGACCGCGTGCTGGCCGCCATCACCGGCGAGTCGGCCAACAAGATCGCCCGCCTACAGGTGTCGCCCGAGCGCCTCCAGGCGGCCGCGGAGCACGTGGACTGGTCCACCCGCATCGGGGTCGTCTCCGGCAACTACTCGCCCGACGACGTGCTTGGCATCCTGCAGGCGACCACCCTCATCGGTGGGGCGCCCCTCGGACTGGTGGTGGTCGACTATGCCCAGGGCTTCCTCGACGACGAAGAAGGCATGGAGAAGATGTGCGCCCGCATGGCCCGCTCGCTCAACGCTGTCGCCATGGAGCGGCGGCTGGCGGCTGTGTTTGGATCACAAGTCAAGTCCGAAGTTCTTGCTAGAGGACGAAGTCGTTGGGAACGCACGACTGGTCGCGATGAGCACGGGCCTGGTGATATTGGCGGATTCCGCCCTGGCAAAGGCGATGTCATGTGGTCCCGCCGTCTCGAACAGTACGCCAAGGCTGTCTGGTATCTCTTCAGGCCGGGCCGCTGGGAGCGCGAGCTAGGCAACGCCGCGGCGAAGGACAACGTCATCGAGGTCAACGTGGGGAAGGCCAACTTCTCCCAAGAGGGCTCGGCGACCTTTGGGTGGGACGGCGCCACCAGTACTGTATTCGACAAGAACTGAGGCTGACATGGCCCGCCGCAAGATTTCAACCACCACTGAGCTACGGGAGGTAGCTAAGCAGATGGAAAACGTCACCACAAAGGAGGACGTCGCCCTAGCCGGCGAGGACTTCCCTGACCTAGAAGAACTGACCGAGGGCGAGCTGGCCGAGGACTGGGAGCCTGCCGCCGTCGTGCGCGTGGGCATCCCGGGGCGCACGGGCGTCCCGGCCTACGACGACGACCTCGACGCCGACCCCCACGCCGCCCCGCAGGTGTACCCTGCGTGGAAGCGCGGCGAGACCTTCGTGTTCAGCCGCGTGCTGGCCGAGGGCGACAGCAAGGCCCAGTGGCGGCGCTACGCCATGGAGAAGTACGGGGCCATCCTGGAGGAGTATCTGGTGACCGGCAAGTACGTGGCGCGCGTCCCGGTGCCGGGCGGCCCCCATGACCCGCGGAGGAAGAACTGATGTTCGACAGCATCCTGGCCGGCTTCGTTGTGGCGACCTCCGGCGTCGCCCTCGCGTTCCTGGGTTTCTGGTTCTGCGAGGCCGTCTTCGGCGACAAGGGGGACGACCAGTGAAGGACGGATACTGCATGTGCTGCAGCGTGTGCGGCCTGGGCATGATCCACCAGGGCGACGACACCTGGCTGGCCCAGTGCGACTGCTGGGGGCACGCCGTCCCGGCCGGCCCCACCGCGCTGCCCGCAGCGCCACCGGTCGACCTCAAGGTCAAGCAGGCCAGCGGCAAGCCCATCCTGTCCCTGCTGCCGTTCCACGCGTTGGTCGGCGCGGCCCGCGTGGCCGAGTACGGCGCGGCCAAGTACGCCCGCGGCAACTGGGCCAGCGCCACCGATGACGGCGCCCCGGAGCGCTACCTGTCGGCGGCCCTCCGCCATCTGACCTCCCTCCAGCCTCTGAACGCCGCCTTCGAGTGGGAACACCTGAGCAAGGTCGACCGCGAGTCGGGCCTGCCCGAGCTGGACCACATCATCCTGGGCCTCCTGTACCTGCGCGGCGCCGCCGTCAAGGCCAGCGCCCTGCCCGAGGACCCGGGCCTGCCGGTCGTGCCGGCCAAGGTGGGCGCGTGAGGCTGCGCATCAACCCCCAGGCGGGGTGGGCCTACCTCATCCCCGGGGACATCCACTTCCCGATGCATGACCCGGCTGCGGTCGCGGCCATGCAGCACTACTGGGACGACAACTTCTGGGCCATGCGCCGCGGCGTCATCTGCCAGGGCGACACCATCGACCCGTACGGCATCAGCCGCTTCCCCAAGAAGTCCAAGAAGATGCTGGACTTCGGCCGGATCACGACCGCCGTGGACGCCGCGCGTCCGTTCCTGGAGTGGGCCGCCGACCAGCCGCTCGGCTGCGAGTTCCTCCTGGGCAACCACGAGGGCTGGATCGCTGAGTTCTTCGAGCAGCACCTGGCGCTGGAGGGCCTGCCGGGCCTGGAGTTCGGCGCGCTGACCGGCCTCGACGACATCGACGACCTGCACGTCTACCCGGAGAAGACCAAGATCGTCCTCTCCGACAAGGTGGTCGTGTGCCACGGGCACGACCTGGGCGCCAAGACGGCCAAGACCGTGATGGCGCGCTACCCCAACCAGTACACGGTGTACGGGCACTACCACAGCATCTACACCGACTCGCGGACGGTCTACGGGGCCGACGGCGAGCCGAGCTACCGCGGGTGCGCCTGCGTAGGCATGCTGGCGGACCCCCTTCAGTTCGACTACGCCGACGACCCGGACATGCAGCTGGGCTTCGCCACCCTGGAGTTCTTCGGCGACCGCGGCAACGGCAAGCCCTTCTTCAAGGTGACGCCGCACTACATCGTCAAGGACAGCCACGGGAACGCGTGGGTGGCCTGATGCGGATGCAGTCGCACGCCAACCTGTGCGGCCCCGCGGCCCTGGCCAACGCGTTCCGGACGGTCGGCAAGACCCATGTTACTGAGGACAAAGTCGCCAAGGCCATCAAGGTCGCGGCCTCGGCCGTTGAAGCCCCTGAGCAAGACGGCGCGGGGGTTCGTAGCCTACAGCGAGCAGCGGAAGCCTTTGGGTACGCGCTTACGCCGTGGACGTTTGCAGCTTTCGAGCAGGCATGGGCGTATACGCTGTATTCTGTGGGACGGGGCCAACCCTGTCTACTGGCTGTGGATAGCGGACAGACTGACGAGGGCCACTGGATCACGGCAATTGGAACAGTCGGTGATAGCCTGTTGGTCGCCGACCCCGCCGAGTCCGAGATCGTCGAGCCGGTGACGGCGCGCGCCCTGGACACGCGGTGGAAGGACGGCAGCGGTAGCTACTACCTGCTGGCGCTGGCCTACGTACCCAAGCGGAGGAAGAAGTGAGCACCAAGATCTCGCAACACGCCGTGCGCCTCCTCGCTGAGGCGGCGGAGGCCAACCACCCCTGGTTCGCTGAGTACTCCCAGTGGGTCGGCCTCAACATGGGGGCGCCCCCGGACCGCAGCGTGGGCAGCCGCGCCCGCGAGGAGTGGGACTGCACGGCGCTTGGCGCCCTCATGGTCTTCGAGTTCTTCGCCCGCGAGCTGGCCAAGGCGGCCGAGGAGACCCCCGATGCCGTCGCTGGGTGACCTGGTCCGCGAGCAGGTCGAGGCCCACCGGGCCATGCTGCGGGGGCGCCGCGCCGTCGAGCAGGCGCGCTCCGTCCTGAGCCTGGCGCAGAACGCCGAGGCCGAGGCCAACCTGCGCTACAACACCGCGTGCGCCGCGGTTGACAAGGCGATCTACGATGAGGTATGCGGATGATGAGGCGACCGTCGCCAAGATTCTGGCTGCTTGTCGCCGGGCTGGTGTTTGCGGCCTCGATACTGAGACTTACGGCCACGATATTTCAGTGTCCACGGCCCCTCATCGAGCGACCATACATGTATGGTCACTGGCCGTGCTCACCGGGGAGCGCCACCCCAGGGGCCACCGCGTCGCCTCCGGCTTCACCCTTTCGCGCCGCGCCCTAGACTGGGCGGCCGACTTCCTCGCCGACCCCGGCGTCCTCAAGATTGGCTGGAACCTGCCCCATGACCTACACGCTATCGAGAACACTGGCCTGGCTCTACGAGGGGGCCGTGATGGCCTACCACGATGTCGTGTACATTGCCCTCACCTGCCTCGGCATGGTCTCAAGACCGTCGGCCCCGCCCTGGTGGGACGCACCCTCAGCAAGTACGAGGACGTGGTAACGCAAGATGTCACGGAGTACGTCGACGGGCGCGGATGTATATGTCAGGGCGCCGTCGAGGGCGCCGTTTGGGACCGTCCTCGCTGTCCTAGTCAAGGCCGAAACAAGGCGCATCGCAGCATACCGGTACTGCGGCCGATCGTCCGGCGTCGCGAGCAACCCCTGGAGAGCATTGTGCCTGGACATCCTCTGTGGACGGGTCTAGGGGCGTACGCCGCCGAGGACGCCGTCACCGCCCTAGAGTGTTGGGACTGGATGGACCAGAACCCGGCCGACAACCCCCCGGACCCAGGATGGAGCCCCCTTGTGGTCACCCACTGAGTACACCGAGCGCCTCCTGAACCCGCTGACCGACGTCATCGTGGGCATGGAGCGCGTGGGCGTGCCATTCGACATGGACGCCGCCAGCGACCTGCTGCGCGTCGTCAAGCGCGACGAGGCCCTGAGCCAGGAGGCCCTGCTGGACTGGACGTCAGCCGTCGACTACCTGGGCGCCGAGGTGCCCCCCAACTGGGGCAGCTGGCAGCAGCTGCAGTACTTCCTCTACACGCCCATGGGGCTCAACCTGCCGCCGGCCCTCTACTGGAAGAAGGGCCGCACCGGCTGGGTCGAGCGGGACGACGGCGAGTACATCGAGGAGTGGACGGATGAGGGTGAGTTCAAGACCGACGACGTCGCGCTCTCGTGGCTCGGCAAGCGCCACCCCCAGTATGCAGACTGTCTGGGTGCGATACAGGACCTCCGCTGGCAGCAGCGCGTACGCACTTACCTTGAGACGTGGCTCGGCCTTGCTGTCCGGCATGCGGGGCCTCATGGCCAGGCGTGGCACTGGCTACACCCTTCGTTCGGGCTCGCCTCAGACCGCGACGAGCGCGCGGGTGCTCGAACAGGGCGTTTCGCAGTCAAGAACCCAGCCCTGCAGCAGGTCCCCGTACGCGGCGACAACTATGGGCTGCGGCGCCTATTTCGGGCTCCACCAGGGTCGGAGTGGGTGGTTCTGGATTACTCCCAGCTGGAAGTCGTCATCCTGGCTCACATTTGCAACAAGCTGTTCGGCACCGACGACCTAGTCAAGCGGTGCCGCCCAGGCCAGCCCGACATGCACTCGCTCACCGCCAAGTACGTCTTCGGCGACATCCTGGGCGACGCGCGGCTGAAGGCGATGGACGTCGGCGACATCAAGAAGCAGGCCTCGACCGAGCGCGACCTGGTCAAGGCGGTGCGCTACGGCCTGAACTACGGCAAGGGCGCCCGCGGGTTCGGCGACACCCTGTTCGACACGAAAGGGGAGGCCCTTGGCGAAGAGAAAGCGCAGACTGTCATCGACGCCCTTCTCGACTTCGACCCCGAGATTCGGCAGTATCAGGCCTGGTCCCGCGAGCGCGTCGTTGAGTGGCGCGGTGCTGTATCTCTCCTGGGACGCTTTTCGCCGCTACCGGACGCTACTAGCTGGAAGAAGGGCGAGCGCAACCGGGCCTACCGGCAGTTCCTGAACTACGCGATGCAGGCCGGCGGCCAAGAGGTCACGGCCCTGGGGATGATCGCGGCCGCGCCACTAATGGCGGCCATCAACGCCCCTCAGATCCTACAGGTGCACGACGAGAACTGCTTCCTCGCAGAAGCAGGGCAGGGCGGCGAGGCCAAGAAGGTCGCGCTTGAAGCCATGTTGAACTGCGTCGAGCTGGCCGCCCCCCTGGGCGCGTCGGGCGGCGTTGGCCCCAGCTGGGGAGAGGCAAAGCATTGAGTGAACCAGACAAGCCCAAGAAGGATTGGATTCTACTTAGGTCCGGGGCGGCCTACACCTTCGGGCGCGACGACAGCGCCCTTGACTTCGAGCAGGACGTCGTCATCCCACTCAGCCGCATCGTACGTTACGGTGGGCACACTACTTGGCCTTGGACTGTCGCTGCTCATGCGGTGGTGTGCGCACGCACTGCTGTAGCGGCGGGCTTCTCGGTCATGTCGGCCGGCCACGCGCTGCACCACGACGACGCCGAGGCGCTGGTGGGTGACGTCGTGTCGCCGCTGAAGCACCAGCTGACCGACTTCGCCCCCATCGAGGACGCCGCCTCGCGGTGCATCGCCCGGAACGCCGGGTACCTGCTGCCGACCGGCGACTTCCCCGACATCGTCAAGGCCCTGGACGTGGCGGCCCTGGAGGCCGAGCGCCGCCTGCTCAAGGCTCCGCTGGTGCCGGGGCTGGCCTGGCACGTGGAGTACGACCGCGACCTGGCCCGGCTCGCGGAGCAGTTCGTGTACCGGGCGATCATCGCGGAGCGCGCCTGGGGCGCCCCGGCCGCGGAGGACTACATGACCATGATGGAGGAACTGAATGCGGCGTCCTGTTAAGGGCAGCTGCGGCGCGTGCGGCCGCACGATGTGGGCGGTGATGGAGTCGGACGCGTTCGTCGACTTCAAGCTCCGCCACTGCGAGTTCGACGACACCTGGCGGCCCACCATTGGGCACCGCTTCACCACCAGCGACGTCTACGTCACGGCGGTCAGCGTGTTTGGCTACGACAACATCGTCCTGTCGGACGGCCGGCGGATGTCATTCGGGCAGTACCGCCAGCTGGCCGTGGACGACCTGCGAAAGGCGGGCTACCAGTGAGCTTCGACTACTTCGGCAGCCACCCCGGGGTGTACCAGGCGGTGTGCATCACCCGCGCGGAGGTCGCCGCGCGCGCCCTGGCCGCCACCGCGGGCCTGCCCACCCGCTACAAGCTGGGCATGGGCGGCCGCAACCCAGGCGCCACGCACCCAGCGCCCATGATGGCGTGCGACTGCTCGGGCTTCTCGGCGTGGGCCACGGGCCACGACCGGCGGCAGTACGCTGCGGGCCACCGGCTAGCCGACAAGGTGACGGGCGAGATGTGGTACGACACCCGCACCATCGTCAATGACGCCAAGGCGCGCACCCACCTGATCTACGCGGTGGTCATGCGCACGGAGGAGGTCGTCCCCGGCATGCTGCTGGTGTACAGCCCGGACGAGGCGAACCTGCCGTACGGCCACGTCGGTGTGATCACGAAGGTCAAGGACGGCTTCGTCCGCGGCCGCGTCAAGCCCGGCGAGGAGTGGTGGCGCTTCCTGGAGGTGACCGACTGCTCCACGGGGCGCGGCGCGACGGCCATCCGCACCCGCCCCAACGCCAGGCTGTGGTCGGCCGAGAAGCGCGGTGGCTACATTGTCCAGAACATTCGCAACGTTGTCGACGGCGAGTGACTGGCTGGACCGGCTCGCCGCGTGGCTGCGGGTTGAGCTGATCCTGTGGGCCTTCTGGCTGACGGGCGTGTCGTAAAAAAAAACCCGGGGCGATTGCCTCGGGCTTCTTAGTTTCTAGGGGTTGGGCGCTTACTTGCGATGGTCGACCCGCTTCTCGCGGGGGGCCGGCGCCGGGGTCGAGCGCGCTCGCTCCTCCAGCTGCTTGCGGATCCACGGCAGGTTCGCGTCGACGTAGGCGACGATGTGGTCGTCCACCTGGGTCTTGGTCTTGGCCGCCAGCTTACGCAGGCCGAGGACGGCGACAGGGAGCAGGCCGATGGCGGCACCGATAAGTAGTTCTAGCATCAGGAGGTTCCTTTGGTGATTGCGACGATCGATCTAACTGAAACGTTCGAGGAGATTGCAGAGGCGACGGCCGAGGCCCAGGCCCGCCACGACGACGCCATCGAGTTCGCCCGGCGCACGCTGGTGGAGCTGATGCTGGTCCAGCCGTCCGACATCGAGGAGCAGCCCACGCTGCTCGACCGCGGCATGGACCTCAGCGCCAACGGGCAGCTGTGGTTTCGCACGCGCGTGCTACAGGAGGCCCAGGTGCTGCGCATCGTCGGGGAGTGGCAACCCCAGCCGTGGCGCGCCGCAAACTAGCCGCGTGGGCCGCCGCCTTCGCCGGGACCGTCGTCCTGGATGGCGTGTGGGCCGCCTACATCCGCGCGCTGGCCGTCAGCTCGCACACCGCCGTGCTGTGGTCGGCCGCCACCATCCTGGTCGGCGGCGCCGTGGTGCGCCTCTACACAAAGGACGGGTGGCTGCTCGTGCCCGCGGCCCTTGGGGCTGGCGTGGGCACCGCCCTGATTCAGGCCTATGGATGACCTAAACGACACCGACATCCCGCTGGCGCGCGTCTACCTGGTGCGCGACTTCATCGTGTCCCAGCTGCTGCACGCCTACGGTCCGGGGGACGCCGTCCCCTACAACACGGTGTCGGTGGGCGAGCCCGACGACTGGACCACGGTGGTCCTGGTCAACGACCACCCCGTGTTCATGGCTTGGGACTCTTTCGACGGCGCGGCGGGGCGGCTGCTACTGGGGGAGCCGAGTCCCGAGCTAATGCAAGCGCTAGGCCTCGGTCTCGAAGCCTAGACACCGTGCCCTCGGGGTCGCCCACCGCCTCTTCGTTCCAGCATCGGACGGTGACCCACCCCTTCTTTAGCATGTCGGCCTCGCGGAGGGCATCCTTCTCGACCCCTTCCGGCCGGCGGTGGCTGTCGCCGTCGACCTCGATGACGATGCGCTCGACCGGCCAGGCGAAGTCAGCGAAGAAGCGCCCGAGCGGCATCTGCCAGCGATAGGGTACGCCCAGCGCCGCGATGGCCGCCTCCAGCGCGTGCTCGGAGGCCGTCCCGTTGTACAGGCGCCGGTAGTAGGCCCACACGGTTACCGCCCGGCCTTGCGCGTCCGGTGGTTGCGCGCCGCGTCGCGCGCCGCCTCGGCCTCGGCCTTCTTGCGGTCCGACATCATGGCCTTCTTGCGGTCAGCCACGCGCGCCGCCTGAACGGCCGTGCGCTTGGCCATCTGGGCGGCCGACAGCGGGCCCGCCGGCCGGTTGGGGTGGGGGATGACAGGTGGACGCCACGGGGGCATTACGGGTTCGCCTTTCGCGCTGCCTTGCGGGCTGCTACACCACGTGCAAACAGGCCACCCGCCTTGGCCGTGTTGCGCTTGAACTGAGCCTGCGTGCGCGCCGCCGACATGGCCGCCTCATGGGCCGCCCGGGCCCGGTCGCCGCGCTGCTCGGCTGCGTAGCGCACCTTGCGCGTGTTCGCCGCCACCGTGCTGGGAGTCGTCCTGCCCGGCGGCATCAGCGCCCCCTGCCCATCATCTTGGGCTTCGGCATCCGCCAGGCCGGCCGCGCCGACGTGGTGGGGGTCACGACGTCCGGACCGGCCGACGCCCCGCTGGCCGTGTGCCACTCGCCCGGCCTGCGGGCACGGATGGTCACCTCCAGGGGCTTCCTGCTGTCCTTACCTGATAGCCGGCCCAGAGTCCTGGCGGGCCGCGGTAGCTTTGCCTTAGGTGGCATATTACTTCATCCTTCTCTTGGCCGCCTTGACGACCTTCTGCACTTTGGGGACGGTCGGGTTGATGCGGCCCACCGCCGCGTCGATCATGCCGCGCACTTTCTTGGCGGCGCGGTCGGCCATGTTGGCTACGGGCTCACGGTGGCGCCCCGGTGGCGTCCAGACCCCGACGGCCCGGCTGCGTCGGCCGCCCGGCATCAGCGCTGCCGCCCGCCCGGCTTGGGCAGCCCACCACGGTTGGTGGCCTTGGAGTGCTCGCGCCGCGTGGCCTCGACGCCCTTGTTGAACTCCTTGAGCTTCAGAGCCGAGTCGTCGATGGTGACGTACGAGACGGTCACGCCCGGCCGCACCCTGCGACGGTCCGCCACGGGCACGCTCTCGGTTCGGCGCGTCTTGACTGGAGACCGGCGAGGCATCAGTCCACCACCGTCTGGTCCACCAGCCACTGCTCGGCCGCCACCTTGGCCGCCTTGAGCGCCTCTAGCCCCGTGAAGGTACCCAGGTTGCCGAAGTCCGGCACCCCGGTGCTCAGCATGCCGACCACCGCGCCATCGCGCGTGAGGGCCGACCCGCTGGAGCCATACCAGGTCGGAATCGACGCCACCAGCGAGCCGTCCTCGTTGACGTCAGAGACCTCGCCGAAGTAGTGGGCCCGCAGGCCCGCCGGGTAGCCGTAGTACTCGACCTGGTCGCCCACCGCGCCTGGTCGCTCCGCGAGGGGCAGCACGCGCGCCCCCGGCGTCAGCGTGAACAGAAGGCAGACGTCGTCGGTCTCGGCCTCGTCGTGGTCGTAGGTCGGGTCGAGCGGCAGCGCCACGTTGCCGTCCGACAGGGTGTACAGCGCACCGTCCTGGCACACGTGACCGGCCGTGGCGACCACCCCGTACGTGGCGTCCCCGGCGATGTACCAGGCCGTGGCCGAACTGCCACCGAAGAACTCGCCGACCTGGATGGCCTCGACGCGGACGGTAGCCTTGGGCTCGTTGACGGGCCCCGGAGGCGCCCCGCAGGCGACCAGGGAGAGGGCGAGAGGGGTGAAGATCAGTGCAGCCTTGAGCATTGACATACTGGGTCCTTTAGTCTATTATATCACGAACGGCCGTCAGGGCGCAACGTTCAGGAGCACGGTGTAGTCGCGGGCGCCGTTAGGGGCGCTGGTGGGGGCGAAGGAGTCGTTCGTGGCGTCGATCGTCACGGCCTCCGGCGTAGCGCCGACCATCAGCATGCCGCTGGTGTCGGTGATGTCCGCCGCCACGCCCAGGACGGTGCC
>ERZ1292632.1083-Hain-H43-01um-R2-1083-length-28355-cov-5_pt1 | contig 22918 bp, 56 predicted proteins | sample MGYA00564407_ERZ1292632 | MGnify/ENA primary metagenome ERZ1292632 (study PRJEB36523, sample SAMEA6512637) | groundwater metagenome | collected 2019-01-08 | study: AquaDiva: Metagenomics assemblies of 32 groundwater samples | reverse complement strand
GGATGAAGAAGACGAAAGGATAAAGAAGCAATTGGAGGATAAAACTAGAATGGATGCGCCAATTCTGGGATGTGAGGATTGTAGTTATTGTGAGGAGGATAGGAAAAGGCAAGATCGACTTAATGATGAAATGTTAGGGGATTTTGATTGAATGTTTCAGCAATTTGAGATTTTTGGAAACAATTTTACCCGCATTCCTTTGATTCCCTATTTTTTGGAGAGGGAGGAAAAGTGGGATAGATTTCTTATTTAATTTGTGGATTGTTTTAGATTAGGAAGAGAGGGTCCTTATTGATAAGAGTAGTTGCAGTAACAGAAATAACTGAAGAGAAGGTATTGCCAAGGTCTATTTGGAAAGACTTAAAATATGTTGGGAAAGTAACTGAGTTCATTTTGAATTTATATTAGAGATTACGAAAGCGTAAGATTGGGTCGATAACTCAATTGGTAGAGTAGCGGGCTTTTAAATAGCCTCCGGCGTATCGTGAGTTACGCTCACGATTTAACTCGTTAGTTGAGAGTTCAAATCTCTCTCGACCCACTAAAAAAGGAGGTAATATTATGCGGCAGAGCAAGTAATTCTGCCTATACACATAGTTAGATATGTTAGATATAATGTAGCAAGTAAGCGCCTTCTTAATCCCGGCGCTATAGAAATAGGGATTTATGGCCTTGTGGCGGAACTGGCATACGCAGCGGACTTAAAATCCGCGGTCCGTAAGGATATGAGGGTTCAATTCCCTCCAAGGCCACCAAAAATCTCCTCCAGATCGAAAAGAAAGGAAAATAATTTATGTCTCCAATGTTTCCGATACCTAAATCAATGAAATCTTCTGGGGAATTTCAAATCATTCCGGTAAACAAATATACCAGGATGAATGAGAATGACAGATTGATTGCATTAGGGAGAAAGGAAGGGAAGAAGGTTAGTCCGAGAGAACAATTGGCTAGAGAAAGAATGGCTAAGAAGACATTGAGGTTTTAACGAATATTTATAATGAATGATAATTTGCAAGAGTGGGAACTTTACCAAAAAACCTAAGGAAACCAAGGAGCCCAAGATGTCCGATTCTATTGATATTTGTCATTTTTTCGATATTGTAACGCTGGAGGAACGAAAGGAGAGTTTCCGTTACCTGAAAATATGGGAATGGTGGATAGGAAGATTTGTGATCTGCCAGAAAATGTTATGATGTTTCTGCCATGGCTAGTATTTGATCATGTTCAGGTAGTGGGAGATGACCCTTATGCTTCTCCTAATTCTGAATGGGGATTTGAATCGGAGGTGAGGGAGTTCCAAAAGAGATTGATTAAAGAGTTGAATAGTTGGATGTTTGGTTAAATCAAATCTCTATAGCTAAGGAGAGTAAAAATGTGTTTTCATTGTCATAAAGAAGAGAGAGAAGAGAGAATTCTTCAAACTTATTGGTATGGAACCAGAAAAGTTTGCAAGGAGTGTTTTGATAAAGAAATGGTATGGCGAAAGGAAATGAATAATAAAAGTTCTACAGGGAATAGAAAACTAGAAGTAATAGATTGGGAAAATTGGAAGAATCAAACTTCTCATAGTTACGGCTCATGATAGTATTTATTGGTTTGATTGTAACATTTCTTGCGGCATTTCGGATTTCTGACTCTGAATGTAGTAAGAAAGAGGGAAATATCATGAAGAAAGCAATTGGATTTGTTGGGATTTTGATTGCATTTACGTTTCTTTTTCCACAAGAAAAGGATACGGAATTTAAGATGAAGGAATCGAATTTCCAGCAGGTTTCTTCATTTTCGGAAGGGATGGCAGAATTGGAGGTAAGATTGGAGGGAATTAAGAATATTCAAGATACCTTCAATTCGCCGAGGGTAATTGTTTTGCCTGAGATGGTAATAATGGGGGAAAGGCAAGAGGAAGAGGCATTTTCCTATACTAAATAAACTGAATCTGTAAAAAGTAAAGAGAAAAGGATAAAAATATATGGATTCGAATAATTCTGGATTTTGGGATAAATGTGAGCAGGTTGATTTCTCACTTCTTCCGGAGTACGATTCGGACGATGACGGGGAGAAGGATTATGGTATGGATTTCTCATATCAAGTTCTTTATGGGGATGGGTTTTCATCGAAAGATATGGAGTAATTAAAATGAAAATCGCAATTGCAAACATTGTAACTTGTTTTAGCCGCATGACAATTGGGACCAAGGTAATTGATAATGCGAGTGATAATGTGAGTTTTTGGAAGGAGACAGAGAAAGCAATTGCAGGGTATGATTTTGATACATGCATAGTTCCGGGACAAGGATTTATTATTTGCCACGAACTGGCGCCTTATCTTTCTGCTGGAGTTGGGAAGAGGACTCCAAATACGGAAGATTATGTATGCAGAAATCACAGAGGTGTAGTTTCTGCATTTTTGAGGAGGGAAAAGGCTGCTCCAATTAAAGGGGCAGTTTTAGTTATTTATACTCGGTATGCATATATTTCAGATCCCGAAGTAAGTGAAGAAGAGAGGGAAAGGGTAAAGGATTCAGATTATGTATTAGTTGCGGTGTTAGGATTTGCAGGGCCAAAAGCGCCATTAACTCCTGATAGATTTGTTAAGAATTTGGCAGGAGGAAATAATGAGACATTGGAATGGACAGCAGACGAAATTAGAAAGAAAGCAGAAGAAGTAGCAAAATATAGTGAGGAGTGGTGTGTAGTAGCTGATTAAAAAAATTAACAAGAGAACAGAAAAATTCTGTTGTTGATTTATTATCTCGGAAGGAATAAAAAAAAATGAAGTTCGTTGCTATTCTTTCGACCACGGTTCTCCCCAACGACGGGACCTATAGTGTTCGGACACTTCGGAACGCCGAACGACAAGAGGTTCTGAATAATCTTTCCGAAATTCAACATTACATTGGACATCCGGATACAAAGAAGATTGTGGAAGCATTGGGTGCAATTCCTGCTCCCTCCAAGCTTTTCAAGGGATTGGAGGAAGGAGAAGAGTGTTTGTGCTTTCCAATCAAACAGGGATTGTCTACTAGGGCAACAGAAGGATTCACGGCACATCAAGCCATTCAGGAGGTAGAAACACTTGATGTGCGAGTAATTCGAAGAGTAAAAGTATCTGGTAGTGCCCAGAGGACATATGAAGAAAAATAAGATAAAAATAGTGATACCAAGAGGAAAGATTCGGAATTTTGTTTCTATTTCTCCGGCGATGATAAACCGGAGAGCGGATAGTATTCCGGATCGGAAGAAGAATAAGGATAAGGATTGGAAAAAAGATATGGATATTGAGAATGTTGTCCAAATCATTACGTCAACCAGGGAGATCCAAACCCAAAAGGGAGAGGATATTATGGAAGCTATTTTGAAGAGGCATAAGGAATATAATGGAGGTAATATTGACCCTTTTGAGGAGGAAGGAATTGTATTTTATTCTGTTGGGCAGAATGCTTCCCACGATTGGTGTTTAGGAATGAAGGATGGGAAGATTTATTCCAGGAGTTATGGGGAAGATAATTACCGAACGCTTCAGGTTGGAGAAGCAGGGTATATTTCCAGGGAAGAATTCATTGAAATATGCAAGAGTGACCATAAAAGGGCTCTGAAGGAGTTGAATAATTACAAAAATGTAAAAGAGGGGAAAGAGCCGAAGGACGAACATTTTTTTGATAATGAGGAATTTTATAAAGGAATGGTGGAGAGATCTGATTGGACAAAATGGACGGAGGAAGAATTTCAAATAAGATGGGATTATTATAATGAGGAAGTAGTTTGTAAGTCTAGTATTCATGAGATTGAGAGTTTGGATGGAGTATATATTGGGCATTTTTAAGAGTAGGGATTGAGTTAATTTTCATTTTGTCATTTATCGGAGAATGTGATATGAAATATCCTTTTGGCGAATGTGAATGTTCCAAAAAATGTCTTTGTCGTTTTGGGGCTGGCCCGGCTATCTATCAGGTTAAACGTAAGGGAATGGTACTAAAGGTTTGCTCGCGTTGTGACCTTTCGTCAGATACTGAGAAGGTCCAACTTGGCGATCATATTTCTCTTAGCGAGGAAGAGAAGCGAATTTTTATAGATTGGGACCCATTATTCATGTTTAATATTTGAAAAAAGGGATTATTTTCCCGAAGGATAAATAAAATATGAAAGACTTGATTGATTTAGCTCTTAAGGAAGCAAGAAAGGAAGATAATAGAACCTTTCTTTTGGGGGCAATTGCGATTAGAGGGGATGGGGTATTGGTACGGAGTAGGAATGGATTTCCTCCTCGTCCCGAACAGAAAGCTCATTGCGAGATAAAGATACTTCGGAAAGCAGGGAAAAAGGCAGAAATAGTAGTTATTGTTCGGTGGTCTAAGCTTCGTCAAGAGCTAGCAATTGCCAAACCGTGTGATAATTGTATGAATGCATTAAGGAAGGCAGGAGTAAGGAAAGTAATTTATTCAATTGGGCCAGATGAATGGAAGAGTGAATGGTTGAATTAAACCAACAAAGGGAAATAAATGCCTATTACAATTTATGACTTGGCAAAGTTTCGTGGCGCGAAGGAATCGGAAGAAGGAACCATCAACATGGGAGCATTTATTAATGTAAAACTTCCTATGTTGGGAGGATGCATTGTATGCTCCACGTCGATTGCGGCATACAATGCGTGTCCTTCTAAATCGGGGGTTTTGAAGTGTTTAAGAAGCTGTATAGGGGATGATGGGTATGATACAGTAGAGGAGGGGAAATAGGAATTTGGCTAATTGATTTGGGAATTAGTTGAAGAGTAAGAAGAAGGATTAGGAATAAAAATGGAAAAACTAACCACTAGTGATATTGCTAATTTTGTTTGGTTATGGGGAAAGGAATTCTTTTTGGAAACAGAAAAAGGGAATTATATTTGGAGTGATCCTGATTATGGAGGAGATAACACGATTTGCCCATATAAAGGAAGTTTTAAGGAATATTTGAAAAAGATTGGGGTATATTATGGGAGAGGTAAAGGCAAACATTATATTGTAAACTATTGCGGAGAAGATGTAAAAATCCTGGATAAATGAACGAGATAAAAACATGAAAACAGAGCAACTTCAAGTTACATGTTTTCTATGTAAAGGCAATAAAGCTGGATCGGAGATCCGCGGAGCTGAAAAATGTTCTAATTGTAAAGGAACGGGGAAGGAATCATTAGGTTATCTTCAGAAGTTACTACCTCCCAGAACAGCAATTAAAGACCCACATCCTCATATTGAAATGGGGGCGGCATTAACTGCACTAAGGAAACCACAATACGATCCAAAGAAAGTAGTATTCATATCTTTCTTTCATCTTTCAAATTCTATAAAGGGGGTTGAAAAGAAGGGAGATATTGTAGAATGTGAAAATGGGGCATCTGCTATTATTACTGCGGTAATGTTATTGAAAAAAGAAAGGGTACAAGAGGTAAAGTTTCATGATGGGGTAGTAGTAACTCTTTTGGATTCTTGTCCCAAATGCAAAGGAAAGCCAAAAGAGCAACCGAATGGAATTTGTTCTACTTGTAATGGGAAAGGAATAGGTAGAGCATTTAAAAGGATTTGGTACAAAGATGAAGAGAAAGGTTATAGAGCGGCATTAAAGGCTGTAGCAGAAGGAATTTCGGGTAAAACGGAAAAGTGTGGGAGATGCCGAGGATTATGTAATATAATGGAGAAGGGATGGCCAGTAAGTTGTCCGGAATGTTTTAATGAAAAGCAGGGGAAGGGAACGGGAGTAAAAACTGGGGAAAAGGTTATAGTATATGGATTCAGGATATCGGATAGATTAAGTAGGGAAAAAGTGATGGAAGAGGAGAGGGCATTGCCGATGGATGGAGTAAAGAGGAGAGGGGCAGTCACGGCGGTACAGAATTATAATAAAAATACTAGGTGGCAGGGATTGAAGCATGGTAAGAGGGCGGGTCGATTCAGTATAAGTTCGGGATGAGAGTTCAATTCTCGAAACAAGTTAAATATCAACAAGTTTATTTGATTTTTTTCGGGGAATGAAAGGAAGATAAATAATATGCTAGGGAAAGTTTTTATGAATGTTCTTCCTGGATGGACACTTATTCAAGCAACTGAAGATGATTGTGTCAATTTAGAATTTAAAGCGGGGATGTGGGGTCTTTGTTTTAATAAGTGGGGAGATGGTCCTATTATTATTTGGAAATCAACTCCAAGACCTTCAGGTTTTTTTGGTCCAGAAGAAGAAAAGCAACAATATCGTGACTTGGGAGAGTTTCACAGGGCTCTGCCTTGTGCCCCAGAGGTAGGATATGCATTAGTTGACGCAGCCAAAAAGTTAGGATATGAAGAGGGGGCAGTGATATTTTCTCATTGGTTATTTAATCATTTGTATTGTTGTATATCTGAAAACGAAGTTTCTGCGAGCCTTTAAGCATGAATAGAGGAGGAGAAACAAAGACAAAAGAAAGAGATAGAGAAAAAGAATAAATTATGGCATTTAGTTAGAGTGGAATTTTTACCATATGATAGTTATAATCAACATATAATTCGGGCAAAGGATGAAGAGAATGCTCGTTTAATAGCATCAGAAGAAGAATATTCTTCTTCTGAAAAAGAGGTATGGTTAGATTCTTTAAGAAGTTCTTGCAAAGAGATACTCCCAGAAGGGCCAGAAGAGATTATACTTTCTAATTAGGGAATAAAAAAAATGGCTAAATATATGTTTTTTGAAGATCCTAATTTAGAAACAGGACATGGGTGGAGGTATACAAAGCATCGTCTGTTTTTAGATAAACCAGATGGTGATATAATGGCAATCGCAACAAATGAAGATGGCGAAGATGAACGGGTTCAATTTGCCTGTTATTCTTATTTTTGGATTACGGAAGAAGAATCATTTAAGAAAACTAAGTGTATGGCAGCAGATGAACTTAGAAGCACATCAATAAAGAAAGAAATACCAGAATTTAAAGGGGTGAATGATATGGAGGGGCATTTTGAATTTAATGGTACTCCAATTGAAATCATAAAGTATCTTAAAAAACTTGGGATGACTAATATCTGACACCAAAAAAAACATCATGAAGCTTTGGATATTAGGTTTGCATGATAAAATCAATGATAATAATGTGGTTAAATATAGCGGATATAATAATCCATATAATGATGGGGTTGGGTATGTAGGATTTATAATTCGGGCTGAAAAAGAAGATATGGCCCGAAAAGCCGCATCAGAAAAAGAGAAGGAATTTAGCAGACATTTTGGGGGAGTATGGCTTGACCCTAAAAAAACTTATTGTAATGAATTAACAGAAGAGGGAGACGCAGGAATAATTCTTGCTGCTCTTAAAGATTAAGAAATCGGATAATCGGATAGGAGTATATAAAAAAATGTCAATATCAAGCACTGAAAAGATGATAATTGTAGCTCGCAATCAGCGGTATAAGAATCAAGGTGAATTGGCATCAAAGGAGGAAGTTGGTTGTTTTTACTGTTTGGAGAAGTTTTCTTCTGATAAGATTGTTGAGTGGGTAAAAAGGAAAGGGGAAGGAACGGCGATTTGTCCTTGTTGTGGAATTGACTCTGTAATATCACTACCTTTCGATGATACACTTTTGAAAGAGATGAATGAGTATTGGTTTGCAGTATCTGTTCCGCTTGGTGAATAGATTGTAGAGCATTTTTCAAAAAGAATAACACAAAAAGGAGTAATAAAAATGATTGTCTATTTTGCAAGCTATAATGATGGAAGGCATAAAGATCATGTTCCTATTGGTATTTTTTCATCGCTTGAGAAGTTTGAAGAATATATTGGATGGGATAAGAGTTTAGATGAAGTAAAAAAATGAATGCAATATCGTTAAACGTTCTGATGGAAATAAAGAAGCTTGGGAATACACAGATATTTTTGAAGAATATGATAAGGACAAACCAGTAATAGTGCTTTTCAAAGAAAGATTTAAGGATGGTAGTATTTCATATTATTCTGATGATTCCACTTATTATGTTTATCCAGTAGAAGTGGATAATTCAGAAAGTTTCCAAATTCTTAATACATAAAAAGTAAATGAAATATGTTTAACAAGTTTGATATTGTTAGCGGCACGAATTTGGGTGATTGTAAGTGTGTTATTTGTGGAAAGGAGATTTTCACTCCAACTCCAAGTCAAGCGGCACAAGTTCTAGATTGGATGATAAGAGAAAAAAAAGAGAATCCAGAATGGGTGGCCCAATATTCTAATGAGCTAGCAGTTGAATGTGGAGATGAATTAGCCCTTCTTGATGATTTGGATGAGGCCCCAAAACTTCTTAAATGGCTTGAAGTTATTGCAAGAGACTTTTTCCCTGGAGTTCATGATTCTGATTCAGAGAAAAAGATTTATTGTTCAGATTGTAAAAGAAAACACTAAGGCAAAGATGTTCAGTCCGACAGAAATTGACACAAATTCAACATTTGATAAAAGCGAGTGGGAATGTGATGAGGAAGAAGCGAAGGTACCAGCTCCGCTGAAGCGCATGGCTGAAAGCCATGCACTTGTACTTCATAGAGTAGGAGTGCTATTTGAAAGGTATCTTGAAAGGTATCGAAAGAAAACAAAGATTAGGAATGTTGAGCTAAGAGGGCTTAGGGTAAAGGTGCCGAATAATTTCGAAGCTTGGGTATTCGAAATGATTAGAATGATGCATAGTGATTGGAAAAAACAACAGTTGACAGATCGAGAATTCGCTTTCTTAGTTGATCAAACAATGTGTTGGTAGCAACATAATGTAGTCTAAACTACATTATGTTCACCGAAGGTGGCAAAAAAATCGAGGCAATAAATGGAAAAAAACCTTTCGATTTCGATTTTGCGAAAGTTGCCTTTGGGTAAGCCATTGAGATTCGAGAAGGCAATAAACATGGATAGAGTTGAAAGAGACTGTGTGCTTTGGGTTTTCGTTGACTCATTGAATGTTCGTCAAGCTTATTTTGATTTGGAGACAGGAGAATATGTATCGGAAGGTATGATGTAAAACAAAATTCGTCCAAAGGAAAGAAAGGAGGTAAAATTGAATATAGAAGCTGAATGACATTTGAACTGATTTTTTGAAGCCATAGTTATAACATTGGGGTCAATAGCTCAATGGTAGAGCAGCGGGCTTTTAACCCGTAGGCTGAGAGTTCGAGTCTCTCTTGACCCACAAAGGAAGGAAGAATATTATGTGGCGAAGCAAGTAATTCCGCCTAGCCTAATGCGCTTATATAAATAGAATAGGAAAATGGCTCTGTGGCGAAAATGGCATACGCAGCAGATTTAAAATCTGCGGTCCGTAAGGATGTGAGGGTTCAATTCCCTCCAGGGCTACCTATGATGTTTTCTTTAACCCAAAGAAAGCTTAATAAAAATGGCTAATGATAGAATAATGATGTTAAGGCGGGCATTGGAAGCGGACGATACAGAAAAGTTAGCGGAGGATGTTCGAACATTATTGAAGATGATTGACTGTATTGAGAATATTACGGATGGGTGGAATAGTAAAGCAAAGGAAAAGATTAATCATATTAGAGAAATAATTGAATTTGGGCCAGATGATGCATATCTTTAAACATTACTACCAGCTCTGCTGAAGCGAAGGGCTTTTTCAGCCTTCGCTTGTACCACCTTCGGTGAACATAACGTAATCTTTATTACGTTATGTTGCTAGCGAGCTAAAAGAAACAAGGAAACAAGGAAACAAGGAAACAACAAATGGTAATTAAAGTTACTACTCAGGCAGAATTTGATGTAGCATGTAATCTTAAAAATGTGAAGATTGTTATTGATAATACTAAGGAAACAATTTATGTCAAAGGAAATAGTAGTGTAGAAGCTTGGGAAAATAGTAGTGTAGTAGCTTGGGAAAATAGTAGGGTAGTAGCTTGGGAAAATAGTAGGGTAGAAGCTAGGGAAAATAGTAGTGTAGTAGCTAGGGAAAATAGTAGGGTAGAAGCTAGGGAAAATAGTAGTGTAGTAGCTTGGGAAAATAGTAGGGTAGTAGCTTGGGAAAATAGTAGGGTAGAAGCTAGGGAAAATAGTAGTGTAGTAGCTAGGGAAAATAGTAGTGTAGTAGCTAGGGAAAATAGTAGGGTAGAAGCTTGGGGAAATAGTAGGGTAGAAGCTTGGGCCTGTGTTGTTATTTATCTGTTTAGTCAATTCGCTCAAGTTACATTAAATGGACAATCTGTATGTTGGAAGCATATTGATGGAGGCAAAATAGAAAAACATAGTGAAGACAGTGTAATTTTCGAAAGAAAGGAAGTAACCACAACTAATGCGTGGGTAGAAAAGAATGGGATCAAGATTTTGAATGATAAAGTAATTCTATATAAAAGAGTAAGTATTGATTTTAAGACTCAAGAAAATACAAAAAATGAAACATGTTGGAGTGTGGGAATTGAAGTAGTTCATTCTAATTGGGAGCCAACCAGTAATGAATGTGGTGAAGGCAAATTTCATGCATGCATAAGGCCATATTTTTGTGACGAGTTCAGGTCCAAAACAGATGATAAGTATGTAGCAATTGAGATAGCAATTTCCGATATTTACGTATGGAAGGAAGCGTATTATACATATAAGGTAGCATTTAGGGCAGGGAAAGTAATTTATGAATGTAATCAATTTGGTGAAAAAATTGGGTAATCGGTTCTATTTAGAAATTTAGTTAAAATGGCATCATACGAAAAAACAAAAGAGATAATGTTTGAAGCATATCCAACTCTATTTATTGATGAGGCAGACTTTCGACATAGGAATTTATTATGAGAGATTGAGTTTGGGCAAAAAGAGTATATTGATAGTATTTGGACAAGAATCAATTCAAAAGAGGAAGTATGAAAACCAAAACCTGTGATGATAATTCATTTTTTAATGTATTCGAGTATTCTGTGCTGATGCACGATGCTATTGATAAAGGATTAGTATATGAAGATATAACTATTCAGCGTGATATCACTACAATCTCTGGTTTGAGGCTTCAAAAAGGGAGGAAGTTTGATGCAGTTTGGCTTTTATTTGACGTAAAAGGGGAGGTTGAGGTTTACTTTATTAATTGGGTAAAAAAGGATTCTGGAAGAAATTCTGCGAGTCCGAAGGGACGAGCTGGCGATTATATGCCTGGAGAAGACTCGGTTTTAATTCCAATGAAAGAATTGGTACAGTTTCTCGTTTGGTCCTTTGATTCACCATAACCATAGGTAAACATAACGTAATCTGAATTACGTTATGTTGCTACAAGCGGAGCTGGTAATAAGGATAAAGGATAACAAAAATGGCACTTAATAAGCTAGAAAAAGGGCAATTTGGGTTGTTCCATAACGGTCAAATGAGGCCAATTTCAACTCATAATAACAACTGTTATAAAGTAGCTCATAACAATTCCTGGTACAATAAGGAAGGAGAAAAGATTGGATGGGGAGATATGTGTACTTGTGATCTTGATAGGATTGCAAAGGAAATGGAGAAAGGAGAAAGGTTTTATTTAGTTGGAGAATCTGATTCATATTGGGAACTTCCGAAAGAACTTAACCCAGTAAAACCTGGAATAGAATTTGTAAAAAAGCATTGCCGATATATGGTTACAGATGGAAAGATTTATACTGTATCAAGAGCTGTATTAAGACATGGAGAGAAGAAGGAAAAGGAGAAGGAAAAGGAAAAGGAGAAGGAAAAGGAAAAGGAGACGGAATTGAATGGAGTGAAGATTTATAATATTTTGCGGGAGAAGGTATAATGAGAGATTTGAGTCTTGATGAGATGTTGAAAGAATTATTTCCGAAAAAGGGGACCGGAGTATGTGTAATTTGTGGAAGTGATAAAACGAAGCCTGAAGATTTTGATTCAGATATTGCAAGGAAGGAATGGGGAATTTCGGAAATGTGTCAAAACTGTCAGAATAAGGCATTTTCGACAGAAGAAGATGAATAAAATATGTTCACTACCACCTATGGTGAATCGAAGGGTTGTAGCCCCTTCGATTGATATTGAATATAGGCCAAGATGGTTTGGGGAAAAGCTCGAACATTTCTCGGAGCTAAGCGTGTCATCAACAACATAAGATGGGGCAAATGAAAAACAAATCATTGGATCTTGAAGAATCATATCTAATTGATGTTAATGGGGTATGGTATAAGTGGCTAACTAATTGCCATAAAATACAGGGACAGGAATATATTAAAAATTTGATGATACAAAATAGACAAAATAAAGAAAACACTTATATTGTTAATAGCTCTAAACCTACCACAGAATATACAGTTAGTAGGTTGACGGACTTGGGCATGGTAGGAGTTTACAAATTACTTGCTGAAGAAATCAAAGAGAAAGAGTAAAAAATGGATCTTTCAGAAAAGTTTGGGCTTGGGCAAGGCTCTCTTCGGCTTGTTGTTGCCATCTTTGATGATGGAACAACTAACCATAAATATGTAAGATTTGACGATTCCAATAATCCTTCTTTTCTTAATATTTTATTTAGCTCATCTAAGAGTGTAAAAAAGTTTATAATTCTTAAAGCTCAAGATGGGATTCCTATGATAGATAAAGTTTATGATGTGTGAAAATGAGATATAAAAGAAGATTAAATTATTTCATTCAGGCTGATTCTCCAAGTTGGTGGTATGGCGGCAGAAAGAAGGGTTGGATAAAGGAACCTAAAGGCCAATGTTCAAACTATAAAAGGTGTAGATCATTTGATTCAGCAATTCGGGCAGCAAAAAAAGTACCGTATGCTCCAGTAATGAAACTGTCACAGCAACCTCCACAATTTTAAAAGAAATAAAATGTTCGAAAAAATGAATATGATTGAAATAGAGTCTATTCTTAAAGATACAAAAGTGGAACGAAGTTTTCTACAAGAGCTAATTCTTGAACAAATTCAGATTAGAAGAACACTTATTAATCAAATGGTTGGGACTTTATACCCATCTATTTTAAGAGATGAGATTGAACGTTTATACGAACTTCATAAGGATATTTCAAATGAAAAATAAAAATTTACGGTTTGAGAAGCCTTGGGTAGAACGTATAAAAGAGTCATTTGCTGAAGCATTAGCAGAGGTAGAAAGACTTGATGAGCGTTGCAAGAAGCTTGAAGCACAACTTTCTAATTTAGAGGCTAGCACGCTTGCTGGCAAAACACCTCAAGCATACATGACTCGTGAAGGTGTTTTGAAGATTTCACCTGACGCGATGGAATATCTTAAACTTCCTGATGGAGGTGGTGTTGTTTTTGTTCGTTCAGATGCCTTAAAGGAATATCCAAAAGAACTTCCAAAAGGATTATTACTCATGTCTAATGATGATTTTGTAGATATTTTTATCGGGCCTGAATAAAATGATTTTTTCAGAATGTTTTAAAATCATTGAAGACGCTTTATTCAAACATCACAATGAACTTTGGGAGCAAGCAGAAAAAGAAAAAAATGAAGAAGTAAAAGAATTTATAAGAAGAAAATCCAGTGAATATAACAATGCAAGAAATATGATTCTTACTATTTGGAATGAAGGAAAATTTGATGAATATTTAACTGAAGAAGACATTGCATATTGGGATGCATATTTCGATGAAGATTAAATAAAGTGAAAGTTAAAATGAAAAATCAAGAATACGAATCGACTTTAAAGCAATTTTTGATTGAGGCACCACATATTAAAAACAAAGAAATGGAATTGATTCTTAGAAAACTTCACCGATATGAAACTACTTTACATCGTTTAGCAGAAAAGGAATGCAATGAAGGATTAACTAAAGAAGATAGGGAAAAAGAAGAGAAGACAGAAAAAAGTGTGAAACTTATGGCGGTGCGATTAAGATTCAAGGTACAATTCAATGGGGACCCACGAGGAGGAGCAATTCGTTTTACTCTTCCTTCTAAACGGTCTAATAATTGGGGCGGTGATTGGAGTATTAATTGGTAAGGTAGAGAAAATGTATAAAAGGTAGAGAAAATGTATAAAAATATTGTTTTTAATGCAATTTGTGCTGAGGCTGATGGCCATCGTGGTAATCCCGAAGCAGTTGCACACCAGCTCTTTCCTGTTATAGGGTGCTTATTGAACAAATGGGTATAAAAAAGGGGGAAAGATGGAGCAGAGATTATTACTTATACAACAAACAATATAAGAATTCCAATGAAGTTTTATTTTCTGAAGGGTAACAATTAAGTTCTGCGAGTCCGAAAGACGAGTTAAAATTAAAAGAACAGAAGAAATCGAAACCGGAAATCCAAAGATGGGATGGAGGTTAAGATGGCATCATACGAAAAGACTAAAAATGATTTGATGGAAATATATCCAACTGTATATTTTGATGAGTTAACTGTACTAAACTATTTATTTTTTTATAGTACAGATTACGAATGGAAGAATGGTAGTCTACAAGAAAGCCACTATAAATCAAAAAGTAAAAAAATTAAAAGTATGAGGAATGAGTATCGAAATACACTAATTAATTTGATTAAAATTTTCAAAGAAATAATCAAGAAGGCTGATTCAAAGCCCAACCACGCAGATTTGATTAAAAAAATCTTAACAAAACAAATTAAAAACACAAGAAGAGAATTAAGAAATTTAGAAACGGAAGGAAATAATTATCCAGAGAAGGAGAGAGGGCGCCAAAAAATAAATATTCTGAAAACATTAAGAAAAGGACTTTCATCAAGAATCAATCCTGATGCTTATGTTTGGTTCCTTTGCGAAGATGGAACAATTGGATTAAAATCATACCTTTGTGAAGATAGTAACATTATGAAAATCCCTAAGGATGTGAAACCGGATTGGTTAAAGGCAGCCAGAAAGGTATTAAGTTTTGTTTCTGAGGGCAAGATTAAAATAAGAGAAGACTATATTGAGTGGGTTGAAAAGGCTAAAGCTCAGGTTAACTCTAAGTGAAAGATAAAAATAAATGACTTTTCAAAAACTCACAGACGAAGAAATTGAGGCTCTTTCCAAGCAGGATGGGATTGGATATTTTGGGGAATATGGGGCAATTATTCCTGAGAAGGATTGTAAAGGAGTAATAACCGAAGGTAAAGCTGGCATGTTTTTAGTGCCAAGGGAAGAATTTACTTATCCTTATAATTCAGGTTCAGGACTTGCTTTTTGCATGGTAGAGATTAGCAAGAGGGCAATTCTAGCTATTGGAGGGATACCGGAAACAGAGGAAGAAATAGCAGCAAAAAAGAACGGATGGAGTATTGAATGTGCTAGGCATGTTTTATATTTAAGGACAAGAAGCCGATGGACGGAGAAATTGGAAGAGGAATTGATTAATCTTCATAAAGAAGGGAAAAGTGTTAACATTATGGATTTTGGGGTGACAGCAGAAACACAAGCAAAGTTATATTGGGAAGCAAGCAAAATGGCAAGGACAGTGGAGCATTCTTGAATCCTAATGAAGTTATCTTGGGATCATTCTTTAAAAATTCTGAAGTAGCAGGGACAGTAAACGAGATAATCAGAGCCATTCTTTCTGCAAGTTTAACATTAGATACAGAAAAAGATATTCGTGAGTATTTGTTGCACAAAGCTACGGTTGAATCAATTCAGTTACATAATAGTATTTGTGTATATAGAGAATTAATGAATATAGTTTTAGGATAAAAATCTCTTGACAAAAAAAGAAAATAAATAGTTTGTTTTTTTATGGCCTCGTGGCGAAATGGCATACGCAGAGAATTTAGCAACATAACATAATTCAGTTTATGTTATGTTCACCGAAGGCGGTAAAATCCTTCGTCGAAAGACATGTGAGTTCAATTCTCACCGAGGCCACTAAAAAATTATCTTATCTTGATGACTTTATATTATTTTCTGATGATTTTTAATTGAGGTAAAAGAAAATGTATAAGTTTCTTGAAAAAGACACGGTTGATGAGCTTAAAGCGATAAAAACTTTTGATAATTTCTCTTCAATAACTAATGAAGAGGACCGCACGTTATTACAAGCGGCATATCGAAGGAATAAAGAACCATGTGAGAATTGCAAGAAAAGTTTAGAAGAGACTGGAGTGGTTTGCAGGTTACATTGGCATGATTATGTATTATGTGGGGAGCAGTATTGTTATACTTGTTTAGTTACTAGGTCAAGAATATTATATTACCCAGATGAAAGAGATAATTATGAATAAAGAATTTGGAAATAAAAATACAATTGACCTTTATCAAGCATCAAAAGAACAAAATTTTCTGACTTTTTAAAATAGCGCAGAAAAGTAAGAATTCATAAATCCATTTCGTACCAGCTTCGCTGAATCCAAGGACCGTAATCCATTGGATTGTAGCAAAGACTAGCAAAAACTTCGTTTTCAATAAGTCTAATACTACCAAGAATAAGGAATAAAGATGCTAATTTATAAAGAATTCATCGAAAAAAGAATCGTTAATGATAAGGTCGTATGGGAACAAACAAAGAAAAGGGTAATTGCAGAAAGATGTGATTTTTCCGGAAAGATAATTTGGAATGACTAAGAGGGTGAAGATGAAGAATCTGTAAGTTGCTATTATGGCAAGATTATTTTTAAAGAGCATTAAAAATGAGCCTTGTACAAATTGTTTTTTATAATCATGGTAATCAAGTCGAAGTATTAGTGGATTTTGGGAGGGGCTTTGGTGTTTTCATTAGTCTATTAGAGAGAGACAAGCAAACAAAAGAGTATAAAATATATGACCTTAACTGTAATGTGCAGGCGCTTTTTCCTGAACATTTCGGATATGGCAGTTGTCCGAAGTGGGTAGATAAGTGGTCTTGGGAGGAAAAATGATTAAGTTACATTTTGATATTCCTGATGATATTATTTCTGAATGTGAACAATGCGGAGCGGAGAAAGTCGAAGGGATTATAGTTGTTGGATATCTTAAAGATATGAAGAATGATTTTACATCTTTTTGTTCAACTAGTTGTTTATTAAAAGCTTTAGAAAAGGCAAAAGATAGTATTATTGGGCTTGGAGAAATGGCGGAGAGAAAAGACAATTTTGGAAGGAATTAAAGCGATAGATAATGAGTTCTATTAAACGTTGGTTATTGAGGCAAAAAGATTTATATGATCAAGGAGAGCCAGAATGTCATATTTGTGGTAAATCTGTTTTAGAAGATCATTGGCATGGAATTTGCGCTGGAGCAGAAATAGAGGCAGAATTTAAAGAATCGGCATTTTATCTTGAATTTAAAGAATCGGCATTTTATCTTGAATTTAAAGATCAAGGACTGACTTTTGGGGCAGGGTCTTTAAAATCCAAAGAAGAAGCCGAAAAAGAAGCTTCTAAGTTTGGAATTAAGATTAAATGGAGACAATAAATGGATACTCCCGATTATTCTAACAGGCCAGATTTTGTTTATTATGGGTCTTCTGGGGTTCATTTAGAGCCTTTTAAGTATAATCAGTTTGAGATTGTATTTAATGTAAATAATGAGGCAGGTAAGAATTTTATAGAGATGATAGCAGATATTCCATCTTTAACTGCCACAGATTTTTTACTTACTTTACTTCGTTTAGAAAATAATAATTGGATTTGGGATAAGGAGAAGCTTCTTGGAAATGAAAAGGGGATTTATGCAACAGATGCTATAGTTGGAATTTCAACTATTGCTTCAAGAGTGGGATATAATTATGATGAAACCGAATCTATTCGTAGGCCATTTCTTCTTGAATATAAACCTGATTATTTAAAAAAGAATCCATACCAACGGAATCATTATTTAGATAATTCTGGAATCGAAGATGATTTGGAGGATTAAAAAATATGGCAATCATTCCTCCAAACCCAATTCGACCATTATTAAAGCCTACAGGCCCAATTGTATTAGAAATACAGCCTATAGGACATAAAGAAGCACGGGCGGAAAATGATCGATTACTTGCTGCTGCTAAGAAAACTGGGAAACTAATTACTCCTAGAGAGCAGTTGGCTAGAGAAGAGCAAGCTAAAAAAGCTCTTAAAGATGCTTTTAAATTTCCTATCCAGAAATGTAATATTTGTGGATGGCCAAAGGATAAGAATCATGAATGCAAAGAACCATATGGAATATAGTATAATGGTATAGAAAAGGATATGGCTAATAAAAATAAAAGTATTCGATAAAAAATTATAAGTGTATAAAGAACCATATGAAACCAACTACAAAATATTTTCTTCTAATAAATGATGATCTTAAAGATGATTGGGATGAAACACAGGGTATTGAGGTATGGCTAGGATGGACTAGCTATTGCAAACTAAAATTTTTTAATACTGAAATAGATTTAATTAAGTATCTTTGGAAAAGGGTTAAAGATTATGCTGATATTATAGGCGATGAAAATGGGCTTGATAAGATTCAAGATTATGAAAATAGTAAAGTTTATAAGAAAAGAGTTAATATAAGAGAAAAATGGGAAAATTATTTTAATCATCTAAATAATAATGTCAGTTATGATAAGATTGAAGAGTTTGCAAAGGACATTAAAGAAGTAGCTGCGGAGGAAGAATTTAATATTTGTTTTGGAAAACTCTCAGAGATTAAATCTATAGAATATAATAAATAAGAGTTATAATTGAATAATTTGTTTTAATGATGGAAATTATTTAAAATATCCGAGGGGAGAAAAGACTTCAATGAGGGCAACTCAAAGTTTTGATAAAATCAAAGCATGGGATTGGGGGCTTCTTAGATGTAATGACCCAGATTTTACCTGGGAAGAAACTCCAATTAAAGATATTTCTTTTGGGCTTACAGATGAAGAATTAGACAACCTTTCGGGGGAAGAAAATGAAAAGATAAATAGATTTTATAAGATGGCGTGAAAGTTTGAGAATTTATTAATCGGTTCTCCTCAAGCAGGATGGGAATTAATCGAAGCGGCTAATAAAGCAGGATACTCTCTAAAGGAACATGAGAGATTATCTTGTTGGTTATTTAATTATCTGGCTAAATGGTTAGAGACTCACCAACCGATTTTTCATGATAGAGATGAAGCATAATTCTAATACTGAATTTGAGCATCGTGAACAAATTCAGATTAGCTTCGGCTTGATGCCTCGCAAGATTGGCATCTATCAATCGAAGGCTTACAACCTTGGACATAATGTAGTCTAAACTACATTATGTTCACCGAAGAAGGTATCAATCGAAGGGTTTAACAGGTGGTACAAGCGAAGGGCTGAAAGCCCTTCGCTTCAGCGGAGCTGGTACAATGGCTAATTATTTTGAGTATAGTATATGTGACGTGACCGACCCAGAAAAGGTTGGCACTGGAACAGGTGAAGATAAAAATGGAAATCTTCGTATTTGTATTAGTCTTGAAGGAATCAAAATCAATCCAGAATTACATCCGGATTATAATGAAGTTAATTGGATTGCGTTAACTCCGGAATGTGCTCGTGAGCTTTATTTGTTGCTAGGAAGTCTAGAACATTTATTCAGAGGGGAAAGAAAATAATCGTTATCAAGTTCGGGGAAAAAAGCTAAAAAGAAAGCTCATCAACTTGCAATTCTATAAATATAATTTACTGGAAGAATTACCAAAATGTGAGGCTTGTTTAATTTTTGGTGGACCATCAACTATGAGATTCAAACCAAATCGAATGGAATATTTAGTTCCATTTTCTTCGGATCAAGGTAAGACAGTTGATAGATGGGTTCCATGCTGTGTATGGCATATTAATAATTTTAAAAGATTAAGTAATTGGTATAGTGAATGAGTTGGGAACCGAATCACCAATTATATTTTGGATTTTGGCACGAATGCTTGATTCCGCAACTATTCACGAACGCATAATAAATATCAAACGAATTATAAAAGCATCTATCAAAGCAGCCCATCAAACCAACTCTGATGATATCATAAGTAATATTTGGGCTGATGCGTTCGCTGTAGCCTATATATATGCTCTAGTTGAGGACAAAGATATTATAGACAAAATATTACCAATAGCACCAAAAGTACTTTCTTTTCTGAATAATGCATGTTTTTCACGTTCAGCTGGGATCGTTTTCATGGCACTTCGTGAGTGAGTGAGTATATTAGAGATTTTGAAGTTGGGCGATTTCGGTAGAAACGAAAATTTGAGAAATTAAAACGCATGATTAAAGTTAATAAGATTGCGCCACAAACAGTTGAACATTTTGACCCTGAAGGAAATTCTTTAGGTTTCTTAAATGAGGATGAAAGTACAGATTTAAGAGCACAGATTGCTGAAGAGAAAACTTCAGGATATTCTTTAATATTTGAAGGAGAGCGTTTTGAAATTAACAAAAATGGAGTCATTATTAATTGGCCAAACGGAGTATTTGATCTATTATTAAAAGATATTGAAAGAATCATGCGCGCAAGGTTCAAAAAATAATGTCAACAATTTTCGTAAAAGGCAATCTTTTTACTTACGAAGGCTTACAAAGTTTAGCTCATGGTTGCAATTGTGCTGGAGCTATGGGAAGAGGAATAGCCGTTGAATTTCGTTCTCGCTTCCCTAATATGTATGGTGAATATAAAAAATTATGTTTAGATGGTAAATTTAATCCAGGAGATGTTTTCCCTTGGACTGAAAATGATATTACTATCTTTAATCTTGGCACTCAAAAACATTGGAAATTGAAGGCCGAGATTTGGGCAATTGAAAAATCTCTTAAAGAAGCGATAAAGATAGCCAAAGAAAAAGGAATTAAAAATATTGGACTTCCCAGAATTGGAGCAGGATTAGGAGGATTATCATGGGAAAAGGTTAAGGAAGTATTTAAAATTATTGGAGAAGAAACAGAGATTGAATTGGTTGTATTTGAGGAATTTGAAAAATGAAAAATCTAGCCGGCAATCCTGACTGTGATGGTTTCATTAAAGAAGAACTTCGATTGGCCAATATTCCTATCATTGAAGCTCAAGATTCAAATGGGCATGAAGTAAATGCAAAGGTAACAGGGAAACTTGGCCAGTTTATCTTTACACGATACTGGTATTATTGGGTAGTAAAAGGGCGAATGCCTTTAGACATTGCTAAAATTCTATATGAAGACCCTATTGGGAAGGAAGCTGTAAGAGTAGCAGGCAATTGTGGTTGCCCTCCTCCTGAAGAAGGGGCAATCTATTATGATGATGATTGGAATAGATTAATTAGTGATCCGGATAATAAACAACAAACACAATGTGAAGCATTAAAAGCTAGATTTCCAGATATTATGGAAAAAATTAGATTTGTTTATAACGCAAAAGATATTGCAAGAAAGGTATTTGTAGAGTGTTATCATATTGATACGCAAGAAGGACTGAATTTGTTTACAAAAATGATTTTACTTCGTCAATTATAATGGATTTTCTGGTAATGTAATTGGAGTCACTCCTTATAAAAAGGGAATACGAGGGTTTGAGATTCAAGAATGGTTAGATAATAACTCTATAAGTTTTCAACCAAGTAAAGATAAGTTTGTAATTCTTGATAATGATTCGGATATGGGGCATTTGATGTCTTATTTGGTTAAGACTAAATTTGACAATGGGTTGACAGAAAAAGAAGTTAAGATTGTTATTAGACTATTGAATTTGAAATAAAGAAATGGAATACAAAAATAAAACTAAAGAGGATGCGTTTCTAAGAATTAACGATGCGATGACTGGCAGTGGTATAGATGCGACCAAAGAATATTATATAGCTCTTCGGAATTATCTATTTAAATGGATTGAGAAAATTGACGCTCAACTTTATGAAATCGAAAAAAAAAGAAGCTGTAGTTCGGGCAGGACAGTATACGGCATATAAAGTGTTCAACCCTGGGCCATACGATCGGCAGTTTTGGATTGAAGGGCCATCCTTGTCGGGTGGTATGGTCATTTTGGCGCGGTGCTGGGATGAGGGTGACGCCATCAGACTTATTAAAGAGTTAGCTAAGACGAATACAGTGCAGCGGCTCATCATTGAAGAGATATGGGTAGAAGAAAAGTATTAAAAATGATTCAATCATATAATCCTCAAGAAGAATCTGATGTTGAGCTAGCTAATGAAATTGGCGTTCCTCAATGGATGCTTGGTCTTATTCAAAGAGTAAATACAGAATATTGTTATTGGGGACCCGGCGAAGGTTACATGTATGGTCCAAATGCAGATAAAGGCTGGAGTACAGGTGTTGAAGTTAAAAATTGGAAGGAGTTTGAATGGCAATTAGATGAGTGGAATGAGTGTGTACATTTTTATTTTATGGCTCATCGCAATTCAGAAAAATGTTTAGATTGTGATGGGTCTGGTTACAATCCAGAAACTAAGCAACTCTCTGATGATTTTTATGATTGGAATGAAACAGGAAGAAAATGGAATGATAAAATAACTCAAGAGGAAGTTGATATTTTAGTACAAGAAGATAGGTTATGTAGGTTTAAAACTTCTAAAGGTATTAATCCAACAGCAGAAAAAGTTAATGAGCAAGAAAGAAAAGGGCCTCATCATCATAATGCTATTAATCGTTGTATTTTGATTCAAGCAAGAGCGCAACGATTAGGTATTTATGGGGATTGTGAATCCTGCCAAGGGGAAGGATTTGTTTACATAGAACAAGATTGTCATTTAGGATTAGTACTTTGGATTATTCACCCCAGAAAGGGAGCTTCGCGAGGAGTGGTTATTAAGGAAATTAAACAAGAAGACCTTCCTGCTATTAAGGGTTGGTTAACAAAGGCTAGAGAGAGGAATCAACAGAGATTTGCTGCTATTGATAATATTTGATATATAATATATTTATTTAAGAAGATATGGCCTAGCTCCGACAAACAAAAGGTATAAATAATGACTTTTAGAGAAGATTTTAAAAAGTGCTGGCAAGAAAAAAATTTTTCATCCGTAAAAGATTTAGCAGAAACGGCAAACGTTCCCCAAGAATTAATTGAAGCGCTTGAGACTCTGCCAGATAATTTTTCTATTACTTATATTGATAGTAAAGGAAAATTTACAATTAGTCAATTATATAGAATTACTG
>ERZ1292632.1442-Hain-H43-01um-R2-1442-length-22920-cov-53_pt1 | contig 22920 bp, 34 predicted proteins | sample MGYA00564407_ERZ1292632 | MGnify/ENA primary metagenome ERZ1292632 (study PRJEB36523, sample SAMEA6512637) | groundwater metagenome | collected 2019-01-08 | study: AquaDiva: Metagenomics assemblies of 32 groundwater samples | reverse complement strand
GGCCAAAGACCTCGGGGAAGCCCATGGCGGTGACCACCACAGCCCGCGTCTTGTCATCCATCCCGCTGATAAGCTTGGTGTTTTTCCACACATGGCGGCGAAGGCGATCCTCGTGATTCCCGCCGATCCAGACCTTTCTCGGGATATTCCGCAGCCGGTGCATGAGTTGGCCGGCCTCACGGATCTCTCGAGAAAGGGAGGCCTTCGTCAGGGGATCGCGATCGAAGTCACTGATCGAATAACAGTCAACCACGTCGCCGTTCAGCACCACTTCGTCGGGCTTCAACTCGTCTACAAACTTGAGAACCAAGCTGAGGACGCGCTTGTCTTGAAAGGGCACCTGGATGTCGTTTAGGACAACGGTCACGCGCGTATTAGCGGCGGACGGGCTTGAGCTTCGCGGGAAAATAGACATCCACACCCCCAACGTTCCAATTCCTTGAGATAGTTTCCGCGATGACCTGGGTGGCCTCCGCTTCGTGCTGTTCGGGTACGGCCCACCATGCGCTGTCATGCACCGTGTATACCAAACACGCGTACGGGAGTTTGCGCGCGATCTCGATCGTCGTCAGGTTCAAGATGTCGGCACAACCAGCCTGCATTGGATGGTTGAAGGCCTCCCGCACCGCACTTCGACCGTCCCCTAAGAGTCGTCGCCTACGTCCCATAAACGATCGTGAGACGTGTGTCGTTTGCGCACCCGCAGCCGCCTGTACGCGCCATGCCGCCATTGCGGGATGCGCGGCAAGATACCTCCTTGACGCCTCTACGAGTTTCGGTCCCGTGAGGCCAAGCTGTTTGGCGCCGGGGATATCACCGGCAGTCCTCGGATCTCCGCCGTAGTTGAGCCGGTAGACGAACCGCTTTGCAAAGGTGCGGCGGATATCTTCGCCACCTTCCCAACCGGGTGGTGGACCCCCACAAACGATCCACGCGGCACATGCAAAGACACGTGCGCGCTGCGCGGCATTCTCACTAGATTCGATGGGCGATTGTCCCGTTTGTTTCCATTGCGGTGATGTACAACCTCGTCCGGGCCAGCTTTCGCTACCATGCGGTGCTCGTAGACGTGCGCGCCATGTTTCTTGAGCACCCGATATGAGTCCTGACCTGTCCAACGCGCCGTCCACTCCGGCCTCGAATTGCGACACAAGCTGCTGCACCAACGCGCAGTCTCCTGTCGATACGGCGGTACTGAAAACGCCCGCCGGCAAGCCAAGCATACCTTCTGCATACTTTAGGCGAGCCTCCTGCGACTGCCCCCAAAAAATGTCCTGAACGTTGATACTATGGACATCCCAATCTTGCTCAAAGGCCTTGATGTAGGGGCGGTCGTTTGCAAGTCCGGCAAGCAATCGCATTTCAATGGCATCCCAATCCCATCCGATCCATACTTCTCCTTTGTCTGGGATGAGGAGCCCTTGGAGGTATGACGGGAACTGTTGGAGCGGGGGATCGGTGATGCTCCAACGGCCGGACGCTTGCGCGTGGATCTTGATGCTGGGATAGATACGATCGGCTCCCCGAAGAGGTCCGAGAAAATGAGTAAGTTCTTGCTTGGCGTCCGCGTAGAGGACGCGGGCTTCGAGGACCGGATCGGCCCCTTCTTCGATGCGTTGGAGCGCTGTGGGGACATCGAGTCCCTCCTTGGCTTCCCAGTCGAGGTCTGGGGCCGGCCCGACATGCTGACGGAGCTTGGCAACCGCGTCGCCACCTATCGAGACCTTTTTGTGCTTGTCTTTCTGGACGGGGTAGCCTCTTTCTTGGTAGAAGAACGCTTTGAGTTGCTTTTCGGAGCCAAGCTTGAAGGGACGTCCCACCACTGCGGCGGCTGCCCCACTAGCCCAATCTCGACGTAATTCAAGGTCCTCGATCGCTTTCCCGACGGCTGTCTTATCGACACGTATGCCTCGCCGCGCGCGTCGGAGAAGAATGGGTACCAATGGCAGGGATTGTTCTTCGTACACCGTCCGAGACGCCCTGTCGCGCACAAGCTCTTGGCTGACCCCTTGCCAGACGCTGATCGTGTCAACGACGTCCCCCCAATTATACAGCTTAGCATCGACGCTGCTTAGATGCTTCATCTTCGGGTAACGCCCATACAGACTCGCGAGATACCCAAGATCATGCGGCCACTCGGACCAGAGGACCGCGTGAGCCAGCATGGTATCCTCGACACGGAGATAGTCCGTATACATGATACCCATATTTCGCTCGAGGACTGGAATGTCGGCCATCGCGTTCTGGAAGACGACCGGCACCTTTGCGAACAGCGTCTTCAGCGCCGTACGGATTATCGATCGATCGACGCTCGTAAGGTCGCGGAACCAGACCTGTACGCCCGCCATTCCAGGAGCGCCAAGCCCAAGAGTGAGCAGATACCGAGTGTCGCGAGTATACTCCGTGTCCACGACGATGAACGGGGGAGGCGCATGTATGGCCGATCGAACCCAAACATCCAGCTTGGCGGCATCTCCCGCCTTGTCCAGTACTTCGAACGGCGGTACAGCTTCAGGCCACGTACCATTGCGGATCGCCTCCACCCGCCCCCAGTCGTGGAGGACGGGGAGTTTCATTGCTGGGTTGCGGAACAAGTCAGCCGGGTGGAGCGTACAGAGGACGGGCTTGGTCGGGTGCAGGAAACCCCTCCAATCTGTGACGCTCCCGGGCCCATCGAACATCTTCCACGCGAGAGAACCCGCAGCCACCGAGAGGGTTGCTCTCGTGGCGGCATCATGCACTCTACAGTGCTTGACAGCGGCCGCAAGATCCTTCCCGCGTGGAAGGTCATTGACTTTCTTCCCATTGCTGATAAGCCGGCACCGCAGCACATTCCGCACACTGACGTCCTTGCCGCGCTCGAGTCCTGCTGCCGGCAAGAAGGTATCGTTCAGATCGTCGCCGGTTGCCCCACACGCTGGAAACGCCTTGGCTTCCTCGGTTGCGCCTGGATTCTGTAGCCAGCAATCCACGGGAGCACCAGGAATGATTTCGTCGGGTACGTACCCAAAACCATCCCCGAAAAGGGGGCATCCGATACACGAATCAGGCTTTTTCACGCTTCGGGTCCACGACGTTCCTTTTCCGGGCCTTGATGGCGAGGCACCGCGTACAGACGTATGGGGGAATGGGTGCGGGTGACGGCCATCGTTCCTGGTGACAGCGCGTACATAAAGTTGGTTTTAGTCGCACGGCTCATCCTGAACTCTGTATACGCCGCTGAACGAAGCGAGCTCGTTGTAACATATAGGACAGATAGCGCCGTACTCGACAAGGCACGCACACGCCGCACAGCAAGACGCCCGGGTTAGCTGCGTGCGTGTCACTATGTGCTGTGGCAGGTGCATCTTTTTGCAGTTCCGACATAACGCATCACCCGCCAGCACCCCGATGACCTGCTCTTCAGGCGTCATGTACAATCCTTATTCTCATCATATAACATGAGCGCGACGTAGCACTTGACACACAGCCACGGCTCGCCGCCCGTTCCTTCCATCATCTTTTTCTCCGCGTACGTCCGCTGGCACTGAACACACAGGCGTTCGCCTGCCAGCACAGCGACCACGCGCTCTTCAGGCGACTGGGCGGCGGGGGCTTTGTCAGCCCCCGCCTCATCAGCAAACTCGATAATCCGCCGTCCGTACGGATGATGCTTAGAGCTTATCGACAACTGCCACGATTGCAGACCGCGCGTGAACGTACAGTTTCGATTATTACAGTTTCGAGACAGACTCGACGAAATTCCTGGGCTCAAGGCCGGCCTTGCGATAGTCACGGCTCTCCTCCAGGGTGCGGGCAGTCCGCCAGCCCTCGGCGGTCTTGTAGGACTCGTTGACATAGACGCTGATCGGATACTGCTTCAGCGCGCCGAGCACCTCACCCACGCTCTTCTCTTTCATGTCGAGCGCCACGACGATCTGGCCCCACAGCTTGCTGATCTTGTCGGGCTTGTCGTTGCTCCCGTTCCGCATCTCCCACGAGGCGTCGAAGCCCACCGAGCCGCGCCGCTTCGTCGTCCCATCCACCTCTTCGGTCAGCTTGCCAAACAGGCTCACGTACTGACGATCGCGGACGGGCGGGAAGACGTGATCGGACTCCCCCGTGCGAGGCTCCACCTTTGTCGCGGCGAAGGTATACCGCCCGGTGTGGGCGATCATCTTATCAAACGATGCCTTGATCTGCTCCGGGCTCGTCTGCGTGTTGAACAGCTCTTCGATGTTCAGGTCAGCCATAGGTAGTTATCCTCTCTGTCCAATTGGACTACTTCTTCAACGCGGCTTGCATCGCGGCGCGAATGAGGGCCCATCCCCCACCCGATTCGGGAAGCTCGATAACCGGGGGCAGCGCACGCGGCAGTCGTGAGCGTATCACGGTATTGGCCTGCGGCGCGGTTTCGACCCAACGGCGCACCTTCGTGGGTGACAGCGCCTGGGCCTTGACAAGGAACGCGAAGTCGAACTGGCCTCCTGATCCAGCCGCCTGACGTCCGGGGAAGTCAGGTGTGAGAGAGGTTTCGCCCGTGATCTGATCCATGCTCCGATCGCTGGACGACGCCATCACGACGATGGGCGCGGCTTGCTTGAGGGCGACGAGCGTCGACTCAAACTCGCGATGGATCCTCGCCCAGTCGTCTGATCCCTTACCCACTGATGGAAGGCGCTCACCGCATACTGAGCGAATGACCAACTGTCCAAACTGTTTGCCGCCGTCCACAGCGATGGCGTGTGTGGTCGCCGCCTTGTAGTCAACGAGGCACGCTTTGAAGTCCGCGAGTGTGTCAACTGATTCTCCTATGTCGCCCAAGCCACAGTGCGCCACGGACATGCTGCCGTCTTCCCCGACGATATTGAGGAAGCGGACAGGGCCATTCGCGCTCTCGGTGCGGAGCATGTCACCAAGCAGAAAGGTCTTACCCACGCCATAGTTTCCGTGCAGAAGCATGGAGAACCGATCGAGCGTCACAATGTCGAGGTTGAACCGTTGGCGCATTATTTCACCTCCCTTAGCTTTGCCTGTGCCTCTTCTAACTGTGCGACGAGGCTCTCAATGTACGCGTCGGCCTCCGCGAGCGTAATGGGGGCGCCACGAACGTACTCGGTACCGATGATGCTACCGTCATACGTTTCAAGGAGTCGGCGCGCCAAATGTGTCCCATACTTCTGATCGGGGGTCCGTTCGGTCATGCAGCCTCCGTGACGCGCTCGGTCAGGATGTAGTTTTGCCGCATGAGATTCTCGTCATAGTGATGGATGAAGCACGCCGCATAATACGGGCATTGACCAAACTGGTCGCTGTGCCGGTCGGATAACCAAGGCACCTGTTCGCCCGCATCTTCGCGCTCCATCATCGCCCAGGCGGTGGACGCGCCCTGATACCACACTTTGAGCGTTTCATCATGAACGGGGAAAGGGATCAACTCGAACGCCCAGCGCGGTTCGAGTACCGCCAGTCCGATATAGTAGCGGTCGATTGGCTCCTTATAGTGCTCGCGTCCAAAGTGGGCATAGTGGAGAAACTGGTGGCCGTTTGCATACTCCTGGATGGTCTTGTGGCGATACTCGGCCTTGAGCGTGAGCTTAGATTTGTAGTCCACGATCGCCAAGCCCATCTCGTCGCGCACGATAAGGTCAGGGCGCGCATTGCCGGCGCCCTCCCCAAGGCTTGATTCGATGTCCACGATTCTCCACGTGTCAGGGATGGGATCGGTGAGAACATAGCACGTGACCGCTTTCTTGATCCGCTGGTCGAGCACCTTTATATAGGCGTCCCCGTCTTCGTCCACCACGAGGCCCATATCCACCATCTCACGTACGCGTTGGGCTTTGACGCCAAGAGCCACGCCCACGGCGGCATCTATAAAGGATGCGCGGGCCTCCGGCGCCCGTTCGGGCATCGGCGTGCCCTGTCCCTCATGCTCCTGACGGAGGCTATTGTAGGCCCCGACGCCGGCCCCGAATGCCTGCCCCAACACGGCGGCCCAGTCCTTCCGCTGGCCGTAGCGGGGTATCCAGCCCTCTTTGCGCAAGGCGCGCATCATGGGGCACCGCATCCACGTGCTAGTCTGACTGGGAGAGTAGACTTTCATGCGGGCTCCTGATATAAGGTACCATCACAGTTATAGATGACGCGGCCAAGGCTATCCGACGCGGCAAAAAATCCTTGCTTTTTCGCGCAACAGGTGCAGTAATTGTCCCTCACCTGCACGAAGCGCTTGGCATGGTTGCACACGCCTGGCGTGCAGGGCTTATGCCCCGCCAAGACCACTAACGCCGCCTCTTCTTGGCCTATGTTTTGCATCGCACTAACTAGGGGAGGCGAGTAAGCCAAAAGGACCGGGCGAACTATTTTAATTCGCGTGGTCCTTTTTGCCGTCCCACCTCCCCTAACACAGTGAGGGGCGGTATAGCCCTCCCGTCGGGACGGCTCCTGACTTCACGGTGTTGGCATCCCAGCCGTCCCCCATGAGAGTACAACAGAGAGTGTGAAGGGAGCAGTCTATCTACTATCTGTAGCGTCATCATTTTCCCCCTCCCAATACCTGCAACGCCGCGCACTCCTCGCACCACCAGACCAAATTGAAATAGCCTCGCCGCGCTGGATCTGGTACATACCCGTAATACCATGCTGGCTCGACCCCACCGCAAGTGTGGCATGTTTCTTCACCCTCATTGCGTGGGAGAGGTCCAGTTTGCCGAATCCAATACGAACCGTCAGCCCGCTTGAGTATCTCGCCGTCCCCCGGCCTCATCTTCAATGGTTGGTCCAAGGCTTGATCCCCCGCCCCGCGTATCTCTTGCTCACGGGTCCTCCAAAAGCTGGGAAGAGCTTCCTTGCATGGAACATTGCTTCGAATGTAGCGCAAGGATTGCCCCTTATGGGTTACCCTACTGTAACCCCGCAGCAGGTGTTGTATCTTCAACTGGACACGAAAGAAGCAGCCTGGACCGAACGTCTCCAGAAATTCAGCGAACACGGCATCCCCCTGGATATCCCCAATCTTCGGCTTGTACACCAGGACGACATGCTGCTTCCGCTCCTTGTGACGTCCGATAAAGGCCGGGAGTATTGTCATGCGCTGCTTTCCCAGGAAGATCCCGCGTTAGTCATCCTTGATGTCCTCCGCGAAGTCCACGACGAAGATGAGAACGACTCCACGACCATGAAGAAAGTCTTTGACGCGATGGAACCTCTCTTTGCCGGCCGAACGGTCATTCTAGTTCACCATACGCGAAAGATTAGCCCAGATGACCGTCTGAGCCCCGATCCCGTGACGCTCTCGCGCGGGTCGAGCTATATCACAGGCCGCGTTGATGGTTACTGGCTCCTGTATGGCGACGCGCCAAACCGCAAGCTCGTTTTTGAGTCGCGCTTCATGGAGCAAACGACTATGACGGCGCGCCAGTCACCAGAGACAGGGCTGTTTACCTTCCCTGACTTGGACAGGGATGCTGCGCTTGGTCCTAAACTGGCTGCTCTCTGTACCGCCCATCCTGATAAGAAACACAGTGAGCTTGCGACACTTGCCGCATCGACACTGGGAATCAAGCGCACGACCTATTACCGTATCATGGCGGCGATGCCATGCGTGCATCGGCCAACACAGTGAGGTTAGGGATACCGTCACATGTATATAGATATGGTGTGATGCCGCCAAGGACTTCATACGGTTGTGTTTGAGCGCAGCATAGACACAGCCTGGCGGTTTTGTCTGTCTCTGGAGACGGGCGTCTTCGTGCTACATGCTTACAGTGTGCGTAAAAAGTACAACGCAGGTCAGGCATTGGCCACCCGGCGAGCGCAACAAGCGCCGTCTCTTCATCCGTCATGATAAAGGCTCCCGTCACAATTATAGCTAGGTAACCGGTAAGAGGGCAATTCGAGCGTCTTCGCGCAACATCGGCAATAGTTTTGTATGCCACGGCGTGCGCCATCATACGCGTCTCCGTAGCGTGCGACGTGAGCACATGCAAGGCGGTGGTCCGGGTCACGCGCATCGAGTGAACACGGTTGCGGGGCCGGCAATCCCGCTAAAACGCATAGTGTCGCCTCTTCGCTCATGCCGGCCGTCCGTAAATCGTCTGGTAACCACCCGCCCGCATAGTCCGCTGAAGCGATACCCGCGCCCGCTTCAGCGATGCAATCCATCCTCCCGCCGTCCGCGTTGTTGGTAGCATTGCCGCTAACTCTTCAAGGCTCCATCCAACATACGCGTGGTTCCATAAGGCGCGCCGTGTCATACGGTCATTCACGATCGTATCAATGGCACGCTGCAAGTCAATCTTACGGTCGCGCCGTGTTTGCGGGTCACGTTTGGTCGGCGTCAATATACTCGTTTGCGGCATCCCTTGTAGGAGCGTATGCCGTTCAAGTTTCTGCTGGAGATAATGAATCATGTCCAGTTTGGCGCTCTGGTAGAGATACGCCAAGAGTCCACTTTCCTCTTTGAACGTCTGTATCTGCCGAGATGCGCGGGTCAAGGCTCCCTGTGCGATATCTTCACACTCTTCTCGCCCCACACGGCGAAATTCCCTGAGAAGCATACCGAGGACTTTTACTCGTAGCGTCGGGATTACTGTGGCGAAGCCCTCATAGGTCATGATGCGAATACCTCCGGTGATTGGGAAAAGACGCTGATATTGCTTCGCCGCACGTTGGGCACGTGACGTTGTTACGACACCGGCACGCGACCGTTTCACACGTATACATGCCGGATAAAACGTAAAGTGCGGTAGACTCGTCTGGGCGCACAAGACGACAGTGGTATTTGGGATGGTCCCAAATGTACGTATTCATGTTCTGACCACAAACCCAGTCGTATCGTGCTTGGCTTTTCCTTTTGCGCGGAGTCCAATGACGACGTTACACAAGTCAAGGAACCGCGCATCATGCCGGTCGCCGTCAATCACGCGATAGCCTCGGTATAGCGTTGGGAGCGTCTTGCCCGCAAACACGACGGCGACTTGCTTGTATGCTCTAAGAAGTGGTAACACGTCCGCGTCGTTTTTCTCGCTCCTCGAAAACGTCAAGTGGTAGTTTGCGGGTAAGTCAGCGAACATGCGCGATGGGTCCTTTGTATAGTCGTAAAACTGGACGCCGGGAAAGAGGCGTATGATTGGTGTCAACTCCCACGCGATATCTGAGGTTCCGTTTAGGCGCACGGCTGGCTTGAGTCCCATGCGTTTGGCACGCTTTTCAAGCGCACGAATCTCTACCGCCAAGCGCCGCACGAAATCGGTGGGGTCGGCGCGCCATGCTTTCGTCCGTCGTATGCGTGCCTGTTGCGTGCTAGAGAATACCCCGCGCCCAGCCGTATTGAGGCATGCTTTGATACATCCTGGCGACGCGAATGGGCAAATACTTGGTTTCCCGCCAAGCGTATGGGGTGCCAAGTACAGAATACCCGTCAGATACCCGTATACTTGGCCTTTGCTCGTTTTCGCGTCCGCGTTGACACTCAGTAAGGTCATGGTTGTTTATCTCCAAAAATAGAGGAGGGCCACGTGCGGGTGATCCACTTCGGGATCTCTTTGTGAGCAAGGCCGACAAACGCGCGAAAGGCAAAGTCACTGGGAAAATTGGTATCACAGCGTTCCCGAACTCGCCACTCCTTGTAGCACGGAGCGCATATGATACGATTAGGAGCAACGCTTTGGATGCCACAACGGATACATAGCGGCGGTCGGCCTGCTAACACGGCAAGTGCAGCCTCGTCGTCAGTTGGTGTCATTTTGCCGACCAGACTGGGTATACACGCTTGACCCACTGGGGGATGCTACCGGATTTCCCCCAAACCCACGTTACCAGCGGAACGTATACCTTGTTACGGCGGGCCCTCGTCATCCATGCTTGATAGCATGGCGCGCAAAACACGCTACCGTACTCGCGTGGCGCAAAACATCGAATGCACGGGGTTTCGCCCGCGAGTATGCGTAAGGTGACAATATCCTCTATTTCTTTGTCAGTCATGTATCTACCTCTACCACCTTGATAAAGGTTGGCACGCTCGTAACCTTTGCCCGACCTTGCCCGATGAGTACAGCAATCAAACCCATACCGCGCGGGGGCTCAGTCGGCCACGGTGTATGTCCGTCCGTGAGGATAATGACGGTATGCGGGCGCGGCTTCATGGTTCCAGCATGAGCAATGCCAACCCGCATATCCGTGCCGCCGCGCCCAATCACTTCGATCTTTCGCGCGTCCGTGATACGCTTGGCGAAGCCTACGCCAGCGTCGCACACGATAGCCGATACCCCGTCACGCTGGCCGCATTGCCTGAGTACGCTGGCGACTTCACCAAGTGCGACAGACAAATCCGCATCCGACACACTGCCTGACGAATCAATGACCGTGGCGATTTGCGGTATGGGTTGGCGCATGCTTGGCAGGATCAAACGCGGCATACATGCGGCACGGCGCGATGGGCGAGAGTATGTAAAATTGAGCATGCCGGCAATATCGGCCATCGCATGCCGGACGTGCGCGCGAAGCACCTTGCGCCAGTCCACCTTTGGATTGAGCGTCAACTCTGCCCATGCTTTCAAGTGTCCGGGTACGTTTCCGGCATTCTTGACATGCGCGGCAATGTCGGATGCAACCTTATGCCGAACCGCGTCTGTTTCTGCTGGTGAGAGGCCGGGATTTGCGGCCGTTGGCCCGCCAAGCTCGCCGGGTACGGGTGCGCCAGAGGCAGACCCACATTTCCCATTACCGGGGCCTGGGGTGCCGTGATTGCCGCAACCTTGTTTCGGGAGATTGGCGTAATACTCTTCGGCGAAGAGATTATCCGGTTGCTTGAGCGCTTTTGGTGTCACGACGTCAAAGGGCCAGTGTGTGTTTCCCTCTGCGTTTAGATCGTCGTTTATCTCCGCGTCCGCGCAGACATTCCATGCTGTGTGATTCTCTGGCGTGATACCCTGCGCATCGGCGCGCCCGCTATGATCCCGGAGCAAATGACAAATCTCGTGATACAGAACCGTCTCATACTGTTCCACCGTCCACTTACAGTCCGGGTCAAAGTACAGACGGCTAAACTTGTCTACCGCCATCGTGCCTAGGCCGGGTTGCGCGACAGGGACTAGCCGATACAGAATGGCACTGAGATACGGGCGCGTATGTCCGCATCGAATCCGCGCCGCTTGGATATTGTCCGGGAGCGTATGCGCCATCTTTACAATCCCCCCGTGAGCGTACTGAGCGCGTCAATCGCGTCAATCGTTTCCAGTTCGTTGTGCGCGTCGGGGTTATCAAGGACGGCCTTGACTGCTTGGCGCAGGCCAGTCTTGTTATCCCGGTAGAATCGCGCCAGTTTGAGAAACTTCTCAAATGGGACGGTGGGCATAGGTGAGCAGAAGAGATAGCATCGTTGTAATACATCGCACTCCCGGCTAACCTTTGGTATAGGAGTCGTGGCGACTGGTTTCGAAGTGCGCCAGCGCCATGCTGTGTATCGTGACCTAGGCACTTGCATTGTTTTCCGATGTAGCGTCCATCCACGACGCACACACTCCGGGAAGCCTAACTCTTTGAGCGCATTTGCTAACGCGCGCGCCTCTCCCGCATTGACGGGGCCACGATAACCTTGTTGTGCGAGTAAGCGCGCTTGGTAACGCCGCACGTCGGCTGCGCTATTGGTGACGGTCAAATCTATTGCCAGCGGGTCAGCAACGGGCGTTTGTACGACTGGCGTAACTTCCAGCGTCGCCCCGAATGGCGTACTTGGCACAGTCAGCGTATGCTTGACAGGATCATAGCGCGAATCGCTGCGATCAACCTCCATAATCTGTGTGCGTCGTACATACTTTCCATCTGTCGTGGAACCGAAATGCAATTCGTACTCGCAATATATGGTAGTCCATGACCGGGTTGCGTAATGGTAAACACTGTGTCCCATGATTAGACCAATCCCGCTTGCTTGAGAATGGCCACATAGGGCGCAAGGTTCAGCGTCATAGCCTTTCTGACTTCGGGATCGGACATATATCCTTTCTCAAGCGAGGCACGCGCTAACGTCCGCACCGCCGCCGCGCCCATGTCTTTCTTGCCCGCGTCCGCCGCGACCTTGAATATATGCCATGCGGCAAGGAAACGAGGCTTTGTCATGTTGGATACCACGGCTGAGGCGACAGACGCGAGAATGGTATAGGTCTTGTCCCCACGCTCCGGGCACTCAAACGTGGTCGGATTCTTCAGGAGCACTTCGGGATCGGGCAAATCGAGTGCGTCACGCCAATTGACATACTCCAGAGCGTGTCCCTCGCCGACACAACCAGAGATTAGCGGTAGTTCGACTTCTAATCCAGCATGGGCGGCTTGGCACGCGGCGCTCAGTGTCGCGGCCATCGTCCACGAGCGAGGCGACGGCCACGGCTTCCCCGCGCTTGCATCGTCGGTCGGGCAGTTATACAGCGCTGTCTGCTTTGACTGTATAAACGAGGCGATCATCAGGCGCGTCTTTTTGATCCCCATTTCCCAACCTTCCGGCACGACGGGAAAGTCGGGCGTGGGAAAGTCATTCAACATACCCTCAATCCAGTCGCCCACATTCACGTCCCAACGAAGATGGCAGAAGCGGTTAGACAGAGGGGGCGATAGCTCCCATCCTCCCGCCGCTTGCTCTGGCGGGTTCATGGCGGCAACCATGCGAGCGTTCGGTATCTCCGCCTCGCCTACCACGCGGTCAAGAATGACGCGAAGGACGGCGGCCTGAACGGCGGGGGCGGCAGTGGAAATCTCGTCAAGGACTAATAGGCCCTTATCTACCTTGGATAGCCGCACGGCCCATGCAGGCGGGGCGAGCGTCACGCCATGCTCGGTTACGACGGGCAGCCCGGCGAAGTCAGCAGGCTCGCGAAGAGAAGCAATGACGATCTCATACGGCATATCAAGGTGGTTTGCAAGTGCCATGATCGCCGAGGATTTGCCCACGCCGGGTCCGCCGACGAGTAGCACGGGCACGTTCGCTTGAATGGCAACGGCAAGGGGAGCAATTACCTTATGGCTCATGCGTTAGTCTCGCTTTCCTGCCCATGTCGGGCATCCTGAGTGATAGACTTCGTGCCATGCATCGCAACGATAGCACAGATACTCAAAGAATGATATCTTCTTTGGCGTCTCAAGCCGCTTTTGCAATGCCGCCCACTCTTGCGGCGTCATGGCTCCAGTATCCTGTCTGCCGCCACGTCTGCGTCCAGACTGACTCGGATAGGCTCACGGTCGTACCAGTGGCGGACCGTTGAGACCGCATGGAAGACCAACCCGGCGCCATAGTAGACGGCAAGGCCCAGGTGGAACCATGCCGCAGAACGCTCACTTGCCGGATGTTTGGGGATCATGCCGGAATCCCCCATACAAAAGCCACCCATCCGAGACTAATATAACCGTCGCCGTGCCAGCATATGTTGCGCCCCATTCCAATATGCCACTCCGGCAACCGTGTAAATCCGTATGTCCTCACGGTGTCCACCATTCAAGCCTTTCTCCCCGTTTGGGGTATGTCTGGTTACGGCTACTCACCGCGGCAGTTTACAAAATCAAGGCGTGGCGTATGACGCGGTGATGTTTGGCCCGACGAAGTCAATGGGGCCAAGTCAATCCATTGTCCGCCGTCACCAGTCACGGGTACCACGTATGCCTTGAGCATACCATAGGCTGTCTTGACGTCGCGGATGGCGACTGTCACCCGCATGCTTGCGCTTACCGCATGCTCGCGGGTTGTGCCAATCTGTGCGACTGCTTCTCTGAGGGTCATGCTAGAATCCGTCCACGGTATACACGTCGGCTCGCACCTCGACCATGTAAACGTGCCCCATGCGCCCGTCGGGGACGCCAAAGGATGCATACGGCCTGAGTTGATCGCGGAGTACAGACTTTCGCACGGCGATGCCCTGCCGCTTCAACTCTGCCGCCCGTGCGTCTCTAGCTGCCCGTGCCGCCTCATTGGTCGGATAGTCCACGTTGCCCCAAAAGCTTTCCTGATTGTGCATTGGGTCGTCCACCTTTCTGAGGGGCTTATTTGCTCCCTCACCTTATGGACACATTTGAGAAAATTGACGCATCGCTCATCATAATATCGCACACTTAGCCCGCCAATAAAGAAATGTTTCACAAGCGCACTCGTCGCATGTTGAGTATGTAATGTTTACACAGTTCTACGTGTGACAGAAAGTGTCAGTGGGATGACACTGTCTCATTTTAGACACACTCTCCCCACGATGCACGCCCCATGCCATATTTCGCCCACGCATATAGCATGCCAAGCGGGAACGGGGACAAGTGGCACACGAATTGCATTAGCAAGAATCATGCCAAGTCTAGCCTGGCACGCGACTTGCATGCCGGCTGACCCCCCTGAGCCCCATGCGGTGGAGGTAGCGCGTTGCATCGGAGGGGGGTCCTTAGAGACTCCTTATCTTCCGCAGACATAGGAGTCCCCTGCCAAAAATTTACACAAAATTATGGCGTTAGCTCGAGCGCATAACAAGGCAAGGGCCGGAGCGTAAGCGCAGGCCCGCCGGCGATCGTTGGAGCTCGACTTGGGATTGGGATACTACAGGTGGGAGGTACCGCGAGGAAATTTCAAGGACTCTGCTGGGGATGCACTGGTCCTCACTACGTTAGGGGAGTTGGGACGGGCTTTTAGACCACATGAAATAAAATAGTTGCTCAATAATAGACAAATATGGCCTTCAAAGGCAATATAAACTCATGTGGTCCTTTTTGCCCTCTCGCCTCCCCTAGTAGGTGTAGGACGCGAATGGTCTGTCAATGTGGGGGCGTAGCTCAATTGGGAGAGCGCCTGCCTTGCAAGCAGGGGGTTGCGGGTTCGAGACCCGTCGTCTTCCACCATTGAATCTAAAGTGGCCGGTCCCCACCTGTGGAGTCGCTCGGAGCCCCCGCCTCCGGCCCTCTCAAGACCGAACCCAAGCCTGCTCTACCGGCTGGCCACCTTTCCAAAGAAGTCGGCTGTACGGGCCGACAGGAGGCTTCAGTGCCCGTTCCTGAGTACGGAGGCGACCGGCCGCTCGAGAGAGCCCGGAAGCGCCTCCATAGGCAAGAGTTCCCGAAAGTTGTGAAGGAAATCAAGCCTATAGATGTCATGCCTCGGGAACAGGAGCGCATCAAGGCATTTGAACTCTTCCTGGCAGCCGAAGGCAGTGGGAAGCGCCGCTCGTATCGCTCGATAAGTCAAGAACTTGGCGTCCATGAAGCCACAGTTCGCCGTTGGGCCAAGATCGACCTTTGGGCCGAGAAGGTTCACACGGCACTCAGGCAGTCCGCCAAAGCCACCCTGAAACGCGTGACGTCGCTCAAAGAAGCGGTCCGCAAGGGACTCGGAGACGGACTGTATGAGCTCAACGTGCTGATCACGGCGAACTCGTCCAAGCCTCGAGATCGTATCGAAGCGGTCCGTGCGCTGGCAGACATCGCGGTCAAGCTCGGCGTGGTGATCGAGAACACCGAAGATGGCGTGGCCGGCACCGGCACGCAGAACCTCGATTTCAGAGACGACGTCACAGAGGATGGTCTATGGCAACCAGCTACTTCTCCCCAAAGCCCGGAGAGTACGAAGGCATCCGCACCGGATGGGACCGCCCTGCCCAGGTTACCGGGGGATTCGGAGTCCAGCCCGGAGGACGAGGAGAGTCACCGTCTCAAGTCGTCTTCGGAGGTGGAACGGGACGGAGAAGCGGAGACGACGACGACAGTGGACTCGACGCCCTGAACTATCTCAAGCCGGCCTTTGGTGCGGCCAGTGCCATCTCCGAACTTGGGACTGGGTCGTCGCTGGCAAAGCATGCAGGAGAGCTGACTGGCCTTACGGACATTCCAGGTAGTGACTATCTCGGGATGCTCATCGGCCCGATCCTCGCGGCGGCGTCAGGCGGAAACATGACGCAAGCCGCCACCCGCGCGGCCGTGCAAGCTGCCATCCAGGCGGCCTATGGGACCGCGAGTATAGCGACAGGCCCGATTACGGCCGGCGTCGGCATGATGGTGCAGCCGGTGATCGACTCTTTCATGGGCTGGGATCAGGGCCAAGATGCCATCCCCGCAAAGCTGCGGGAAACGGGTGACATCCGTGCGAACTTCAGTCGGGCGTGGCCACAGTTGATGGGTATCATGGAGCCGTACGCGCAAATAGCGAACAGCCGCTCCATGCCTCCCGAGCAGAAGTCGGCCTTTCTTCAACAGCTCGAGGAATCGGCGCAGACTGCACAGGGCGCGATCCCCTCGATCAGCCAGTACATCTCGACTCGCGGCGGCGCCCACAGTGGCATCGGCGGCGGCATCGGCGGGAGTGATTGGGGCGGAGTGCCTGATACGGACGTCTCCGGCGTCACGCAGTTCTCTCCTGACCTCTATCGGAAGGCCACACTCGCGCAATTGTACGCGAACGACGAGCAGACCCGCATGGGGCAGCAGGTCACCCCGCGAGGCTACTCAGCCAACGCCGATCGCCTCTTGGGCATCTTGGCGCAGGGCGCGGGCATGGGCGAGCGCTACGACATGGGCTTCCAGGCTGATCCTCGGTATGGGACTGATCGCCAAGATCCCCAGCCCTACGGACAGACGTTTGGTCCTGGACAGCGGTGGGACGAGCAATCGCAATCCGTGACGGAGTCCCCAGAACAGTTCTCACGCTATCATCTGACGCCCGAAGAGACCAGCGCGATGATGACGCCGGGGAAGCAACTGGATAGCGTGTCGCAGATGTTTGGCCGCTTCAACCCCAACCTCGCGGGCACGGCGTTTGGTCAAGACTACGCGATGCTCTCCGGCGGGGGATCAGAAGGTGGGTTTGGTCTGCCGGGCGCAGAGGCGGCTGGCAAGCGGCTTCCACTCAATATCATGACGGGTGCGTCTGGAACCCCAGTCCCCGAAATCGATCACGCACGCGAGATGCTGGACGGCGCGCGCGGTGGGATTATGCAGCCTCCCGGCGCAGGGGGGTTCGGCGTTGGCCAGACCCCTTTCGGCGGGCAGGTCAAAACCGGCTTTAGTGTCGGGGACGATGACAATCCGCAGCAGCGCGCGATCTCGCCTCGAGGAGCGGTCTGATGGCTTTTATCGATTACCCGGGCTTTGGATCGGGTGACTTCACGTTCGAACTGCCGGATCAGGACGCGCCATGGGCACTCGACAATTATAATCCTGGCCAGTATAATTACGACTATAGTGACTCGAGCCAGGGCGGCGGCTACGGTGGGATGAACGTGGGTGGAGAAGGCTACGCGCCGTCTGGCGGTTTCGATCAGTATCAGTATGGCGGCGAGCCGAGCGCGCCATCTGGACAGCAGACCGGCTCTGGCGGCGCACAGAACAAGATGAAAGACGACGAGTGGAAGAAGATCCTCATGAAGTTTGGGATGGGGTCTGTTGCGCCGGCGCTCATCGGTGCAGCTGGACGCGCGATGTCCCCGACACCGCAACAGCAGAAGTCCCCGTCCATGTCCATGGCGCCGGCATTGGCGTATAAGTTCGCCGAGCCTGTTCCCGAGCCCGGTACGAAGGCGTCTCCCCTTATTAGTGGCCGGCCAAAGCAGACCACTATCTCACAGGGTTTGGAAGAGCGGATGCGTCGCGGCGGGAGTACGGGGGGTATGGCCCTTTACTAAATGGACCTCCAAGAAAAACTCAGCCTGAAGCATCTTCTTGGTAGCGAATATAATCGTCTGCAAGCTGAGATTGTTCTCGCACGCGAGTTCGAAGTCGCGGCGGTGACGGGATTCGGCGCTGGGAAGACCTACGCGATCTGCGTGGCGGCGCTCCGGCATGCGGTCAAGTGGCCGGGCGCAAACGTCCTGATCTGCCGGCATACGTTTCGCGAGTTGATCGACTCGACGAAGAAGGCGTTCTTCGAACTCGTTGAAGTCAAGCAACTCAAAGAGGTCTTCGTCACCCCCAAGCGGTGGGACTACCGCGAAGGGACGCATCACTGTAAGCTGACGAATGGCAGTGAAATCCACTTCACGAACCTGGAAGCGGGCCGGCTTGACAAGATCAAGAACATCGAATACAGCCTGATCGCCATCGACCAGGCGGAAGAGATTGGCTTCGACGAGTACCAGATCCTTCTGATCCGGTGCCGTCTGAACGCGGTGCCGCCCAGTGAGCGCCATGTCCTCTCGATCGCGAACGACGAGGGCGATAATTGGCTGCGGCGGCGCTTCCTGACGTTCGAGAAGCCGCATGGACGCCCGACAGCGGGTGCGACGCGGAGACTCCTTCGCGGGTCGTCGCTGGATAACCCGCATCTCGATGAGGGCGGACGGGCGCAGCTGCTCAGCTTGCCCCCCGAAATCCAGGCGCGGTACATCTACGCGACCATGGCAGCAGGCACAACGCGGCTTATCCCGGACTTCAACGTGATCCCGCACTTCGAACCGCCGGCGCATTGGCCGCGCTTCATTGGTGTAGATCCGGCACGGTCAACCGGTGTCACCTGTGCGATCTGGATTACGGTCAACCCTGATAAAGAATTCTATCGTGGCGTCGCACCTAATGCCCCGTACATCTACCGAGAGTACTGGGCCGAAGGCCGCGAGGCGGAGATGCACGCCAAAGAGGTCATGAGTCTGACGGGGCCGCATAAGCCCCGAGCCCGGATCATGGACCGCACGGCGTGGGCCGCCAGCAGCATGTCGAAGAAGATGGGCATCGTCACGGTGGCGCAACTCTACATCAGCGCCGGCCTTCCCGTCGCCCCGTCAGACGGCGACGAGTGGGCGCGTGTGAGCCTATTTGCGGCGGCGCATAAACGGGGGCTCGCTGTTAGCGATGAGTGTACGCACCTGCGGAATCAAGGACCGTCGTATCGAGTACGTGGTCAAGCCGTGTTCGACCATACCGGTACGGCTAAGAATCTCAAGATCGTCGGGAAGCAGCATTTTCACTCGATTGACGCCGCAGGGTATGCGCTGGCGGCGATCCCGACTAGGATCGTGGCCGTCGACCTCGAAGAGTTACGCGACGCCTACGAGATCCCAGAGCATGTGGATCTCCACTCGCGGCGGCATTGGGAGCATGCTCGAGCGGAACTCCCGAAGCGCAAAGGTCGGATGTCGGTGGTGACAGAAGGCCTGGATGAACTGATACGCGAAGACGTCCCAAACACATGGGATGGCGATCCGGTGGAGGACGCCTTGACATGGTAGGATGGCCTGGACACGCGTTGCGGCGCAAACTGGCTGTGGCAGAAAAGGAACTGACGGACGAACGCATCGCGACTGCAAGCCTCAGGGCTCACCTTGAAGCGAAGACCTCGTTGGTGGAGCGGCTCGAACTCGAGCTGGCCCGCCTGCAGGACGACTTCAAAGGTCTCGTCGCGATCACGACCGGTCGGATTCCTCCGCGCCTGAAGCCTGAGTTCGAGAAAGATCTGTTTGCTGAGCAAACGGATCAAGAAGTGGTGTACTTATCGCCCAATACGGAGATGGAATTGGGTATAACGTTGGCCGAGGAGTACACGAGCAAACCAGATGGCGAAAGCGAAGCAGGCGAATCCAACTGATCAGGAAGTAGTCGTTGATCTACAGCGCCGGCTTTCGCATCGTCGCTGGCTGATCGAACGGAACTGGTACGGTAATGTCCTTTTTCACTTGGGACAACAGTGGGTGAGTTACGATCAGAACACACGACGGTGGAAGAACCGCCGACTCTCCCCCACTGTCCCAACCCCCATCACCAACTACTTTCGATCCACACTGGATACTGTCAAGTCGGCCATTGCCCAACACGAACCGCGATACGTGGGTATACCAACCCGCGACGATGCTCGTGCCGTTGCTGCAGCTGCCGCCACCGACAGCCAACTGAAGATCGTGATGAAAGAGGGGAAGTTCGATCGAGCGCGCGCGAAGATGCTCGATTGGCTTCTCCTGACCGGCAACGCGTTCCAGGAGATCGTATGGGACAACTCGGAAGAGACCGGACTCGAGGCCATCCCGCGTGAGGTCTGTGTCGATTGTGGGGAGGTTTACAAAGCCGACGCGCTCGACCCAAATGTGGCGCAATGTCCTCGATGCGGCGGCATGCTCGTGGAGTCGTCTACACAGTTTGATTGGCTCCCGCGCGGTGAAATCCGGTTTGATTCACTGTCGCCCTTCCAGGTCTTCCTGGACTCTTCAATAGAAGAACTCGAAGATCAACCCTTCATCTTGGTCGGCCAGTCGTTTACGCAAGAGCAGATCCAGATGCGATGGGATGTGAAACTCGATGGCGGCTTTGTTGGAGGAGGCAGTACCAACACATCGCTCCTTCATCAGGACGCTATCCCGGCCATTGTGCCTGGTGTCTCAACACCGATCGCATCGGCCGGACAAGATCCGAACGCCAAGCGTTCGATCGTCTGGCGCGCATATATAAAAATGCACGAGAAGTTCCCCAAGGGCGCGTACATTGCCATGACGAATGACGGCACGCTCTTGGATCGAAAGACGCCGTATCCCCACCGTCTGAAGGCGGGGAACGGACAGAAGTTTTACCCCCTGACCCATTACAAGTTTGGGACGGTCGGGGGGCGAGCATGGGGCTATTCGCCGGCAGATGATCTGCTGCCCAAGCAGTATCAGCTGAACAAAGCGGAATCACTCGTGACGATGATCGTGTCGCGGATGGCGAATCCCGTGTGGCTGATCCCAGCCATGTCGAATCCGTCGCGTATCACCGGAGACATCGGAGTACAAATTGAGTACACGCCTGTTGGCGGCGCTGTTCCAAATCGCGTGGCTGGCGCCGAAGCTCCACAGACCCTGATCAAGTACATCCAAGATATCAGACAATCGTTCGAGGAACTGTCTGGTGCCTTTGCGGCGGTCAAGGGAAAGTCGATGGGGTCACGGACCCCCGTCGGCACGGTGCAGGCCCTGCAGGAAAGGGGATTCGGGCGCTGGTCGACGGTGTTTAGCGGCCTTGAGCTCGGGTACCAGGACATCGCGAAAAAGGCCATGGAAGTGTGGCGCCAGAACGCCCACTCGCCGCGCGTGACCGCGATCAAAGACGCAATCGGCGGCTTCACGTTCCAGGAGTTCATGGGCGCGGACTGGGACGACGGCGTGGAAGTCGAAGTGGAAGCCGGCTCATCGCGCCCGCACACGCAGGCCGAGAAGCAGACGACGTACATGGAACTGGCGCAGATCGGCGCGCTCGACTTCACGGACGAGGCCCAGAAGGTCAAGATGCTCGAAGACCTGGGCATGGTCAACATGCGGCCGGGCGTTGAGGAAGACACCAAGCACGCGTACAAAGAGAACGCCGAGTTCTTGGGTTGGGCGCGGCAACAGGCCGAATCGCTTCAGGCCGTCACCGACCCACAGATGCAAGAGATGCTGGCGATGCAAGCCGCCGCGCAGATGCCCGTACACGTTGTCCCGATCGTTGATGATCACGCGGTTCACTTTTTGACGCACCGCCGGCTGGCCTTGACGGAAGAGTTCAAGCTTTTGCCGTCGCAGATTCAGCAGGCATGGTACATGCACATGCTGCAGCACCAAGCGGACATGATGGCCTCGAAGATCATCAAGGGCATGATGCCGCCTGGCGGGCCGACTGCCGAAGGCGCGGGGAAACCTGGTGCGCCTCCAGGCGGTGGAAGCCCTGAGCAGGCCTCAACACGCGACGTGAACGGCGGCGAGTCCAACCCCGACAAGAACAAGTAGGAGTCACGATGGCTGACAACAAGAAATCGTGCGACCAGAATCGGTCGGTCACTGGCGCGAAAGTTACCGCTAAGATCCCGATGAGCGGAAAGGGTGTGCCGATCTCGACCTTCAATGTGCCCGGTGTGTCTCGTCCGCACGGGACGCCAAGTTGGGTGTCGGGGCCTGCGAAAGCTGCCGCGCGGAAGGCGAAATAATGGAAACCTTGGAGAAGAAATTCGTCGAAGAGTGGGGCGGCATGGACGAGGAAGAGTACTGGTGTTTTGTTGAGCGCTGCCTCGAAGAGAAGTTTGACGAACTGGCAGACGACTAACGTGCTGACATGGGTCTTCGTGCTGACGATCTACTTGGCGGAAATGGGTGGCGGCGGCACCGCGCAAGTGTTGGTCCAAACGACCACCAAAGATCTCTGTAAGTCTTTACGGCGCGCGATCATGACGCAGATGGCTGACGCGAATGGGCACGCCGGGCCGTGTATGGAACTCTCACCTGCACTCCCCGTGCAGCCTGAAAAGGACTAAGGAATATGTCGCAGAGGGGTGGCGGCATGCGCGTTGGATATTGGTCAAGCGAAAATCCGCCGCGTTGGAAGTCGGCTGGGATGCGTAATAAAGAAGGAGAGCGTATTACCACGCAGTATCCACTTCGCGGTGAGGCGTTCAATAAAGCGGATGACCCCAACGGCGCCCTTCCCGGGTTCCAAGATTCCGTTCGGCGTCTGACGCAAAAGTGGCCTAGTCGTGATGAGGAAAATGAGTTTCGGCGCGAAGGGGTTCGAGGGCGGTCAATGACTGAGCGTGATATGAAAACCTTGGAAGGAACGAATCCTGGATGGACTCCCGGTCCGTCTGGTGACGCACAAACCATAATGGAGTTTTTACGCGGAATTCTCCGTGAACCCGGTATGGGCGTAGGGAGACCGTAATGGCTGGGATGATGGGCCTGTCAATGGATGCCATGGCGCCCGCTGCCAAGGCGGTCGTGCGGCCTCGCGCAGGGCAGAAGAAGCCCGGCTTTCCATCCGCGAAGAAAGGGAAGAAACCCCTGATGGGTGCGAAGAAACCCATGATGGGTGCAGGCGGAATGGGCGTGGGCATGAAGCCTATGATGTAAGGTGCCGCAGAAGGCGGGAAGTCCAAGTCTCGAACTGGCGGCACGTCCGTCAAACAGGAGGCCATAATGGCCGCAGCGAAGAGTGCGTCGAAGGCGCAGGGCCGGCAGGAAGTCCGTGCCGGCAGTGATTGCGGTGGACACGAAGCGTATA
>ERZ1292632.1441-Hain-H43-01um-R2-1441-length-22922-cov-9_pt1 | contig 22922 bp, 20 predicted proteins | sample MGYA00564407_ERZ1292632 | MGnify/ENA primary metagenome ERZ1292632 (study PRJEB36523, sample SAMEA6512637) | groundwater metagenome | collected 2019-01-08 | study: AquaDiva: Metagenomics assemblies of 32 groundwater samples | reverse complement strand
CTTAATCTTGTGCCCATTCCGCCGCAAAGTATGATAGTTTGAATTTTTTGATTATTATTTTCCATATATTTTACTGTTTCTTATTCCGCTTCTAATAATAGAAAATGATTTATCTCCCTGGTTAAAAATTAAATCAATCACTGAAAGATAAGGAATAAATTCGCCCCAGAGCTGGGGGTATTCCGGGTGTTCAAATTTTTGAAAATCTATTAAAATGCCATCTTTTTTAAATAACGATTTATCTAAAAACTCTTCTGCGCCCTGAGCGTCGTACAAATGGGTTATCTGCGCCTTTTTGCATAAATTTATTACTCTTTCTGTTTTCCCCATGCCTTGATCATTCAAATTTAAATCTGACGAAAGAATAATCTTTGTTTTAATGCCTAAGATATTGCAAATTAACTTAATCATGCCAACGTTCAGGTCTCTTAATAAAACATACTTTTGAGAATAAAATTTCTCAAACAATGGTTTATATTTTTCAAAATACGGCGCTTTTTTATATGCTAATTCTATGGTTTTAAAGTGTTTTTCTAAAGGGTTTTCTTGATTATAGGATATCTTTATGTCACAAGTTCTTGTTTTCTGCGGGGCTCTTTGAACGGGCAGAGACAAACAAACAACACCATTAGCTGTTTTAATTTTATTTCTATGGTCAAAGGTCTTTTTTGTAAATTGAGCGCTGTCAAAAGCAATATAAATATCGCTTGAAGCAATCATTTCAAAATATCCTATCCATGGCAAATAAGTTGGCTGCAATATTGTTCCTTTCATAATTATTTTATATCTAAAAATGACTCGCTCACATTCACGCCCAGCTTAGAAATATAATATGACCAATCAAAAGACCTGTCAGTTTCTAATATCTCTTTGGCTTTTTTTAAATACTCGATTCTTTTGTCGGATTCTCCCCTCTTTGCCGCGATTTCCGCTAAACAAAAATATGCAAAAAAATGGTTTGGGACTATGCCAAGGACATAATTAAAATCTCTCTCTGCCTGCGCCAGCCTCTCTTTTGTCCCTATCATCAGGTTTCTGTTTTTTAAAAAGTTATACTTAATATTATATAGGTAGTTTAATTTGTCTAATTCCTCTTTTGTATAATCTATGTATTTTATTTCTGCCGCGCTGTGAAACTCATAATCCCTGCACTCTTCTGCGTCATATTCAGCTGTTAAGTTGTTATCAATACAATAATCATATAACTCTGTCCCGGGAAAGGGCTGGAAACAATACAAAGCATTCCAATCAAGTTCCAATCTGCCTGCGAAATCAAGTGTTTCTATAACTTGATTTTTTGTTTCAAAAGGGAATCCTACAATAAAGAACCCCACAATAAACGCGTCGCCGTATTTTCTAATCAACCTGACAACATTTTCCACCTCGCCAATAGTTAGGGGTTTTTGTATTTTCTTCATTATTTCGGCATTGCCCGATTCAATAGCGATATTAAACGCAGCTATGCCGCTTTCATACATCTTTTTTATTACTTCCTCGTCATTAATCGTCCTTACCGACAAGCCTCCGCCGGCAATCCATTTGATATTGAGCTCTTTCAGCCCATCTAAAAGTTTTAGGAACCATTCCTTGTACACGGCAATATTCTCATCATTAAAAACAATAGTATTTACTCCGTAATTGTCTCTTAAAAATTTTGCCTCTTCAATTATTGAGCCGACTTCTCTGTATCTCCATCTGCGTTTAAAAAATCTGGCTGAAGAACAAAAAGTGCACCGATTCGGGCAGCCTCTTGTTGCTGTCATAGCTCCTAATTTTATTTCATCTTTTTTATATATCCGAAAAAGGAAATTCTTTCCCTCTTTAAAATAATATTCCATATGGACATCTTCCCACGGCAATCTCTTTGAATCTTTAAAACCATGCCAGAAATTATTTCTTGGATTTTTTATTATCTTGCCGTCTTTTTTGAATGCTATCCCCTCAACATTTTCTATGCCAGCGGGCGCGTTTAATCCCTCAATTAAATCTGATAATCCTAATTCGCCTTCGGATATAATGGTATAATCAACATTTTTATCCTCAAGGGCAAGGTTCGTAATGTGCGTTGGATAATGGCCGCCAAAAACAGTTTTGATATTCGGATTAATTTCCTTAATTTTCTTTGCAACCTTATGAAAAATATCTCTGCTTGTATAATATAAGGCGGATATAGCGACCAAGTCCGGCTTATGCAAATTTATTAGGTCCTCTAAAGTGTCTTCCAGCTTCTTCTTGCTGATAAATTTCATTTCAATGTTCAAGTCAACAAAATATACATCGTACTTATTTTGATTTTTTAAATAGGAATATACATATAACAATCCTATGGGCGGCTCAAAATAAGCATACCCTTGATTTTTTACATCCTCAACCAACATTGGGTCCGGGGGATTTAAAAATAGTATTTTTTTGATAGGCTTCATTATAATGAACGGAAATAATTTATATTTTTTATATCGTTTTCCAGCCCCCTCTCTCCCTTGGGCGTTTCAAAAGCCAAATATACATCTTTTTCTTCCTCCAATTTGAACAATATATTTTTTATCCATTTAAGGTCGAATTCGCCGTCAAATAAATCTCTATGTTCGTCCTTTAAAATATTTATTTTCCCATTGCATATATGAAAATACGCTGGGTTTAACTCAGAAATCAGTCTTTCAATGAATTCTTTGTAGTCTATGTTTTGGGCTATGGCGCTTTTTATCGCGTGCGAAAAATCCAAACAAAGGTTGAACCCAGAATCTTTGATTAATTTTAACTGCAAATAAGAGTGCGCAAAACAAATCTCATTTTCAAGCCCGATTTTTGTCATATTTTCGATTAGAAGTCTTGGATCGTTAATTTTTTTAATGTTTTCTTCAAAATCTTTTTGAGAGTCTCCAAGCGCAGCGTGAACAACTATAAATTTACTATTTAAGAAATCAGCGGTTTTTATAACCTGCTTTTTAAAAATTTCTATCTTTGAATCATCTAGAATAAAAACATCAAAACCGTGTTCCATGTGAGGGGCATGAAGGATTGTCGGAATATCCTTTAACATATTGAGTGTGTCGGACTCTCCTAATACAAAAGAATTGGGGACAATATATAGCTCCAAAAAATCGATTTCTTTTTTCTCAAATAACTGCGCAGCTTCTCTGAATAATTCTTTTTTATCAATAGACCAAAGTTTTAAGCCGTATTTCATATTTATAACCTTTTATGGTTTTTGTTTAATGTTTTTGTTAATATTTACTAATTCTGGATTTTTATCAAGGTATTTAATTATTTCTTTGGCAGTAAAATATTCCCTTGGTTTAAAATGCTCAAATATTTTTCTCACTAAAATTAAATCTGGTTTTTCGTCTACGCAAAGCCTGAATTCTGGCCTGAAAAAATTGGAAGAAGATTTTATGATTTTCATATCGAACAGACCGGGCTTTTCTAAAATAAAAGACATTACCTCCTCTAAGTGATAAAGGTCTTTGGTCAATTGAATGCTTTTTTTAAGAGCTTTTAGGGTGAGAAACTCAATATCTCCCAAGCCTCTGGGATAACCTTCTATGAAAAAATAATCCGGCTTCTTTTTAATTTTTTTATATTCTTTTACGCTTTCATCAATTAAAAGGGGGTCAATAAGAGGGCAATCGGCAGTGATTCTTATTATTGGATCAATTTGGAATTTTTCTGCGGCTTCTATATATCGCAAAAGAACATTTTTCAGGCTTCCTAAATAAAATTTGGCTTGGTTTTTTTTAATAAGCGGCAAAAGAACCGAATTCTCTTTGGTGTCAGGAACAGCCACCACTACTTTTTTAATTAATTTGGCTTTTTTAACCCTTAAAATAACATGCTCTAAAAGACGTTTATCTAAAATTTTCTTATAGACTTTCCCTGGCAGTCTCTCCGATTCCATTCTGGCTTGGATAATAATTCCTAAACTCATAATATTTTTTTTACAACTTTTATTATGTAATCTATTTCTTTATTCGTTAAAGAAGGATAAAGCGGAACAACAAACAGAGATGAGACTGCTTCTTCTGTATTAGGAAATTCCTTGCCGTCCAATTTCAAAAAATGGTGAAGAAGCGGGTATCCTCCTCTTCCCAATTCTATGCCATATTTTAAAGCTTCTCTGATGATTTCTCTTGGATCTTTTTTGGTTTTAACGGTATATCTCCAAAAAATATGGTCTTTGGGGTCGTCGGGTATTTCGGCTAAACCCTTAAAAGCTTTTTTATAAATTTTTGTTATTTCTTTTCTCCTTTTAATAAATTGTGGAATTTGGGCTAATTGACTGATTCCCAAAAGCGCGCTCAAATCGCTCATTTTATAATTATATTGTATGTGATATTCCGAGGGCGCTGTTAAACGTTGGCTGATAACCGTATGAGCGTAATCTCCTAAAAAATTTACTTTATCAAATATTTCTTTTGAATCGGTTAAAAGTATTCCGCCCTCTCCAACTGCCAACATTTTTGAATGGTGCAAAGAAAAAACCGATATTACTCCGTAGCTTCCCAATTTTTTTCCTTTATAAAGCCCGCCGATTGATTGGGTTGCGTCTTCTATTACCGGTATTCCTAGGGCAACTATTTTATCTATCTCGGCCGGATAACCAAATACATAAGGAACTATAATTGCTTTTGTTTTGTTTGTTATTTTCTTTTTTAAATCTGAAAAAGAAATATTAAGGTTTCCGTTTTTTATGTCAAAATTGCAGTCAACTAATTTTATTTTTGCGCCCGTATAATTTACCGCATTCAATATTGACACGCAGGTATAAGACGGGCATATAACCTCTTGCCCCTCGCCAATATTTAAAGACAGCAATGCCAAATGCAAAGCTGATGTTCCGCAATTAGTAGTTACTGCATATTTTTTACCTATAAATTTTGCGAATTTATTTTCAAATTCCCTTACATAATCACCATAAAATAAATCAGAACCTACTGATTTTTTAATAAAATCAGTATCTTTGCGGGTTATTGTGGGCCTGTTTAACGGAATTTTAATTTTTTGTGTTTTCATTATCTTGTGGCTATTTAATTTTCTATCCGCCTAATCAATTCAAACGCTTCGGAAAGGTTTATGCCAACTGCCATGCCTCTTTTTTTGGCTAATATTTCTATGCCTTCTTTAGATCTTGGATGGGGAAATTCTCTCATTTCTGAATTATAAATTTTGGATGCTTCAATTTTTCTTTCAAGAGTTGAAGATATGTCTTCAAATATATTGGGCAAAAACGCCCCGTTTATTTTTTGAAAACTCCATTCGGTAGAAGATGGTATTTCAAAGCTATATATTTCTTTGACCGGACAATTTTTAACAGGCCTTGCAGCTGTCATAACTGCATTGAATGCAATGCGGTGGTCAAGATTTAAATCGGCTGAACTATGGGTAAAAATAATTTTTGGCTCAATTTTTTTAATAAACTCTTCTATTTTTTTTGTTATTTCCAAAAAAGGAACTGTTTCAAACCTCTGGTCTGGCAAGTCAAGAAAAAATATATCTTTAGCTCCTAAAAATTTTCCGGCTTCCGTTGCCTTATGCTTTAATGCAGACAATTCGACCGCACTCGCTTCTTGGCGATTTTCGTATCTTGAAGTGATGCCCTCTCCTAAAATTAAAATATAAATTTCATTGTCTTTTGCATATTTTGCTATTGTTCCTCCGCAACCCAAAACCTCATCATCCGGATGAGCGGCCACTATTAAAATTTTATTTTTTTTGAACATATAATTCGTTCTTGCTAATATTGTCTCTCATTAAAATTTCTAAACTTTTTTCTCCGCAGTTAAAAAGCAAATCAATTATACCCATATACGGAATAAATCCATTGTGCAACTGGGGATAAGCAGGGTGCTTATAATCTTGAAAATATGTCCTTATGCCCTCCTTTGCAAAATCTTCTTTTTTCACATAATCTCTGCCAAGCTGTCCAAAAAAATATGCGTCTGCTTCTAATTTCTTACACATTTCTAACACCAAGTCTGACTTATGGCGCTGGAGATTTAATTCAGAAGCTTTATAATATTTTGCCTCAACTCCCAATTCCTTTAAAAACCACCTTAGCATATAATCATTTAAATCTGATAAATAATCCCATTTTTTCTTGTATGCATCTTCAAAGAAATCAGCATATTTATTAAAATAAGGAGCTTTTTTGTAATTTAAATATATTGACTTGAAATGAGATTCTGACCAATTTTTAGTATTATCTATTTTAATATCTTTAATTATCTTCTTTATATGGCCTTTTAAAAAAACAGGTACCGTTAGCCAGATGGGACCATTGGCTGTTTTAATTTTATTCCGGTTGGTAAAACTATTTTTTTCGAATTGGACATTATCTAAATAAACATAGGCGTCGCTTACGGCAATTTTATGAATTAGCCCTAACCAAGGCAAATATGCTGGCTGATGAGCTGTAAGAATCATATTCAATTGGTTCTTGAACCGTGCTTTTCTATTTGTCTAACTACAAGCGCCTCGACCTCTTTTTGGGGAAAATCATCTATATCTCTTGCCTTCCATTTTTTTTCAGCAAGTTCAATATATGGCTGAATAAGCTTCCAATCTTCTCCTGGGAAATTTTTATTTACATTGTCTTTACGGAATAAAAGGCCTGCAATCCAGTAAAGCGGCGAACTCATTAGCGGCAAACTCCCCCAGCCTTTCATTGTAGTTGGCGGGATAAATTTTGGATATCCTTCAACGCCGGCAACAGCATCCTCATACATTGGGGTGCCCGGATAAGCAGAAAAGTTAAAAATTGAAACCCTAGCGTCAGGGTCGGTCTGTGAAATCCAATCAATAAGGTCAAGAGTATCCATAAGCATTTCCCTCGTTTCCCTAGGCATTTTAGCTAAAAAACTATACATAACTGAAATGCCAGAGCCGCGAGTAAGCTGGACGGCTTTTTTTATGGCATCTGTTCCGTATCCCTTTCGAATGACATTACGAAGGAAAAAATCATTACCTGATTCGCCGCCTATTTCTATGGAATAGCTATTAGATTCAACAAGGGCGTCTGCCATTTCTGGCGTAAGGTGGTCAGCCCGAATGTTGCCATCCCATTTTACATTAATGTCTCTCATGATTTTCCCTATTTGTTTCATTCTTTTTATTCTATCCAACACTACTGTCTTGTCTCCTTCTTTATAAATTCCATAGGCGATATTAGGGTCAGAAAAAGATATTTCTTTAAAGCCGATATCGTTATGAATGGTTTTTAGTTCGCGATCTATCTCATCAATAGGTTTTGGTATCCAAGGGGAACTCAACGCGCAAAATGCACAATGGAAAGGGCAGCCTCGAGAGGTAAAATATTGCATATCTGTGCGCTGAAAATGAATTTTGGTGCGCTCATTGTAGGGAAAAAGATCCTCGCCATAAATTTCAGTCCATACTTTATCCACAAATGGCTCTGCTAAAACTTGCTCGGGCAGTATCCTTGCATGGTGCCCTCCCACGCCGGTAATAATATTTGGATTAATTTTTTTCGCTAATTCTAGAATTCTTGCTGCGCGGCCTGTTTGGTATCCGGTAAAACAGCTGACGCCGATTTCTTTTGAATGTTTTATCAAGTCAATCAACATCTCCTCTGAGTCAAATCGCTCGTCAAAATAAGCGACCCTCAAGCCCTTTTTTTCAAATAGCGCTCCGGGAAAAAGGATTGACAAAGGCGTAAGCTTTATCGGAGAATCTTTTGTGGATATGGGATATGCCAATAAAATGTCTATTGTTTCCATAATCTATTTTATTTTATTAAAACTTATTAGTTCACCCTTTTTAATATCTTCCTTCGCCTCCCTGCCAATGGCCAAAGGCGCGAATTTTGCCAGAATGCCCATACCTGGACGTTTCATCGCAATATTTTCTTTAGCCAATATTTCTCCTTTTTTAATATCTCGAGACGCAGTTATTGAACGATAGCACGCTAACCTCATTTTAACTTCGCTTTCGGCAGGCCTGATAATTGAACCTCCCAAAGATTCTTCCGTCTTTCTTACCTGCCTAACTAATTCTTTTAATTCATTAGGGTCAGCGGAGAACCAGTGGTCAGGACCTGGCATATTTTTATCAAGAGTAAAATGCTTCTCGATAATTTTAGCCCCTAGAGCTACCGCAATAATGGCGGCCATTATTCCTTCTGAATGGTCAGAAAAGCCAATCACGCAATCTGAAAAAATATTCCTTAAGTTTTTTATTTTTTTTAAATTAAGCTCTTCAGGTTTGGCAGGATAAGAAGAAACACAGTGCAGAATTGCCAAATCTTTGTTATTTTTCCTGACTGTTCTTACTGCCTCGTCAACCTCCGAAAGATAAGCCATCCCCGTAGAAATAATCATTGGCAAACCTTTTTTTGAATATTCTTCAAGAAGTGGCAGATTAACCAAATCATCAGAACCAACTTTTATGGCCGGAATTCCTATTCTAAGTAAAAGTTCGAGGTTTGATAAATCCTGGGGGGTTGAAAAAAATATTATCCCCTTTTGCTGGCAATACTCGGCAATTTCTTTCCACTGCTCTTTACTGAATTCGTTTCTTTCAAACATTTTCAACGCAGATTCTTTAACATCTTTACCGCGGCTTTTGTATTCGTATATTTCATTTTCATTGCTGATAAATTCCTTGGCAGTAAAGGTTTGGAATTTTACTGCATCAACGCCGGCTTCAACTGCCAAATCAATCATTTTTTTAGCAATGCTTATGTCGCCATTATGATTTATTCCCGCCTCAGCTATGATAAAGCAGGGCTCTTGGCCGCCTATTGATTTATTGGAAATTTTAATCTTTTTCATATTTTACTTTTGAACTTCTATTATCCAATTAGAATTTTTTTTCTGCGAATTGCAAAAGGTTGTCTCTGTCTTTTCAACAATAATCTCTCTAAACTTGCTAAAAATTTTATTTATGTCTTCTCTGGTTAAGAAAAAATTAACCATATCCTGCTCGTTTGTGTCTTCAGTGTTTAAAACAAAAGTATTTTTCCCCACTTCTTTGCCCTTTTTAAACCTATAATCGTCAACGGTCCTGCTGAAAATAAAGGCTTTTGCCCCCTTCTTTAAAATCCTATATATTTCATCAACTGCCTTTTGATAGCCGTCCGCGGTATTATAATAAAGAACCCCAAATGAAATTACTCCGTCAAAAAATTCATTTTCAAACGGCTGTTTTTCCATACCTGCATTTTTTAACATTGCCTTCAAGTTTGCCTCTTTAAGCCGCCTTTCTGTAACCTTCAACCCCTGTTCTGAAATGTCAGTAGCATAAACCTGAAATCCTTCTTTTGCCAAAAAAATAGTGCTGGCTCCGGCGCCGCAACCTAAATCCAATATTTTTAAATTGCTTCGTTCTTTAGAATCCCGCGGAAAGTGAGCAAACACGAAACGAACCAGATCGTCAACTGGATATTTCGGCTGGAATCTTTCTTTCGTATGTAAATCTTCCCAACGGCCTTTCATTATAATATCTAAATTATCATTCATGAGTTTTTAATTGATGGCTGATAATATTCTTTGTTGTTTTAATAACATATCTGACATCTTCATTAGTCATTTTCGGGTAAAGAGGCAAACTAATTGCTCTTTTGTAATACCTTTCGGCAATCGGGAAATCCCCTTTTTTATATCCAAATTTATTCCTGTAAAAAGGGTGCATGTGCAGAGGCATATAGTGAACCTGAACGCCAATTCCCATTTTTTGCAACCCTTCAAATATTTTTTTTCTATTAACTCCTTGAACTTGGATAGGATATATGTGCCAAGATGATCTGACATAATCTTCTTCTGCCGGCGCTATAATCTCTTTAACGTTTTCAAATGCCTTATTATATCTTGCCACAATTTCTCTTCTTCTTTTTATAAATCTATTGAGCTTCTTTAATTGGCTTTGCCCCAAGGCGCACTGAATATCAGTAATTCTGTAATTAAAAGATGGATGTTCTATCTCGTAATACCATTTGCTTTTTTCTGGTTTTTTAACAATGCCATGGTTTCTTATAATTTTAAGCTTATCGTAAAAATTCTTATTATTTGTAAGTATCATTCCTCCCTCTCCAGTGGTAATGTGTTTTACTGGATGAAAACTTAAAACCGTCATGTCGCTAAAACCTCCTATTTTTTTGCCTTTATATTCAGAGCCCAATGCATGGCAAGCGTCTTCTATCACCAATAAATTGTGCCTTCTGGCAATTTTAAAAATTTCGTCGTAACTGCAAGGAAATCCCGCAAAATCAACTGTAACTATCGCTCTGGTTTTAGGGGTAAGCCTCTTTTCAATTTCTTTCGGATTAATATTTAATGTATCCTCAATATCAGCAAAAACCGGCTTTATGCCGCATTGAACCAGCATGTTCGCGGTGGCGGCAAAGGTCAAGGGAGTTGTAATCACTTCATTGCCGGGTTTTATACCCGAAGCAATATAGGCGGAATGAAGAGCTGCCGTGCCCGAAGAAACCGCTACAGCATACTTTGCTCTGCAATATTTAGCAATTGCCTTTTCAAATTGCTCAACCTTCGGCCCTTGCGTCAACCAATCTGATTTTAGAACTTTCACAACTTCCTCAACGTCTTTCTTGTCTATTAATTGATAACCATAGGGAATAAACTTTTCCATAAGAATTAAGAAAAATTAAATTTCTCTTTATCTAACCATTGGGTGTTTTTATCAGAAGAATAAATAAAATTGTTAGAAATCAATTTGCCTTCTTTATGATTTTCTTTGCTCCAAAAGGCGAATTCCGGCTCGATTATAAAATAGTCTTCAAATTCTTTAGTATGCCTCGACTCCTCTATGGTAAGCAAAATTTCGTGTAATTTCTCTCCCGGCCTGATGCCTATTATTTTTTTTCTGACTTGCGGGGCTATCATGTCAGCCAAATCGCTGATTTTCATACTCGGAATTTTAGGCACAAAGATTTCTCCTCCTTTCATTATGCCAGCGCATTCAATAACAAACCTGACCCCGCCCTCTAAGGTAATCCAGAATCTTGTCATCCGTTCATCGGTTATCGTAATCTCTCCTTTTTCTTTTTGCTCTTTAAAAAGCGGGACGATGCTTCCCGAACTGCCGAAAACATTGCCATAGCGGCAACAGCTGAAAATAGTTTTCTTCCCGCTGGAATAACTGTTTGCCTGGACAAAAAGCTTTTCAGCAACCATTTTTGTCGCTCCGTAAAGATTAACCGGCTGGACTGCCTTATCAGTGCTAATCACCATTACCCTTTCCACATCATTGTTGATTGCCGCATCAATAACATTAATCGCCCCATCAATATTGGTTCTAACCGCTTCGATCGGATTATATTCGCAAACAGAAATATGCTTTAATGCAGCTGCATGGACAACTATATCTACGCCGTTCATCGCTCGATTCAACCTGTCAATATCGCGCACATCGCCGAGAAAAAACCTTAGCCGGGCATCATTAAATTTTCTCTCCATTTCAACTTGCGCCAATTCCCTGTTATCGTAAATTCGAACACTTTTAGGCTCATGCTCTTTCAAAACAATTTCAACAAATTTTTGCCCAAAAGAGCCGCACCCGCCAGTAATTAAAATCGTTTTATTATTTAAAATCATACATTTTCTATTTTAGCTTATGCAGCCCAGTTGCTCAAAGGCGCGAGCCAGCTCTTCTGGAGTTGCTTTGTTTGGAATGCGAAGCGCGTAACAAGGCGCGCCAGACACTGCTTTTTCTAAAATAACGCGGGCTCTCCAAAAATCAGCTCCAAGATCTTCTAAACCCACAGACCCCATTTCAAGAAGCCGTTTGAGGTCGTTTTCAAGCTCTTCGTAAAGAATAGCAAACATGCGGCGCGCCATCCATATTCCATTTTGTTTTTCTATTGAAAAATCGGCATCAGAGCACCTAAGAAGCATTATTGTTTTTGCGACAGGTCCTTGTGTTGCCAAACACTTGACTGGGAATATTTGTTCAGCAGGCACAACATCTACATAATCTTTGCGGATAAAAGGAATAAACGCAATCCTGTTGTAAACTCCTTGGCTCTTGAGAAATTTATCAATAATCCCTCGGAATGGAACATTAGCGTAGAGGTGCCATATAATAGAACGAGTGGCGCGTTTTCGCAGACTCATGTGTTTGCGAGCAGCGAATAACTCTGGGTAAACCGAACGGTGATATTCCTTAAGCACGAATGCTTTATGAAACGCCAAACACATGCCGTTTTGTGTGAGAGCCACCATGTCGTCGCCCAGCAGTTTATACCCTTTTTCTTTTACAAGGAAACCAGAGAGCGCCGTTTTACCGACTCCTCCGCTACCTGCCAAAATAGTGACGAGGCCCGCGGGATTTTGCAAAGCAGCCGCATGCGCAAATGAGATGCCCTTACTGATAAAAAGCTGTTGAATAAGGCCTGTAAAAGAAAACATGGCATCAGTGTACACGGCATATCCTGACGGTGTTTTTTCTATTGCCAGGCGAGAATCGCGGTTAGCGTACCACAAATCTTTGCCGCCTTCTGAGTTTTGAAATATCTCTCTGTCTTGAGTAAAAGAAAACATCGGAAATGGATTGACCAATATCATTAAGGGGTTAGAACGGTCTTGTTCGGAGCTTTTAAAAGACCCTAATTGCCGATTGATTGATTTTAAGACCCACGGATTCACCTTTGGATTAACGCGCACGGTTATAAGGTCGTGAATATGATATATGTGTTCGTTCATAAAAAAATCACCATTTTTTAATAGTTTCCTTGGTTTTTTCTCTGATATTTTTATAGACCCTATAAATTTTTGTGCCCAGTTCAGGAGACAATAATTTCAAAATTTCCGCGCCCCAAATTCTGTATTGGCCCGAAACTTTGTAGGCTTTGATAATCCCGTTTTTAATCATTCTTTTCATTGTGCTCTCGCTAACTTTAAGAAAATCGCGGGCTTCTTTGGGAGTATAAATTTTATCCGGCTTGATTTCTTCTACCATAAATTATAAAACTATGATTTATTTAATGATAAACCCCCCTTAACTTGGTGTCAAGGGGGGTCAAAAGGTGTCATTTATTAAATACTCGTAAAACAGACTTTTTAGGCCAGAACAGGTATATTTCTTTTAATTTCGAATCTTTTTCTAACCCAGACTCTTACTAATTCATAGGCGCCGAAGAAAACTGTTGTATAGAATAAATCACCAAGCAGACTGTTTCTGAAAAATGGCAAAGCCATAACATAGCTCTGAATTATTCCTGAAAAAGTTTTAGCATACCAAGGGGAAAATGCCCAGACCGCAAAATTAGTAATAAGAAAAAATAAAACAGAAGATAAAATTGCGGCTCCGGCAACCGTATGCCATTTTTTGTTATTTTTCAGCCAAAAACCCAGAACTGCGCACAAAATAAAACTTCCGTAGACCGCAGCCATTAGTTTCAAGTCATAAAAACCAATAAATACATCTGAAATTAACACTGCCAAAACCGGTAAAGTAAGAGCTATTTTTTTTGAAAAATAAACCCCTCCGAATAAAGCAATGGCGGCTATGGGAGCAAAATTAGGAGCGTGAGGAATGAGCCTTAAGCTAATCCCGATTAAAACAAAAATCAAGGCAATTAAAAATTCAATATTTTTTCCCTTTTTAAAAATTTTCATAAATTTATTTTTTAATATTAAAATGATGATTTTTCAAATTTAAATTCCACCCTATCTCCTATTTTCAGCGGATTTTTATCAGCCGCCGCCATCGGCATCTCTCCATTGACATAGTATAGCCAATATTTTCCATCTTGTCCATTTTCTTTGTCTCCAATAGCTTCAATAAATATTCCAATGTCATAATTTTTTGCTTTCAGCGCTAAAGCTAATTTTTCAGCTCCTTCTTTTAATAAATCAAAAGCACTCGCTCCTTCTTTAAATTCAATGGCAAGAGTATCAATATTCCCGCTTCCGTCATTGATTGCCAAAACAACTTCTTTCTTTACCGATTCTGAAATACTGTTTTTCTCGATGTTTTCTTTGTTGACGCCAGATTCCCTCAAACTGCCAAAAAATATTAACCAACTGCCGGCAATAATAACTATTGCAGCTCCTATTATTATATAAACATTTCTTTTCATTCTTAAAGTTCAACTTTTTTATTTTTTCTCGTTAAAAGCCCTGAAAGAATTAAAATTGAGATAACGGCAAAAATATAAATTAAACTTTGTTGATTTTTAAAGAATTTTTTAAAATTTTCCAAGATAGAAGCCGTCCAAGGACTGGTCCCTTTTTCCGAAATTCTAATCTCTAAGGGAATTTTTACTCCGGCATTAGTTTTAAATTCTCTTTCAGATAAAGGCTTAGCCAACACTGAAATCGTAGTGAAAAAAACTCCTGATTCCTCATTTTCGATTTCAAAATTTACTTCTTGCGATTTTCCAGCTTCTAAAATAAAACTTCCTGGATTTATTTTAACCCAATCAGAAAAATTATCAAGATAAACTTCGAATAAAGCCACATTGCTATCAGGATTTTCTATTGTTATAGCCTTTTGTTCTGGTTTTCCCGAGACGGCGTCAAAATTAAGAGATGAAGGCGTAACTTTTAAAGCGGATGCGTTCGCATTTGATGCCAAAACAATACCAACCAGTATTAAGATAATTTTGATTTTTAATTTCATAATTGGAATTTATTGCGACACAGCCCAGAATGTCAATCCCCCCTCCTGCCCGCCAAATGTCCCTGAATAATTGCTGGGGATAGAAAGTTTGAGCTGGATGTCAGATGAATTGCTTTTTACAATATTCTTAGAAAAATTATTCCAGACGGTTCCGTTGACGGTAATATTTGATTTAAAAACCTGGTCTCCCGTTACTTCTGTTCTAATATAAAGGTTTTGCGAACCGTTATTTGATAAATTTACAACTTTACTTTTCGCGTCTCCGGCCTTCATATCGCCAAAATCTATTGATGAGGGGCTGACTGAAAAAACTATGGAATCCTGATTGTTCTGCGGCAAGGGCTGAATTTGAAGAACATTAACCCTTAAACCGACCCCGTGGCTGGCAGGCGCCTGGCCCACGGTAATGGTGGCCTTATTGCTCCTTACATACCCGCTTTTTTGCGCAAATATCTGGTAAATTCCGTCTTGCAAAACAGCCAAGCCAAAAGAAGTTTTTCCGCCCGAATCTGTGATAAAAACAGAGTTTCCAACATACACTGTAGCTCCCTCTAAATTTTGCCAAGCTGAACCGTCAAAAAAAGTAACATGCAAAGATGCCGTTGTTCCGTCGTTGTTTAATACAAGTTTTGCGGGTTTCCAAGAAAAATCTCCAAAATACCAAAGCGCGTCTTCTCCTGCCTGCAAATTATAATCATAAGCTCCCACCGAAGGAGAAGCTCCGTTCACCAAATAAAGCCAGCCGATGTTGCCCGCAGCCGTATCATCGCCTATGGAAACTAAATATGGACCAAAAGAAGTTGTCTTTATATCGTAACCAAAACTACAAATATTGGCTGCATTTTTTACAATGTCCATGGCTGTGGGACCGGCTGCATTTCCCTGGCAGATAGTTTCATCTTTTCCTTCAATGCGGAAGGGAAAAGTTTGAGCCGGCGCAACAACTTTTAACGGAAAAAATTTAGCCCCCAGAGCCACTATTGCGTAAGCGGTTTCTGTGGGAGTAAAAGAACTTTCTTGGTCTCCCTGCTGGTGATGAAAAAATCCGTTAGCTGCATCTTGCATTGACTTTAAATGAGTTATCGGGTCGTTTACTCCTTTGGTCCACTGCGAGGGATTCTGGCCTATTGCATAAATTGCGGAAATTGCCCAAGAGTCGGAAGCCGTGTCTGAAACCTTGCCGTAGTCGGAACCATCATATCTAAAACCGCCGTCCTGATTCTGCGCTGTTTTTAAAAATGCAACTGCATTTTGAATAGCAGTATCAGTGCTTAAAACTCCCGCGCTGGTTATGGCCATAATTCCAACCGATGTCATGTTGGAATCAGAGCTGGCAGAAGGAGACCAGCCCCATCCTCCGTCTGAATTTTGTTTAGATATAATATAGTTTTTGATTCCTGCAACCACGGAATTTGAGGGAGATTCCCCGGCCGAGACTAAAGCCAAAAGCCCAAAAATATCATCATTTAAAAGGCCCGAATCTCCCAATTGCGTTCCATCCCAAAAACTTTCCAATTTTGCCACATAGTCGCTTCCTCCGAATGTCCTCGGGTTTTGATTTATTGCGGTAATGGCCAAGATAGCAGGGCTATAATCATTGGCATTGTTGCCCGTAATATTTTTAAGATGGTCTGAAGGTATATTGTTTTGCCCGGCTGCAGCCAATGCCATGGTAATCCAGGCATTTTGAGGTTTTGCGGATATATAATTTATTGCCGGCTGATTCACCTCGGCTGCGTTTATAATATTGCTAAATAAAAATATAACTGCGCTCGCCAGTCCTGTAAATAACAGGGCCGTCAATAAAACTTTCTTTTTTATAAACATAAAAATCTCACCTGCAAGTGAGAGACAATATAAATCGCAAAAATGCTGCGGTTAATATTGCCCTTTGCTCGAAGGGATAATTAATAATGGTGTTCCGACTTTACGGTTGCGGCACAGTCCCGGAATTTTCCGCTATTGCGGAATCACCGGCGTTTCCCATTTATATTTATATATTATATTTTTTATAGGTTGAAGTCAAGATGCAAACAGCCTAATTATGCAACCCAGCTTCTCAAAAGGATTAACCGATATTATTAAGGGGTTAGAATGGCCTTTGCATATGCAATTTATTTATTTTTTTTGAATTTGACAACATTATCCAACAACCACGAAGAGCTTTGTATTTTACCTCCGCCAACATTATCAACAAATTTTATATTGTATTTTTTGCAAATTTCCGCTTCCGGAACATTGCCCTGATTTCTGTCTCCGCCGTTTGCAAAAAATAACTCTCCGGAATATTTTTTGGCTATTGCCTCCAAGCTTTTGCAAACAGATTTGTCTGTGTCAATTGAAAGCATAACTTCATCTGCATATTTAAAAGCTTTTACTATTTCTATTCTTTCATTTTCCGGCATAAAAGGAACGGTTCCTTTAAATTTTACCTGTTTGTCATTATTGACAATAACAATTAAAAAATCACCAAATTCTTTGGCTTCTCTCATATAATGTATGTGTCCAATATGGGCTGGGTTAAAAAAACCCGAAATTACGACTATTTTCTTCATAGTATTGATTTTTTCATATTTAACTTATATCATGAATTATGATGAAAAACAATTCTTTAGTGTTTTGGGTGGCTTGCTTTATTTTATTCTTGCCAATAATTGTTTTACCTCCAACTTTCCAGCCCGCCGAATGGAGCCGGACAATTTTGCTAAGAATTGCCTTAACAGCCATAGCCTCGTTTATATTTTTTAGATTTTTTTACAAAAAGGATCTCTTTATTTCTCTGCCAAAATGGAGAGTTTCTGCATATCTGCCGTTTTTGGTCCTTTCTGGTTTTTCTGCTATTACGGCCTTATCAACTGTTTTTTCAGAAGATATAATGTTCAGCGTATTCGGATCGCCCTCTAGGGCCGGTGGATTATTAAGCCTATTGTCTTATTCTATTTTTGCTGTTTTTCTGGCTATTTTTATAAACAAAGACAACTGGAAAAAATTATTTAATTTTTTATTTATTGTGGGGGCTTTAGCCTCTCTGCTGGGCATTATTCAATATTTTAATCTCTTCAAAGATGTTTTTATTTCGTATGAAGGCGGGGGCACGCCGTCTTTTCTGGGAAACTCCACTTTTTTAGCTATATATATGCTTTTTCTGGCCATATTTTCTTTTGCGCTTTTTACCCAAGAGAAAGAGAAAAAAATGAAGTTGGTTTACCTTGGAGCTTTTCTACTTTTTTCACTTACTATTATAATCACAGGATCCCGCGCCACTTATCTTGCAATGGTAATAGCTTTTGCTCTTTTCTTTTTCTTTTATCCTAAAAAAATCAAGACTTTAAAAATAACAGCTGTTTCTATTCTGCTTATAACTTTTTTAGTCGTTATTTTTTTCAACTTATTTCCCCAGCAATTGGCAAAAAATGACATTTTAACAACAATATCAAACAGATTATCTTTAAAAGCAATTGCCAAAGACTTGCTGGGAACGCGCCTTGAAGCATGGAAAATGACCGTAAAAGCAATAGAATACAGGCCAATCTTAGGCTGGGGCCCTGAAAACTTTTATATTGGGTTTGAAAAATATTACAATCCTACTGTTCCGGGATTTCAAAATCTCTGGTGGGACAGGCCGCACAATGTTTTTTTGGAAATAGCTGCCAGCTCCGGATTATTGGCCTTAATTTTTTATCTTGCTTTCTGGATTACGCTTTTATGGCAGCTTCAAAAATTTAAAAGAAAACAAGGAGACGCTATAGAAACTTATTTGGCGCACGGGCTTCAAGCAATGTTTATAGGATATTTAGTGGTTCTTTTTTTCAACTTTGACGGCTTTGCAACCTATTTGGTGTCTTTTTTCTTTGTAGGATACGCTTTTTATCTTTTGTCGGGGCAGGACAAAATAGAAATTATGCCCGGCCAAAAATCTTTTTTTAGCAAAAAAGCCGTAACGGGCTTTTGCATTTTGCTGGCCATATTATTTTTGTGGTTTTGGAATATAAAGCCTTTGTATATAAATGAAAGACTCGTCTATATTCAAATTTTGGCCAATTCAAAAAAATGCGATTTAGCTATGGCAAAAGCAGAAAATATTTGGAAAAATAGCGGAATTTTAAAATCTTACAGCGGCTTAAAATATACTGAAATCGTAAAAAATTGCGCCCAAGGCCAAAAAGAAAAAGAAATTGAATATACTTTAAAGGGTTACAATGCTTTAAAAAGCGCCACTGCGGCCCAGCCTAAATTTACAAGAGCGTGGCTGTTTTTAGGAACATTTACCAATGTTTTAGCAGCCAAAGAACAAGACTCGCAGAAACAAAAGCAATTACTGTCAGAGGCATTAACTTATCTTGAAAAAAGCCGTGCGTTAAGCTCAAAAAGACAGGAGGTTTTGCTTGAAATAGAAAAAAATTATTTGGTTGCCAAAAACTATGAGGCAATGAAAAAAACAGCTTATGACTGCATTGTAATAGACCAAAATAACGGAATGTGTTATTGGTATTTAGGCGTTGGAGAAGTATTTTTAGGAGATATAGCTAACGGCAAAGAGCATATCAAAGAAGCTGAAGAAAAATTTTCCGGCGTCTTTCTCTACCTTCAGCTTGGCGTTGCTTACATAAGCCAAAAAAATTATAAAGATGCCAGCGAGGCATATGAGCTAGTCGTTAAATACGAACCAAACAATACCAGCTACCACGCCACTTTGGCCTTTTTATATAAACAAATCGGAAAATATGATGAAGCAAGAATAGAGGCTATTAAAGTTTTTAAATTACAACCGGAAAACAAAGAGGTGCTTGTATTTTTACAACAGCTGCTTGGATTAGACTCCAATGACCCAGCGCTTCACTCTTCTTTGGCATATATTTATAGGCAGACAGGAGAAACTGAAAAAGCCAGACAGGAATTTTTAATAGTTAAATCAATTTACGAGCAGGCCGTGGCATATAATCCCAAAAATTCCAACTACCACTTTGGTTTAGCCAACGTCTACAAAGAATTGGGCGAATATGAAAAAGCTTACCAAGAAGTAATAACAGCTGAAAAATTAAACCCGGGTCTTCACGACAAGGTCGTAAAATTTATTTATGAGTTACCCGCCGGATATTGGGAAAGATATCAGAAAAAAATATAATAAAGAAATATAATATAGATTTTATTAAAACCAAAAAACCACCCCCGAAAAGGGTGGTTTTTTGGTTTTTATCCTCTCTACTTTGTCACAAGCAAAGCGAGGAATCTTTCAGAAAATTAGTGGATTGTCCAGGTTTCAGCAGTCAATGACTCTTTCACCAGATAGCCGTTTGTCCAGTCGCCGGTTCCGCCGGTTCCAACTGTTCCAACATGCGCCACAGCTGAACCATCTGACCAAATCAAGTCTGCGTTTTCAGCTGAAGCATTGGCTGCGGCTGCAGTAAACAGCTTCATAATTGAGGTCAACGTCGTGCCAGCATTAAGGAAGCCGATGAAGTCAACAGTGGTGCTTCCAAATGTTACATCTGCTGTGTCTGGAGCAAACGATAGAGAAACGCTGTCTGTTCCTGTGCCAGTATCAGCATCCACTCTGAATTCCTGAGGCGTGCCTCTTATGGTGTATATAGTTGTTTCTCCTGCTCCAATTGTGTCTTCGGTATCTCCATCCCAAACCACTATAATTTGTGAGTTGCCTTCGGTAACTCCTGTGGTCAGGGTTGATCCTTCAACTGAAACTCCGTAATCCTCGTCTTGGAGTGTAACTTTGTCAGAAATATCAGTTCCATCTTTATAGAGCTTCAATGTGTTCAATTCGCACTCGTCATCTGTACCAGAATCAGACCAGTTCAAAGCGATCTTAAACTGTTTAAGGTACACATCTCCTTGTATTGGAGCTGTAACTTTAAACTTGAACAAGTCAGTAGTTGCGCCATTGGAAATAGCGCTGGCATTATCTAACTCAACCTTTGATAAAGTCGGAACTGTCCTGTAAACATAGGTGCTGTTTCCCACATAAGTAGTTGAACCTGCGTTTGTGCTTGTTGTCACAGTTCCCTGAGGATCCATATACTTAATATAGCTTAATGCTGGGACTATCCTCAAGCCAGAGTTTCCGGCAGTGGCTGATGGAATAGTAAGGTTTGCAACAACAGTCAAGGTCTTTGACGTGCTGGCAGGAACTGCAACGCTCAAGCCAGTGAAGTAGAAACTGCCTGCTGGAGCATTATCGGTTGTATCTTCATCAATATTGTTAAAGCTTTGTGTAGCTAAAACCGTTGCGCCGTCCTTAAGAGTTAAGCTGACGATAGCGTCTTCGGCGTTATCGCTTGTGGTAGAAGCAGAATCAGGGTCAATCTTGATTTCCTGTATAGTATAGTTCTGATAAGAAGAGGTAAATTTGAATCTTCCTATTTCAACTGCCTGGGCGCCTGAAACTACCTGATTTTGAGGCGTGCTGGCAAAAGACGGTGTAAATGTTCCTGAGCTGAAGTTGATTGTCTGGCCTGCCACCGCTGTAGAATCAGCTGATGCGGCTGAACTAACGGTTGTGCCGTCAATATCAACTGTGGCAATTCCATTGCCTGATGTCATTAAAGATGAAACATCAATATAAACCTCAATAGGAATTGTTGTGCCAGCTGGCAATACTTCGTTAATTGACCAGGAGTTTGAGGCTGCGACAGTTGGCTTATTAGAGGTTGTTTTAGTTCCGTATTTCACATACAAATTGCTTGCGTATGAGGATACATCATCTATAGCAACGTTAATAGCTGTCAAGTTAATTGCTTCTGTTGTATTGGCTACTAAATTGAAAGAAGCCAATTTATAAGCAGTTAGAGGAGCAACCACTGTTTGGGCTGTATAAGAAGGGTTTGCCGATAATGACAATCCGCCTGTCTTAACAGTTAAAGAGTTGCCGCTTACATCAGTTGCGGGAACGTCAATTGTAGTTGCTGATACCTGACCAGTACCGTTGTCCCATGTGCTAGCTCCTTCAATTGTAACCTGAATCGTGCTGTCGGCAACAATGCTGTTTGTGGTATCTCCTGTTCCTGTGTCAAAAATATCAGCTCTTACTTCCAAAGTTACTGGATTTCCCGGTTCAACTATCAAAGATGAACCCAAGCTAAATGTTGTATAATCATATGTGGTATCGGCTGGGTCATACAAGGTGGTTGTTGAACCAATTTGCACTCCGTTGGCGTAAATAGCGCCGTTTCTTAATCCAGAAACTGCGGCTGTGCTGACATTGGATGAAATATACAATGTTTCAATTTTCACCTTTTCTCCAGCTGCCTTTAATTCAAATTTTGCCAATGTTGCGTTTGAAGCAAGATTAACAATGTTTCCAGATGGAGAGTCTGACTTTTTGGTAATGGTAATTGAACCAGAACCAATTGTCATTGATGCGGTTGACCTCTTTGTAAAGGTTGCGTCTGATACCAAATCTGGCAATACGTTTGCCAAATATTGAGAGTCAACAACTGTTATGTCGGCTGAATTCCACAAATTAAAGGTAAATGTCAATGAAGAGCCGCCAATAATGTCGGCTAACAGCTTGATAACTCTTGTGCCTGCCTCCATTCTCTTCGGAGCGCCGGTCAAATCAAAAGTTATAAGCGACTCATTGTTTGAGCTTAAAACGATATTTGGAATAGCTGAACCAGTCTGAACGCCGTCAACATATAATCTGAAGTTTTGCAAATCAACATCTTTAACAGACCCTGTTTTTCTAAAAGAAATGCGGGTCATATCAACAGCTCTTGTTGTAACAACAACGCTGTTTTGCCACATAGTGTAATCATTCTGAGGGTCAATAGTAGCTGCTGAAGATGGTGTTGTTGTAGCGTTAAACTCAACTCCTGCTAATGTTCCGGTGGCTAATGTGTGCAAATTTCCAGTTACTGGAAAATATCCATTTACAGAACTGGCATTTGTTGTTACATCCGTTGAAGCAACAACTTGCACTCCAAATGTTTCGCTGGCTGAGCCATTAACATCAGCTAATACGCTGATTGTTCTAGAACCGCCTACAGGGACTGTAAATAATCCCGATGCATTGTTGAAGTTTACTATCGTGGATGAAACAGCTGAGCCATCGGTTAACCTTGTGGCTCCGTCAAACAGATATGTGTTTCCAACGGAGGCGTCGGCTGATACGCCGATTCTTTTTAGTTTCAATCCGGTAACTTTTACTTCAACGTTATCGCCATTAGTAAGTGTTAATCTTGCTAATGGATATAATGCCTGTCCATCAACAATTGTTCCAGATGCCGGATTATTTGATGCTAATTGCACCGTTAATCCCGCGCCTGTTGGAACTACGACCGGAGGTATTCCCGGTGTATATGTTCCGCTTAATG
>ERZ1292632.811-Hain-H43-01um-R2-811-length-33769-cov-63_pt1 | contig 22932 bp, 27 predicted proteins | sample MGYA00564407_ERZ1292632 | MGnify/ENA primary metagenome ERZ1292632 (study PRJEB36523, sample SAMEA6512637) | groundwater metagenome | collected 2019-01-08 | study: AquaDiva: Metagenomics assemblies of 32 groundwater samples | reverse complement strand
TCGCGCTGGCCGCCTACGTGCAGCCCGACCCCGGCGGCCGCGATGGCTGGGTCGTCGACACCGTCACCAACGGTCTGGTGCTGCGTCGCGCCGGAACCGACGTGCTCAAGGTCTCGTCGAGCGGCGACGTCACGATCATGGGCGGTGCTGGATCCCTCACCTGCAACGACGGCAACTGCTCGCTGGTGGTCACCGACAACGACGCCACGGCGTTTCTGATCGGGTCGGTTGGGCAGCTCGGGCTGCTGACGATCGACAGCGGCAACGCTACGGAGACCGTGGTGATCAACGGCACCACGACCACCGACGCGCTGCACGTCAACGTAGGTGACACGCAGCTCGACGAGGATCTGACGGTGACGCTGTCGGTCTCGGTCGGGACGACCCTCACCTCGACCGGCGATGCGACGTTCAACGGCGGCCCTGGCGCCGTGACGTTCGGGGCAGGCGGCACCGTGGTCATCCCGGACGCGAGCGCGACCTTCTGCGTCGGCTCCACCGGCGACCTCGACCTGGTCTGCTACGACACGACGGAGGGCCTCGAGAAGTTCGTGCTGAAGGGCACCACGACGCAGAACGCTCTCCACGTCGATGTGGGCGATGCCCAGTTCGACGAGGACGTGACGGCCACTGGCGATGTCACCTCGAGCGGCGGCGCCGGGGCGTTCACCTGCGGCGCTGCGTCGTGCTCGCTGGTCGCCACCGACAACAGCGCGACCGGCTTCGTGATGGGCGCCGCGGGCGCCACGGGCATGTTGGCGTTCGACACCACGAATGGCGAGGAGAAGCTGATCCCGAAGGCCATGCTCGCCGCGTCGCCACAGTTGATCGAGTCGTGGGGCTACGGCGCGTCGAAGGGCATCACGACCATGCGCTACGACGGCGCGGCCTTCACTGGCGCCACGGGCGTCGTACACCTCGCGCAGTTCGCCTCGGGTTCGACGATCGGCTACGCCTCGCTCGGCGCCGGCCAGACGCTCAACGTGGTGATGTCCGCCTCCGGGCTCGACATCGGCGCCGACCAGGCCGACAACGAGGGATACGAGCTCTGGGGCGGCAACCCGCTCGCCGGGGGGCGTCCCTTCTACATCGGCGTGGATCCGGCGTTCAAGGTTTGCCTGACCTCGACGATCGGGACGCCGAACGGGACGGACGATTGGCAGATCGGTTTCCGACGAGCCGAGGTCATCAACGCCGCGGTCAACAGTTACACCGACTACGCGGCGTGGTCGATCAACACCGCGGCGACGCCCGCGGCGCTGCGGCTCGAGTCCGAGATCAACGGCGCCGCTGCGCAGGACGCCGACACCACCGAGACCTGGGACGGCACGAGCAAGGTACTGTGCGTGCTCGTGTCCGCCGCTGGCGTGGTGACGTTCACCAACGCTGGGTCGGCGCCGGTGGCCACCATGGCGGTCACCTTCGACGACGGCGATCCGGTGGTGTGGTTCTGGCGCTTCCTGCACGCCACCGCGGCGCAGGCCGGCGCTGTGACCGGAACGCATCTCGCGGCGGTGTACCAGTGATGCGCGTTGCCATGCTAGCCGTGCTCGGACTCGTGGCGTGCGCGGCGCCGATCGCGCCGGCCCCCGTCAAGGTCAGCGTCGCCTGCGACCGCACGGGCGCCTTCGCCTTCGCGCTCCCGCTCGACGGCTCGGCGACGCTCATCAAGACGCCGGCGTGCGACGCTCAGTGCTCGAGCTGCGGCCAGGAGTGCACCGTCCAGGTCGTGAGGTAGCCCCCGTGGCGAGCTTCCTCGACCAGGCCGAGGACACAGGCATCCCGCACGCGATCGAGGAGATGGCGCGACTACGCGCGTCGTCGCTGCTGCGCGCGGCGGCGCACGTCTCTGAGTCGGAACCGTGGCTGCGCCGTGCGGCCGAGCGGTTCATGTTGCACGACGAAGCGGAGTTCGTGATCGATACCAACCAGGGGCGGTTTCGCATCGTGGTGAAGAGGGGCTGATCATGGCCAGGATGGGTCACAAAGTTCGCATCAAACTCAACGGTCTCGGCAGAGGCGTTGTCGAGATCGACGACAGGCAGATGGTCAGCACGTTTCTGCGACTGGAGTCGGATGTTGGAGACATGCCTCGGTTGACGTTGACGCTGCTCGTATCAGACGCCGAGGTCGAGGTGGTGGAGCCGGACGTCAAGGTGCAGCCGTGAACGGCAAGGGCTCCCACCCCCGCCCGCTGTCGGTGTCGATCCGTGAGTTCTGGCGGCGATTCGAGGCGGTCTATCCGACCCGCGCGCAGATCATCGCGCGCCTGCACGGCGGCGTGACGCCCGACGCGCCGACCAGTGCGCCTCGTCCACCCCGCGGTGGCAGCGGCGTGCGCGAGCCAGCGGAGCGCCGAGGCTGATCATGGGCTGGCTCGAACGCTGGGCGCTGCGTCGCGTGGCCAAGGCGTCCGGCGTCTCGGCCGGGACGCTCGTCACGCTGATCAACGGCGGGACGCGTCTCACCCGTCGGCGCCTGAGTACGTCTGGGTTGCTCGAGGCGTGGGAGACATCGCCTTGGTTCCGCGGCGTCATCGAGCGCGTGTCCTTCGCCGCGGCCGTCGTGCCGTGGCGGCTCTACTCGGTCAAGCCGGCGCGCGGCTCGCGCGAGTTCAAGGAGGGTACGAGTTTCGTCCGCCACACCGCCTTGCAGTGCGGCGAGTCGCTGGAGGTCCGCACCAAGATCTTGCGCGAGCTGGATGATGCCGACCGGCTCGTGGAGATAACGGACCACAAGCTCTTCGATGTGCTGGCGCGGCCCAACCCAAGCCTTACCGGCGTTGACACGCGCCTGCTCACGTTCGCCTCGATCACGGTGGCGGGCGAAATCGGCTGGGCCTTGGCGCGCAACAAGCTCGGCGCGCCGGAGCAGATCTGGCCCGTGCCTCCGCACTGGATCACGCGCACGCCGTCGCCCGATCACGACTTCTACGACGTGCAGATCAACGGCCAGGTCCAGACGTTCTCGCCGCAAGAATTCATCCTCTTCCGCAACCCGACGTTGGCGAATCCGTACAACCGCGGCTCCGGCCTCGGCGCCTCGCTCGCCGATGAGCTCGAGACCGACGAGTACATCGCCAAGTTCCAAAGCAGCTGGTTCGTCAACCGCGGCAAGCCGGACATCATCTTCACTGTAAAGCCGGTCGCGGGTGGCGGCGAGGTCGATCCGAAGGAGCTCGAGATCGCCAAGGAGGAGTTCGAGAACCAATACCGCGACGTGAGACGCGGCGGGCGCTCGTTCTGGACGCGCGGCGATATCGACGTCAAGGAGCTGTCGCACAAGTTCGTCGACCTCGACCTCACCGAGCAACGGACGTGGATCAAGGATCTCGTGCGCCAGGTGATCGGCTGCCCGCCGGAGGTGATGGGAGACGTGACCTCGAGCAACCGCGCCACGATCCAAGAGGCGCTGGCCATCCTCGCCATGCTGTCGACCGTGCCGCAGCTCGAGCGCATGCGCGCCCAGCTACAGGCTCACCTGATCCCGATGTACGATCCTAGGCTCGTGCTGGACTACCACTCGCCGGTTCCCGAGGACCGTGCGTTCAAGCTCCAGGCGATCCAGGCCGCGCCGTACACCGTCGAGGTCGGGGAGATGCGGCGCCTGCAAGGGCTCGAGGACCGCGGCGAGGCCGACCGCGTGCACTACCTGCCGATGAATCTGATCCCGGTGCCTGCCCCGCCGCGCGCCAAGCCAGAGCGGGCCGTGCGCGCGCTGACGTCGGTGCACACCAAGGACGCCGACGCAGCGGCCGACGCCGTGGTGATCGCGCTGCAGCCGCATCGCTTCGAGGAAGAGCTGGGGCCGGAGATCGAGGAGACGGTTCGCCGCTGGGGCAACGCCACGCTGCGCGAGCTCGGCGCGTCGATGTCGTTCAACATGGTGAACCCGCTGGTGCTCGAGCACATGCGCCGCTTCACCGGCGAGAAGATCGCGGGCATCAACGACACGACGCGCAAGCTTGTGCGCGAGGCGCTGCGTCAGGGGATCGCCAACGGCGAGGGCGCGGTCGACCTCGCGCGGCGGCTCGAGGCGCTCATGGAGGGCATGGCGCGAGTGCGCGCGCTGACGATCGCGCGGACCGAGGTCACGCAATCGGCCAACTTCGGGATCTGGGGAGCTCACCGGATGAGCGGCCTGGTCGAACGGCGGCAGTGGATCGCCACGCCCGACGATCGCACCCGTGACGCGCACGCCGAGCTCAACGGGCAGATCGTGGGCATCAACGAGGGCTTCAGCGTCAACGGGCTGACCGCGATGTACCCGGGCGGATTCGGGATCGCCGAGCTCGACATCCAGTGCAGGTGTGCCACACGCGCCCTCGTCGACGACAAGGGCTTCGACTCGGCCACCGTCTGGCGCGCGTTCATCGCCGAGACCGACAAGGACGAGGATCGCGTCGCGCGCGCATGCCGCCGTGCGTTCGACGCGCAGCTTGCTGACATGCTGGCGGCCCTGCGGAGGGCGGCGTGAACGACTACTACAGCCGCGACCCCCTCGAGCGCGCCATCGTCACCAAGGCGCCGCGGCTGCTCCGCTGCGATGGGACTGTCACCGACAGCGGCGGCCACCAGCGCCAGTGCAACAAGGTGCTGGCCGAGGTCGTAGGCGATGCCGGCGGGCAAGGCGCCCACCGCGTCAGATGCGGGCGGTGTGGAAAAAGCACGGACCTGTGAAATAGACACTTGACACCGCGGCCGTTTTTCGGCCACCGGTGTTCGCACGCAGAGAGGCCACCTCGGACGAGCCCAGAACCGAGGACGAAGAACCAGAGAGGTTCTGATGGCCCTGCGGATCTCGAAGCACATCACCGAAGCCCTCGCCGCGGCGCGCGCTGGCGACCAGTCGGCCGACCTCTCGAAGCTCACGATCCCGCGCATGCGTGGCGGCCATCTCGTGCGCAAGGCGCTGATCAACACCGACACCACGCGCTCGTTCTTCCTCTCGGACAAGAGCGTCGACCGCGACCGCGACACTATCGACGCAGAAGGCTGGGACCTCGCCGAGTTCAAGAGGAACGGCGCCGTTCTCTTCGCCCACAACAACCGTTCGACCCCGATCGCCGAGCCGCTCAACACGACCGTCTCCGGCAAGGGTGATGCGGCCGGACTCTACGGCGACGCGCGGTTCCCGACTGCCGAGGTCGACGAGTTCGGCGCGCTGGTGCTGCGCCTGATCGACGACGGGATCCTCAAGAACGTCTCGGTGGGGTTCATCCCGCTCAAGTGGACGATCAACGAGGAGCGTCAGGGCATCGACTTCACGGCGCAGAAGCTCGTAGAGTGGTCGGTCGTCCCCGTTGGATCGCACCCGGGCGCTATGGTGCAGCTCGCTCGCTCGAAGGGTCTCGACCTCGCGCCGCTCGAAGAGTGGGCCACCAAGTGGCTCGATAACGACGAGTCAGTTGCCAGCGCGGTCGCCGATGACGGCGAGATTGCGGTGCTGCACAAGTCGTTGGCTCCGTGGCGGCGCAGCCCAGCCGGCCTCGTGGTGCCAGCGGCGACCGTCGAGCGCGCAGCCGAGACGGTGAGGCCCAAGGGCCACGTGCTCACGGAGGCATGCGCGGCAGCGTGCGATGCGTGCGCCAAGGCGTGCCTGGAGTGCGCCGAGATGTGCGAGGCGTGTGCTCGCGCCAATCCCGCTGTGGCCGACGTTTGCAACGCCTGCGCCGCCGAGTGTCGGCGGTGCGCCGGGTGTTGCGTCGACTGCGCCGGCGTCTGCCGTGGCGGCGACATGAAGGCCGCGGGCGGAGTTGTCGAGGCCGCCCTCGCGCGCGCACTCGAACAGGTGAAGGCCGCGCTGGCGTCGATCTCCAAGGAGATGTCGCCAGCCGCCTGCGCCGCCGCGTGTGACGCGTGCATGATCGCCTGCCGCGAGTGCGCGGCGGTGTGCGCGGCTTGTGCGTCGGCCTCTCCGGAGATGGCCGGGACCTGCAACGCCTGTGCTGTGGCGTGCAGCGCCTGCGAGTCGACGTGCGGACGTTGCGCCGATGCGTGCCGTGGCAAGTCAGCCCCCGATCCAGTCCAGCGCGCGCTGGCGCAACTCGAGATCGTGGCCTCGGCCGTCAAGCTCGCCGCGATGAGCACGGCGCGCAGCGAGAAGATCTCCGCGCTGCTCCGTGAGGCGGGCGAGGTACTGCGCGCGCCGCCAGAGGCGCCGGTTACTACCGACGATGTGCGCGCCATGGTGCGCGAGGCGCTCGCCGAGGTGACGCGTGCTCCAGAGCCACAACAGATCGACGCCGCCGAGGCGGTCGCGCTCGTGCGCGAGGCCATGGCGGAGCTGAAAGCAGAGCTTTTGCGGGATGCCGGCAGGCTGCCCGTCTGAGGAGAAACCATGTCCCTGATCAGCAACAACAACGTCACGCCGCGCCAGACGCTGACCCGTGAGGACCTGGCGAAGGTCATCCGCGATGAGGTCGGCGCCGTGAAGGCGGAGATCCTCGGCGATCAGCGCGACAGAGCCAACCGCGACCTCGACGATCCCGATCACGCCGCGAAGCAGGCGCGCGCCGCCGAGCAGCGCCGCAAGGCGCAGGGCCTCGCGGCCACCGCCGCCGGCGAGGGGACTGTGGCGACGATCCGCCGGAACATCATGGACCCGCTTGCGACCAAGTCGATCGGCGACATGACGCAGGCCGAGCGCGCGCGCATGTTCGCCCGCTGGCTCCAATGCGCCTACCAGGCGCGCCAGATCGGCGGCGGTATGGCCTCCGCGATCGAGATCGCCGAGCGCGCCGGCCAGGAAACGCTGGTCAAGGCGATGCAGGCCACGGACTTCGACCAGGGCGGGTTTATGCTCGAGCCGGCCTTCGCGGACGCGGTGATCATCGAGCTCGTCGCGCGCGTCGTCTACGCCCGCGCCCAGCCCGAGATGGTCGACCTGCCCGAGGGCGGGCTCGTCATGCCCTACGAGAACGACGGCGCCGACGCCCAGTGGGTCGGTGAGGGCACGGCCCCGAACGCCGAAGAGATCACCGGCAAGCAACTGCGCCTCCAGCCGCACAAGCTGATCACGATCGTGGGCGTGTCCAACGACCTGCTCCGCGCCAAGCCGGGATCCTCGGACGCGTTCATCCTCGGCTCGATCCTCCGCGGCATGCGCACCAAGCTGGACAGCACGCTGCTGCGCTCGCTCGGCACGCAGAGCGAGCCGATGGGTCTGCGCGGTCTCGTTCCCTCGGCGAACCAGATCAACGTCACGAGCGGTTCGTCGATCGTGCACGCGGTGCTGGTGCGCGAGCTGCTCCAGATGCAGAACCTGATCGAGACCGCGAACGTCGACCTCGCGCTTGACCGTCCGGCCTACTTCGGCGCGCCGCGCACGAAGAACTACCTGCGGGCGCAGCGGGCCACCGACGGCCTGCTCTTCCCTGGGCTCGAGCAAGAGGGCGACAAGCTGCTCGGCGTGCCGCTCAACACCACGTCGAACATCCCGGTCAACCTCGACGACTCGGGCGCGGGTTCCGACGACGAGTCCGAGCTCTACTGCGTGGCGATGGCGCACATGCTGCTCGCGCGCAACACGGAACTCCAGGTCGACGTCGCGCCGGGCGCCGCGTACGTGAACAGCTCGGGCACCACGGTGTCCGGGTTCTCGCGCGACGAGACGCCGATCCGCGTGATCGGCAAGTGGGATCACCAGGCCGGCCAGCGTGGCAACGAGATCGCGATGGCCAAGCAGATCGACTGGACGCTCGCGTAAGCGGCGGACTGAAGGAGACATCACATGAGCAGCTTTCCCCTGAACGAAGTCGGCGCCTTCATCAAGTCCTACGACGGCAACGCCGGCGCGAACGCCGGCGCCCCGTCGCTGATCACTGCTGGCGGCGGGCTCGACAACCTCAAGGTCAACGGCCAGAACGTCAACCGGCTGAACGGCACTGCGCTTGCGCATAGTGCCGTGGCCGCGACCAGCTACCTCGCGGCGCTCGGGGCCGCGGAGACGCTGAGCCTGGCGCACGAGATCCAGGAGTCGGCGAACGGCTCGAGCTACGACACCGCCGAGGTGATCCAGGCGGCGACCGTCGTGGCCACCGACAGTGGCGCGGGCTCGAACATGCGCGGCGTCAGCGAGCACGATGTGAGTCTCCGGGCGCGCAAGCAGCACTTCCGGATCAACGTCACGCCGAACATGAGCCGGGCCAACACCGACACGTGCACCTTCCACACCCTGATCACGCTCGGCGGCTGGACCCAGGTCCCGCAGTAAGGAGCGCCCCCCATGGCTGACGACACCAACACTGCGGTCATCCACCAGGCGTCGCCGGAAGTCGCCGCAGCGGCCAAGGCGCGGATCGAAGCCGACCACCTCATCAAGAAGCCCGCGGGTCCGGTGCTCGTCTCGGTCACGTTCACCAAGACGTGGCGCCGCTGGTACACCGGCGACCGCGCCGGGTTCGCGCCCGACGTGGCGGCGCAGCTCATCGCTGCCGGCGTCGCCAAGGACAGCCGCAGCCTGGTCGAGCGCGTCGTTGCCGCGGTGACGCCGACCAAGGCGGCCGAGCCGAAGGAAGAGCCCGCGGTGTCGTTCCTGAAGGGCGGCAAGCGGGGCCGGTGATGTGCGGAGGTTTCGGTGTCTCTGTCGAGCAACGCGCTGTGCACACTGGCGGATCTCAAGGCCGAGCTCGGTGTCACGGGCTCGGCTGAAGACGCGCGGCTCGAGCGACTCATCGAGGCGGCCACCAAGGCGATAGAGCGCTACTGCGGACGACGCGCCGGGTTCTACTACGAGGCGGCGCGCGTCGATGACGTGAAGGGCTACGGGACGCCGCTCATCCACCTGCCCAAGACGCCGGTGCTGTCGATCGCCTCTATCGTTTGGGACCCTACCGACGACAACGACACTGTGCCGTCGACGGAGTACCGGATCGACGATGCCGACATGGGCCGCATCTATCGCGACCAGGGCTGGCAGTGGACCGTGTCGTACGGACAGGACATCACCGAGCATCCGCTGCCTGGTACGGAGGAGCGGTTGTTCCGGGCGACGTATGCGTGCGGGTACAAGACCGCAAACCAGGTTGCCGCCGTGGGTGATGGTGGGCTCGGCGTCACCGGCACGCGCTCGCTGCCGCACGATCTCGAGGACGCCTGTCTGATGCTCGCGGCGCTGCGCTACCGCTGGGCGCCGCGCGATCCCGCCATCAATACCGAGAGTCTCCTCGACTGGTCGGCTGGCTACAGCGTTACTCACGGCCCGGGTGGTTTGGTGCCCGCTGACGTTGCTGCCGTGCTCAACCCCTACCGCCGGGTGGCGTTCGCATGAGCCGCGTTGCTCACCTGCTGACCGACACGGTCACGTACGCCACGCGGTCGAGCTTCGACAGCTCGGGCGACCCCGCCTTCGCCTCGCAGCTCACCGCGACGGCGCGCGTCGAGCACGGGACCTTTCTCGTCGTGGCGGACAACGGCGAGGAGCGCCGGGCGGATCATCGCGTCGTCACCGAGACCAACATCCCGGCGACGGCGCGGCTGTGGCTGCCAGGTGACGACACGACCAGCGGCAATGCGAGCCGGCAGATCATCGCGCGCAAGGAGGCATCGACGCCGCACGGCGGGCTGACGCTCCGGGAGTTGTACCTGTGAGCCTCGCGATCAAAGCCACCGTCGAGGGACTCAAGCAGGTCCAGAAGGCCATCGACAAGACGATCACAGACTGGCAGCACGCCGTCGCCGGCGCGACCTACCAGGAGGGGCTCGCGATCATCGGCGAGAGCATGCTCGAGGTGCCCGTCGACACCGGCCGCCTGCGCCAGACCGCCTACGTGGCGCCGCCGCGAGACATCATCGACCCGGTGAGCGAGGCCGGCTACGGCACCGACTACGCGGTGGCTGTGCACGAGCGCGAGGACGTGAGCCACGAGGTCGGCAAGGCCCAGTTCCTCCGCGACCCGTTCAACCGCGCGCAGTCGGGCTATGTGCGCCGCATCCTCGAGCGCACGCGCAAGCTGTTCAAGCGCGGGGCGCGGTTGGGGGCGCAAGGCGGCATGCCGCAGAAGCCGCGAGAAGGCGAAGCCCTAGAGAAGGCCGTGCGCAAGTACAATCGACAGCGAGGCAAGAAGTGACATGCCCGCTCCAGCAACCGACCTCGCGACCCACCTCGACAGTGCCGTCGCAGGGACCACGCTCGGGACCAATCTGTTTCACGGCCCCGTGCGTCCACCCGAGGACGGCTACGCGACGCAAGCCGCGTTCTGCTGGGAGTCTGGCGGTCCGCCGGCCGAGCCGTTCAACGGACAGTCGACACGGCTCGTGCGCGCCCAGGTGCGTGTGCACGCGCGCGGCGACAAGGACGACTATGACGCGGGGCGTACGTGGGCGCATGCGGTGTTCGCCGGGTGCGAGCACGCCGCGATCACGGGCTACATCAACGTGCGCAATCTCGAGGCGAAGCCGTCCTACCTCGGCAAAGACGAGGGCGGGCGGCACCGGTGGCAGTGGACTGTGGAGATGCTCTTCGAGGAGTGAGCGAACATGCGGATCTATCTGACGCAGCGAATGGTGGACGGCCACACCGAGTACCCGGCCGCCGGCTTCTACGCGAACGTGCCGAGCGAGCGCGTAGAGGAATGGATCGCGTGTGGCCTCGCCTACCGTGCGACCTCCGACAATAAGGTGATCGCATACGACGGCGATCAGGAAGTGCTCGTCGACCTCGACGCCGGGCATAGGCCGCAGGCGTATGCGCCCGCTCCGCCCGTAGCCCCGGCGCCGCCGCCGGTCGAAACGTCACCGGTCGTCTCCGAGGAAGGGGTGATCTGACATGCCCGCTACCGCACTCACGAAGGTCACGGCCCTGGGATTCGGCGACGGCGTTGCCGATGCAGGCTTCCAGGCGGTCGACCAGCCCAACGGCAACACCTTCGTCAACACGGGCAGAACGATCCTGATCGTCACGCGCGCCGGCGGCACCGTCAACGTGTCGTTCACCGTGGGGCCCAACAAGCACACGCTCAATGACACCCTGACGCAGACGCCGGCCGGCGGTGCGATCACCAACGGCAAGTATGGCGTTTTCATGTTCCCGACCGCGATCTACGGCGCGACCGTCACCGTCGGCTACGACACCGGAACCAGCGTGACGGCCGCTGTCGTCGAACTCGCGGATACCCCGCTCTAAGTACAGGAGATCACCATGGCCAAGATTCACGGCAGACTTCAATCGTTTCAGTGGAACGCCGTCGCCGTCGCCGGCATCGTCGATGGCTCGCTCAACCTGGAGCGTCCCGAGGTCGACAGCACGACCCACGACACCGGCGACACGAGGGAGTTCCTCCAAGGGCGCCTGGCTGGCACCGTCGACCTGTCCCTGAAGTGGGATGAGGCCGACGCGGCGCAGAGCGCCATGCAGACGGACTTCTTCGCCGGCACCTCGCGGGCGATCAAGTTCCGCATGCAGACCGCCGGCAGCGCGCACTCGATCGACGGGACCGGGCTCATCACGTCGTGGGCGCCCTCGGGCCCGAACGACGACGCCGGCGAGGTCAGCGTGAGCATCCGCTACAGCGGCACCATCACCGAGAACGCGCAGTAAGAACCAAGGAGGCCATCGTGGCCAACCCGAGACGTGGCGAGGTCGACGTTGAGCTCGGCGGGCAGCCGTACACCCTCGTGTACGACTTCAACGCGCTGTCGGAGATCGAGGCGGCGTTCGGCGACAAGTCGATCGACGAGCTGTTCTTCGCAGGTAACATGAGCCGCCGTGTTCTGCGCGAGGCAATCCGCGTCGGGCTCGAGAGGAAGTATCGCAAGCACACCCCGAAGCAGGTCGGGCGCATGATCGGCGCCACGCTCGAGCGCGATCCGAAAGCCCTGGCCGGCCTCGCCCGTGCGGTCGTGTGCGGGCTGCTGGCCGCGAGCGGCGTTCCGGCCGAGCGCATCGAACAGATCAATCGGGTTCTGTCCGGCGATGAGGACGCCGAAGCGGCCGACGAGAAGGCGTGTGCCGACGACCCTCCTCCGACGGCCGCCGGGACTGGGGCGGCCTGATCCGCATGGCTGGCGCGGCCGGAATCACGCCAGCCCAGTTCTGGCGGCTCACTCCGTGGGAGTTGCGTCTCTATCTCGAGGGCGTGGCGCAGAGACGCGATAGCGACATGGAGGCGCTCGCGTGGCTCCAAGCGAACATCATGAACCTGTGGAGCAAGACACGGGTGCGAGCCTCGCAGCTGTTCCGCCGACGTGACGCGGCGCCAGAGTTCGCCGATGCCGCGTCGTTCAACGCGTACATGCGTGCACGCACCGATGGTGAGGAGTAGCCGGTGAGTTCGATCCTCGGCACCATCGCTGTCAGGCTCGCGGCTCACACCGCGGAGTTCAATCGCGACGTCGAGAAAGCCGCAGTCAAGCTCGATGCGATCTCCAAGGCGGCCGGGACTGTCGCGAAGATTTCCGGTGTCGCGTTTGCCGGAATGTCGGCCGCCATTGGGCTAGCGATCAAAGCATCGTCGTCACAGAAGGAGTCGATGCAACAACTGGCGAACGCATTCCGCGCTACAGGCCGCGCGGTGCCCACCGATCGCATCGCCGCACTCGCGAGCCAGTTGCAGACGATGACGAAGTTTGAGGACGACGCATCGGTCGCTGCGGCGACGGTGCTCGTCCGCATGGGGCAATCTGAGCGCGCGGTGATGACGCTCCTTCCTGCGATTCAGGATTTGTCGACGGCGATGGGCTCCGATCTCGGAACAGCGGCGCGCGCCGTGGGTCTGGCGCTACAAGGCCAAGAGGCACTTCTGACGCGCATGATCGGACCGTTGTCAGAGGCGCAGCGTGCAATCCTCGACACGGGCACGGCCAGCGAGCGCCTAGCGTTGACCATGCAACTGCTGTCTAGGTTTCACGGCGCGGCCGGTATCGCTGCATCCACATCGGCCGGTCGGGCCATTGTGCTCAAGAACGCGATCGGAGAGTTGACGGAAGAGATCGGAGGAATGCTCGACGCGCCGTTTGCTGCCGGCGCCGAGTTGATGACCACACACGTGCAGGCGCTGACGCGCGCGGTCGGTAATCTGCCGCTCGGTCTCAAGGCAGTGGCAGGCGCTGGCATGATCGCTGCCTCCGGCATCGCCGGCATGGCGTTAGCGATCGGCGGCGCCGTGTTCATGCTTCCCAACTTCATCAAGGGGATCGAGATCCTGAAGGTCTCACTCCTGCCCGGCCTCGCGCGCGAGATGCGCGCGGTGATGCTGCTGTTTAAGCCGGGCATGCTCAACGTCACCGAGTGGAAGGTGATGGCGAGCGCGACGTTGCCGAAGTTGATCGCCGGGTTCAAGGCGCTGACGCTCACCATCGCGCCCATGGTGGCACTGCTTGCTGCAGCCGTCGGCATGATCCGATTTTACAAAGAGGTGTCGGAGGTCGGCTTCGAGGGTGTGGTTGACCGCTACCGCAAGGAGGGCGCGTTGCCCGCCACGGGCCCTGCCGGATTTGGCCAAGTGTCTGGGGCCATGATCAAGGATGTGCTCGGTAAGGGCTTCATGCTCGACATCATGGGCGACCTCTTCGCAGAGGCGCAACCAGCGGCTGATGGGTTTGCGAGCGATGTCAGCGCGGCATCGCTAGAGGTCGACGGGCTCGGCCGTGCGGCGAAGGACGCCGCGGATGAGTTCGACTTTGGCGGTGGCGAAAGCGATCTCGACGCCACGTCCAAGATGCTCAACGACGCCATTGCGGACACAACGAACTGGGCCGAGTGGGGCGACACCGGCGACCTGCCGAAGGACACCGCCGACGCTATCAGCGAGGTGATGAATCAAGAGGGGCTCGCTGCGCCGTTCACGGCCACGACCGGCCGTGGCGTAAGCGTATCGACGACTGGCGGAACTGATATGAGTGACCCGCTTGCGGTGGCCGCCCTGAACGACGAGATGGACAATCTCCGGTGGAACACGAAGAGCGTAGGTGACGCGTTTCGCTCGGCGGCGGGCACCATCATCGCGCGCTCTGGCGAGATCGGCGGGGTGATGCAGTCCGCCGCGCAGGGCTTCTCCCAGGGAGGCCCGTGGGGCGCGGTGGCGGCTGTTGCGGCCGACCTCCTGAGTCGCACGCAGGCATTCAATGACACCGCGACGGCGGCGAACGGCGCGATCGGCGAGCTCGTCGCCGCATTCGAGCCTCTGGCGGAGGCCATGAAGCCGCTCGCCGGCCTGACGCACAACGTGATCGGTATCGTAGCGGATCAACTCGGGCCGGCGTTCGAGGCCATCGCTCCGGTGTTTGGGTGGCTTTTTGAGATCACGAAATACATCACAATGGGCTGGTTCAAGATGACTGCCGCGATCGGCGGGTGGTGGAATTCCGTAGTTGACGGACTTGAGAAGCTCCTTGATGCGTTGCCCGGCGTCGATGTCGACTTTGGCCGTCTCAAGATCAACCTCAACGGCATCAATCGATCAATCGAAGAGCTCGAAGGGACCACGCAGAACAGCACAGCGGCCGACATCGCCGCAGCCGCAGCGCAGGATGATGCCAGCGGTGCGACCTCAGATGTAGCGGATGAAATGCGCGAGCTGCGCGGCGAGATGTCGAACATTCCAACCGGCTTCAAGATCGACCTCCGCCGCTACCAGGCAACGCAGGGCGAGTCTCTCACTCCCGACGTGAACGGCGGCGGCAAGGGTGGCGTGACGTTCAACGTGTACGCCTTGGATCTCGAGCGCGCCGCGCATCAGCTCGAGACGATCGAATCATTCCGGCAGCTAACCCGCGGTGGCCGCGTGCCGCATCGCTCGCCGTTTGCCGTGCCTCGCGGAGGCGGCTGATGTCGTTCTTTCGCGTCAACGGATGGGCGCTGCCGCTGCTTGACGGCAGCCCGGAAGAGGAGCGCATCATCGGCGGCGACTTCGCGCGCTCTTACAGCGGCAGCGTGCTGCACGACGAGCGATTCGACAAGCGCGTATGGCGTGGCCGAACGGCGCCGGTGACGGAGCAGGTTGCGCTGGCGATCCAGGGCGCGGTGCGCGGCCTCGGGCACTCGTGGAATTTCGGACTCGGCTTCTACAGCTCGAAGGGGTTGACGCCTGGGAGCACGGTCGGAAGTCAGAGAATCGGAGTAGCCGCAGACGGAGCTTTCGTTGTCGATTCGGGAAACGTGAACGAAGCGAAGTACGCGACGTACTCCCTCGGTGTCGAGCCAGCGGCAACGAACATCCTGTCCCAGAACAAGCGCGACGGCACCGAGGACGGGACGACGACGGGCTTTGCGGTTGTCGCGGGCGCCGGAATCTCATCGAGCACGACGCAGAAGCTCCAGGGGTCGCGCTCGCTGCGCGTGATCACGGCCGCGCTGGGCGACGGCACGGAGACAACGACCGAGACGGCCAGCGCGGCGACGACGTACACGGGCAGCGGGTACGTCTACGTAGCCTCTCAGCGCACGCTGCGGACCGTGATGATCGACAGCACGGGAGCAAACACGGCCGCGAATTTCACGGCCTACGCCGGCAAGTGGACGCGCTTCAGCGTGAGCCACACGACGGCCGGCGGCGCGAACACCATCCGCATCCAGCTACTCGACCAAGAGGCCGGGGGGATAACGTACTACTGGGATGCGCTCCAGATCGAGACTGGCGCCGTGGCGACTACGTGGGCCAATGCGACGCGAGCGGCCGGGGATCTGGCGTACGCCGCCAGCCTGGTGACAGGCGCTTGCGATCTCACGGTGGCGTGCTGGGCCAAGATGCCGACCGCGAACCCTGCCGCGGAGCGCACCATTCTGTCCCTCGCCGGGTCGGGGACAAAGCTCGTCCGCCCGAGCGGCGCCAACTCCATCCAATGGAACGGCGCTAGCTACGCCACGAACCCATGGGACGGCACCTGGCGCCACGTCGCGTGCGTGCTGCGGCGCAACCCCGAGACGGGCGAGAACCGGAACACGATCTACCTCGACGGCGCGAGCGTGGCGACGAGCTCCACGGCGGCGCCGGACCTGACCACCGTGACGGCGGTGCACGTGGGGCACGCAGCGGGCGCGAACCGGCTCGGCGCCGGCGGGGACTGCCTGGTGGACGATCTGCTGATCGTTCCCTACGCAGCGCCGAGTGACCTCGTGTCCGCGTGGTACTCGATGGCCAAGGCGTTTTCGGCGCTGTCTCGGGTGTACGTGGACGGCGACGCCATGCCCGAGGATGCGCTGACGGTGCTCGCCGAGGGGCGAGCGAGCGTATCGAAGTACCTCGCCGCGCACAAAGGCGGAGCGTTCCGCGGCAACCTGCGCGTCGTCGACGTCGAGCTCTGGGAGGCGTGACGGATGCGCGCGCTCACAGGACAGCCTGCCACGGTCGAAGCGCTCAAAGAGCGTTCGACACGGATGCGCGTGCAGATCGATCGCACGGGCGCGGGCGCCTGGGTGGACCTCTCGAGCTATCAGAGCCTCGATTGGATCGACTCGGTTGAGTACGAGGACAACGGCGACCAGCCCGTCGGCGAGGCCACGGTGCGTCTGCGCCGCGAGTGGCACGACCTCTCGCTGTCGCCGCTGATGGCGCAGTCCAAGCTCAACGCCGGTGGAACGCTCGTGTGGCCGAAGCGCCAGATCAAGATCGAGGTCGCGGTGATGCCAGAGGGGATCTCGGCCGGCGCCTCGGACTGGATGGAGGTCTTTCGCGGGCGCATCGACAAAATCGACTGGCAGCGGACGCCGATCGAGCTGCGCTGTCGCGACAAGGGCGGCGATCTGCAAGACGGCTGGGTCGAGACGCAGGCTGTCTATGGCACGGCGGGCGGGCGCGCCCTCGAGTCCGTGATCCAAGACATCCTCACCGACGCGAGCACGAACGGCTGGATCCCAGCGGCGGTCACGCTCTACAGCGCGACGGGCACAGCGGGGACGCCATTCGCGCCGGCCGATTCGCCCGGGTTCCTGGTGCTCGAGTACAAGCAGGGCCGCGAACCCGTGATGGACGCCGTGCAGAAGCTGGCGCGGCTCATCGGTTGGGAGTGCCGCTACAGGTGGAACACGGACACGGCGGCGTTTCAGCTCGTGCTCTACGAGCCGGCGCGGGCGGTGCGGGCGCGCGGCACGATCACGGTTGCAGGCGCACCCGTGGCGGCCGAGACGTTCGCGATCAACGGCATCCCCTACACGGCGCGCGCGGCCGGGGCCGGGGCGGACGAGTTCAACATCGGGGCGACGACCGCCACGACGGCGACCAACATTGCCGCGATGCTCAACGCCGGAACCGGAGCTGCGGGCCTCAACGCCTGGGTCGTGGGCTCGACCGTGATCGTCGAGTGGCAGGCCGCAGGTGTGGCGGGTGATGCGATCACGTTCACCGAGGCGATGACCAACGTGACGATGGACGGCGCGGGGACGCTCGGTGGAACGCGCGCTGGCGCTGACGCCGTGGTCAACCACACGTTCGGGCCGAGCGGATACTACGACGTCGAGCAGCTCTCGATGGACGTGAGCGATGTCCGCAACGCCTTCTCTGGCACGTTCACTACGCCGGCTGGCGAGCACACCACGGTCACGAGGCGCAACAACGACTCGATCACCAAGTACAACCGCCGGCCGTTCTTGCTGACCGAGGACGCGGCGAGCCAGATCGACACCGTGTCCGAGATGATCGACCTGCTCGACGCAGCGGACAACGACCTCTCGGAGCCCGACGAAGTGCAGGCCGTGCTCGTGCCGTTCTTTCCCTGGGGCGAGGCCGGCGATTACTACACCTTCAGCGCCAACGGCCGGCACTACGACACAAACCAGAGCTTGGCGGCGGTGTCGCTGCGCCACGTGTTGACGCCCGATCAGGCGCGCACGTTGATTGCCGCGCGGGGCAAGCCGTCGCTGGGGCCGACGCGCTGGCTAGAGGCGGAGGGACGGCCCGGCGTGGGGCCGCCGCCGGACATCTACGCGGACGAGGCGGCGCAGAATCCGGCGGCGACGGCAGGCGTGGGTACGGTGATCGTCGTCTACGATGACCCGCGGACGCAGACGCCGCCGATCGAGGACTGGGCATACACCGAGTGCCACGTTTCGACGTCGAGCGGGTTCACGCCGGACTCGACGACGCTCGTAGCGCGCGGGCGCGTGACGCGTTTCGAGATCGGCGACCTCGTTCCAGGGACGACCTACTACGTCAAGCTCAAGATCATCGACGATCGGGGCAACGTCGCGGCGACGAGTACGCAGGTCAGCGTGGCGACAGAGCGCGTCGGTCCGTATCACGAAAACCGCGACGGCCAGCAAGACCAGCTGTTGCGCAACAACGACCTCAACATCTGGACCAAGGGGTCGACCATCGTCCCCGACGCCTGGTCGATGGTCACCGGGACGTGGAACACCGACATTGTGCGCGGCACCACGGACCCCGCGACGGGGAACTACCACATTGACTTCTCTGTCGTGTCTGGAGGCATGCAGCCGGTGATCGAGTCCGCGTTCATACCGATAGCCGGCGGCACCGCCGACACTGCCGAGATCCTCCAAGCCGCGATCCTCGCCAAGCACTCGGGAGGCAGCGCCAACTCACGCGTTGGGCTCGACGTGCGGTTCTACGATGCCTCGCTCGCGTTCCTGTCGGCGGTCACGCAGCAATTCACCCCGACGTCTGCGTATGTCACGTACCAGACGCCGGCGATGACGGCGCCGACCACGGCGCGGTTTTGCAAGGTGCGTCTGACCGGCACCTACTCGGCTGGCGTCACGTATACGCTACGAATCGACCGCGCTTCGTTGCTGCGCGCTTATGCGTTTGGACACGCGGGCTACAACGCCGGCCCCAACAATCCGTTCTCGACCACCGACGCCGTGCTGGAGTTCAACGACGCGTTCACCGACGACATCGGCGTCACCTATATCGCTGGGGCGCTGGACAAGGATCAGATCGAGGTCATCTATCCAGGCGTGTATGTGCCGTCTGTCTATGCGGTGTCGGTGGACAACACGATCACGAATCACAAGCTCGAGCTTCAAATCCAGATCGACACCGGCGGCGGGTACTCGACGGTAGCAGCTATCAACGGCACGTCGCGTCCTGCTGCTGTGACGGAGATCTGCTGGCTCACATGCATCGGACCGCCCGTGTTCCTAGAAAAGGGCGACCGCATGCGTGTGCTCTACAACACCCGACTGGCCGACAACGCGACCAGAGACGTGCAGTGCCTCAACATCTCTTTGCGCCAGATCACGCGAGGCGACCAGTGAGGGCGACCAAGATCCAGATCGCTAAGCCGGGCGTCACCGAGTTCGTGGTTGAGGCCGAGGAGAGCGAGGAAGTGGCCGACGAGCTGACGCGCCAGGTGTGGGATGGACTCGGGCACATCACGAAGCGGTGTCAGGTGATCGTGGCGCGCGAGCCGGACGTAGGGTGGCGCGTTACCGTCAAGCGACCGTTCCACGATCGGCAGCCGATGGATCCTCACGGTGTGGAGATGGCGGCTTGCCTGGCTCGTCTCGATCGGCGAGGTCGTCCATGATCGTCCGCGCCGCCTCGCACCACTACGACACCGAGCTCGCCGGCGGGCGCCGCACCCGCACGGTCCGCAACTGGGCCAACCGTCGCACGCCCGGCGGCCTATGGCTCCCGTCCAACCCGCAGGCCGTGGACGAACCGGCCGCGCCGCCGCTCGACTGGGCCGGCGCGTGGGACATGCGGTTCAAGATCGAGGACTGCCCCCTCCAGGCCTATGGCTTCGACACGAGCGATGCGGCCAACACAACGCTCGTTGGCTGCCGGCTCAGCGACCGCCCGCATCTTTGGCTGAACTGGAAAGCCGTCGGAGGCCCGCCCGTCGCGCCCGTAGGTGACTTCCCGTCGCGCACGATCACGTGGCCCGACCTCTACCCCGGCGCCGATCTCTCGTGGTCCGCGCCCGGCCACCGCCTCGACCACCTGATCACGATCCGCGAGCGCACGGCGCCGCTGGAGTACGGGCTCTCGCTGCGCATGGCGCCGGGCATGACGTGCGAGCTGGTCGATCAGTCGTACTTGCTCTTCCGTGATGCCCAGGGCGTCGAAGTCATGCGCACGCGCCCGGTGTCAGCGTGGGACTCGTCGCCAGATGGCCCGATGGGCAGGGGCAAGCCGGTCCGCGTCCGTCTGGAGGAACGCGCCCCGGTGACTGTGCGCGGGCGGCAGTTGCGCACGTTCTGGAAGGTGCTCGACGCTGCCGACTTCGCCGCGGCGACGTTGCCGGTGATGACGGACCTGACGGCGACGATCAGCGGGACGACGGACATTACCGATAACCCCATTACGGGCGGCGATACGTCATTCAACTACGGCGGACACTTCAACTTCGCCGTTGGCAACGAGAGTGGGCGCATCTGGCGTGTGCTGATCAAGATCGCCACAAGCTCAATCCCGGCCGGCAGCATTACTGCCTTCCGCGCCAAGATTTGGCGACTATCAAACGGGGCGGCAGCCAACGCCGGAACACTCAACGCCTACATCCTCGCATCAGCCCGCCCGTTCAACGAAGGCAACTCGGTCGGTGTCGCAGAGATCGGCGCCTCGTGCTGGTCGCACTACGTGTGGAACACTAGCGCGTGGACAACTGCCGGCCTAGGGTCAGGCACTGACTACGTTGCCGACGCCAGCCCGCCAACGATGGCGTACGCTGGGTACACTGTTGGCGCTGACGCGCTCTATACGTTCACCCTACGCGCCTCACACGCGAGCGATTGGCGCGACGGTGTAGCCACAAACAACGGCATGATCTGTCGGGCCGCTAACGAAGCGACGGTTGACAACATGTTCAACGGCCGCGCCGTCGAGCACGGGACCAACCCGGTTACGTTCGAGATCGACTACACCGTCGGCGCCCTCCCCCTCCTCGTCCTCTCGGTGGTGGACTGACACATGGAAATCAACGGCACTGTCGCGTTCGATCTCAAGCTCCCGGTCGCGAACCTGTCGGGAAGTATCAAGGTCACGGGGACGGTCTACGTCCTCCTTCAGCAGGCCGCGAGCAACCTCGTGTGGAGCACAGACGGCGGCGGGACGTGGGAGACGCGCGCCAACGCGACACTGCCGACCGCGACGCTGGTGACGAGCGGCGAGACGTGGGGCTATCAGATCCCAGCCGCGGCGTTCACCGGGCTCGCGGACATGACGCAGTTGTCGGCGGTGCTCACAGACCACCTGACGCCCGCGAGCATCACCGCGCTGTCACCGCCGGTGGCGCTGACGGTGCGGACGTCGAATCCTGCGGTCGTGGGAGATGTGGCGAACCTCGATGCGGCGGTGAGCAGTCGCGCCAGTCAGGCCAGCGTCGACACGGTGGACAACTTCGTCGACACCGAGATCGCTGACATCCAGGCGCGCCTCCCCGCGGCGCTCGTCGGGGGGCGCATGGACTCGAGCGTCGGGGCGATGGCGGCGAACGTCGTCACGGCGGCGGCCGTGGCGGATGGCGCGATCGACGCGGCGACGTTCGCAGCGGGAGCGATCAACGCCGCGGCCATCGCGACCGGCGCCGTCGACGCTGACGCACTGGCCACCGATGCCGTTGCCGAGATCGCCGCCGGCATGACCGGTACCGGCATCCGCACGGTCACTCTGCATTGCCAGACCTCGGGCGCCGTGGCCATCGGAACCGTCTCCATCGCCGTCTACGACTCCAACAACACGCAACTGATCTGCACTGGCACCGCCGACGCCAACGGCGACCTGGTCGTCAGCCTCGACGACGGCGCGTACAAGGTGCGCGCCACGAAGGCCGGCTACACGTTTGCGCTCGCCTCGATCACGGTCACGGCGAACGCGACGATCACCGTCACCGGCGCCGCGGTGACGATCAGCGCCCCGAGCGCGCCCGGCATGTGCGTGATGTTCGGCTACGCTCGTGACGCGGCGGGCGTCGTGCACGGCAACGCCACCGTAACGGCGTACGTGCTGACGCGCGCCGCTGGCCGCTTCGCGGGCGGGTACTTCCTGACGGATCGGAAGAAGACCGCGACCACGGATGCGACGACGGGCAAGTTCGAGCTCGAGCTGCAACAAGGCGCCGTCGTCAACTTCGAGTGCAAGCCGGCTGGGATCGCGCTCACCGAGAAGACGGTCCCGGCGCTGAGCACGCAAGACATCACGACGTGGTGAAACCCTTGACGGAGGCGTGGAAAATACGCCACCGGTGCGTTGACGGAGGTGCGTCCGATGCGATTCGCAACTAGGCTCCTGGTGCTCGCCGCTTTGGTGATGATCCCTGGCGGCATCGAGGCCGCGCCGGCGCGGTGCTGGCTGATCACGACCACGAGCGCGCTCGACATCTCGGCAGGCGCGGTCACCACGAGCGCATTCACCGCCACACCTGGCGGTGTGCGACCGGACGCGACGATCCCGAGCCCAACCTACCTCAAGGTGGCCGTCGATCTCACCGATGCGAACGATCTGATCACGAACATCCAGCTCGGGTTCACGGCCGCCGAGACGAGTGGCGGCACGTACCGCAAGACCCCGCTCTGCGCCGATGCAGCGCCGACGCTGACGTGCGGCGCCGTCGACGTCGATTGGAATCCGCAGACGCACGGCAAGAATTGGTGGGTCAAGCCAATCGACTGGGGTTGGCCGTACGGCAAGATCACCGTGACGCCGACGGGGCACGGCGCCGCCGATACGGTGGTGCTGACGATCTACGGCTGCGGGGAGTAGGCGCATGCGATCGATCCTTGTCGTGCTCGCCCTCTCGGTGCCCTCCGCCGCCGGTGCGCATCAGCCAGCCTGGCCAGTGGCCGGCGGCCTCGGCGGCGGCGGCGGTGCACTCTCTGGTGGGTTGATCATCTCCGGCGCCTGCGCCACGATGGCCAGCGGCGACGTCTGCTGCTACGACAACAACGGCATCCAGTGCGGCTGGCCGATCACCGACGCCGCGCCCGACTCGCTCCGCGTCTACGGTCACAGCGCCTCGCCTCTAGGCGCCGGCGCAAACCAGACCGGAGGCAGCACCATCCTCGCCGGTGGCGACGGCACGAGCCGCGTGGCCG
>ERZ1292632.1440-Hain-H43-01um-R2-1440-length-22934-cov-6_pt1 | contig 22934 bp, 37 predicted proteins | sample MGYA00564407_ERZ1292632 | MGnify/ENA primary metagenome ERZ1292632 (study PRJEB36523, sample SAMEA6512637) | groundwater metagenome | collected 2019-01-08 | study: AquaDiva: Metagenomics assemblies of 32 groundwater samples | reverse complement strand
GCAGACGAACCTCACGGCCGCTTGCCCCCGATGGTGGCCTGCACGTTTAGCAATGCCTGCGTCGCCTTATCCACGGCGCCCACCAGCGCCTCTAGACGCTCGGCGATAGCGAGAACGCAGCGGCACAGTTGAAGGGTATCTCCATTTATCTCGACCCCGGTCAATAGATTCAAGAAGTCGGGGACGTTTACCTTATAGGGATATTTCATCGGTCCTCCTCTTCTGCGGTGTCCCACCCACTGGCATTGCAGGGGCAGTCCTGGCCCAGGTCGCAGACCGCCGCCATAACGGTATGGATTTCCAGCGCGTCCTCCCGCGACAGGTCCAGGACATCGTGTCCCCGCAGGCTGAGCTTATACAGATCGGTGCGCCCCGATATGAGGGTTAGTTCCCATCCCCTGGCCATGCTGTCTCCTTTCCTTCTATCTGCGTCTCGGCCTGGCTCCACAGTTTCCAGATAAGCGCGGCCTCCAGGCGTCGGGTTTCCGCCCAGAGCGTGGCCTTCTGGCGTTCGTGCTCCGCCCCGAACGCGGCGACCTGGCGGTCGTATTCTATCAGGAGAACGCGATCCTGACGTTGATACGCTGCTCGCAGCAGGGGTGGCAGGAATAAGTCGGCGAACCAGTCAAGGTTCAGGCCGAGTTCGCCAGCACGCAGCAGGTTCGCTTCCGAGACCTCGCAGCCTTCGGGCCATTCGGCCGCAACGATCGCTATCTCATTGGGATATGCCCGATGCCGCCGTAAAAGGTCCACAGTGATTTCCATGTTGCCCTCCTTTTGCTTGTGTTCTCCACCGCGGGGGCCTGGGTAAGCTTCGGCTAACAGGGGGCAAGCCAGTGAAAGCCCTGCTTTAGTTCGCTGGCTATGCCATCTCCCTTTCCTGTATTGGCTTCTCGGCCTGGGTCCATAGTTTCCAAATCAGTAGGGCCTGCTGGCATTCGCATTTCGCCTGAAGCGGCGCTATCTGGCGTTCGTATTCTGCCCGAAGCGGCGCAATTTGGCGTTCGCACTCCGCCTGAAGCGGTGCTATCCGGCGTTCGTATTCTGCCCGAAGCGGTGGTGGCAGGAAGTGGTAAGCGAACCAGCCAAGGTCCAGCCCTAATTCGCCAGCCCGCAGGAGATTCGCCTCCGAGACCTCGCAACCTTCGGGCCATTCGGCGATGAAGACATTCATCCGCTGCGCACACGCCCCACGGCTACGCAGAAGCGCCGCTGTGATCATCATAACGTTCCTTTTTTGAGGGCTAGCCGCTCTGCTCGTTTCAGCCCCTTCTCTGACTGCCCGTAGGCAGGGCTGCGGCTGCCTGTCTCCCAGCGGTAAATGGTATTGAGGCTGACTCCCACCAACTGGGCAAAGGCGGGACGGCTCAGGCCAAGGGCCAGCCGCAGGGCGCGGATGGATTCAGCGGTCCAGATTGGCATCACCTTTTCCCTTCGATCATGTGAAATAGTAGATGAGCTAGACGCTCCAGGTCATTTAGAGCCGTCCATGCTTGGTGGCATGCCGGACACTCTAGATTCTGCAATATGGACTTCATCATTCCTCCCTCTTTGCCCCGTGTTGCCTATCGCCGCTGATATCTGCAAGGTATGGGCTGTCCCAATTCCCGCATCCTGGCCCGCCATGTATCATCATGTCCATGATTTGGGCAGAGGATGTGAGCGTACTCATGCCATAACACCCGCGAGGGTTTGCTAATCGTCTCCGAGCCATCAGCCCCTTGGACCGTGACCCCCAGTCGCCGCCATGATCGGACGCACACCCAGCCCCGCATCGGGTCCCGTGTATTGTTGTGGGCGTGGGCAGAGCTGCGGAACGAGGAGCCTTCACCCCTCTCTACGCAGCCGCCAACGTAGATGTTGACATGCCATCCTGTGGGCGCTTGGATTATTCCCATAATCTCCCTTTCGCTTACGTCCTCCGTTGCCGGGGCCTGCTAAGGCCCCAGATAGCAGGACGCAAGCCCTTATTGCTTTGCGCCTCTCACATGGTCTAGGAAGGCGGCGGCGGCCTCTAGCTCCTCCAGAGAGGCAGTGTCCACGTCGGCGCTATCGCCACCTCGTGATAACGGCTACCCAGACTATCGCCGCACCCTGGGCAGATGAGCTCTGCAACGCAGCCCATACTCGCTGCGCCACGTCGCCCGCGGTGCCTGCCGTGGTGGTGTGGATCAAGGGCGTGTGCATGGTGTCCTCCTTTTTCCTTGTGCTTTCCATCGCCGGGGCCGCAGGCCCCAGCTAGCAGAGCACAAGCTACTGTGCGCGCCCGTTGACGATGCTCAGTCCTCCGTACCCGCCCGCCTGATACTCCGCGACTGCCTCACGGTACATCTGGAGAGCCCGGCTGTAGAACGGCCCGTACTTAGCGGTCGTGGCTTCTGAGAACACTGCGACGCTAGCGTTAGGCTCTATCCCGTCTGCCTGACACATGGCATCCCAGATGGCCTTGACTGTCGCGGCGCAGTCAACGATATGTTGTCTGCCCCGCTTGTGTAGCCGCGTCGCCTGGCTCATGTTCCCTCTTTCCGCCGATTTCACAGAAAGCATACCATAGTCAGCCTACATTGTCAACCCCCTTGCGAGCACTTTTGGGCAATTCCAGCAATCAAAAGCAGCCATCCTTGGATCCAAAAGCCCCCGCTTGACACCGTCGCTAATCTGTGCTAGGTTACGCCCATAGGCCCCCTCTCGTGAGAGGGCAGGCGAATAGAGCAGACACGCGGTCGCCAAGCACGCGCTAAACTGGCAACGCTGACGGCTGTCCCCGTCACCATAGGCGACGAGCACGGGCGCTCCCGGCGTGGAGGCGGGATACCGGGGTCACTGCCCCGGGACGCCGGGAGCCACGGGACGGGCGAAGCGCCCAGGCCCAGACCCCCGCGAGGGCACAGCCTGGCGCGTGGAGTAGGAGCCGATGGAGCGTAACGTTATGTTAACTAACGTAGCGGATCCGGTAGGGCTACCTGCGCCTTTCACCAGTCTTGCCACCTCATAGCGGGAAGCTAGGATTATGTCACGCGGCGAGTCTAAGACGAGCCCCCGGCGCCTGGCAGCTGTATTCAAGGCCGAAAAGGCCCTGGAGCTCCGCATGGCGGGCAGGCGCTGGCAGGAGATCGCCGACGCCCTGGGCTACAAAACTCGCCAAGGCCCCATGATGGCGGTGGAAGCGGCCCTGAAACGGACGCTGCAAGCCCCCACTGACCAGTGGCGGGCGCTTACCTCGGAACGACTGACCAAGGTGCTCCAAGTCTTCTGGCCCCGAATGCTTCAGGGGGACGAGAAGGCCGCCGATCGGGTGCTGAAGGCGATAGAGGCTCTTAGCCGACTGCTGGGCCTAGATGCCCCGGTGCGGCAGGTGGTGACGGGGGAGGGCGGCGGCCCCGTGAAAGTGGCGGCCCTGGTCGTCACGCCCCAAACTCTGGCGGAAGCCATCGCCTCTCTTCAGGCTGCTGGGGTGCTGATGGGTGACGGAATCCCTCAAGCCTTTATTGAAGGCCCGTCACGGGATGGAGAGAATCCGTAATGCTGACGCTAACGCCCCAGGCGCTAACGCCCAAGTGGACCCGCTACATCCCCGTGAATCCCACGCCGAAGCAATATGCCTTCCTCTTACTGAACTGCCTGGAGGCCATGTATGGAGGGAGCGCCGGGGGGGGGAAATCGGCGGCGCTGCTGATGGCGGCTCTTCAGTATGTGGATGTGCCCGGCTATGCCGCCCTCATTCTGCGGCGGACCTATAGCGACCTGGCCTTGCCTGGCGCCTTAATCCCGCGGTCACATGAATGGCTGCGGCCTCTAGGGGTGCATTGGGACGATACGGAGAAGACCTGGACCTTCCCCTCTGGCGCCACCCTCACGTTCGGCTACCTGGACCATTCAGGGGACCGCTACAGATATCAGTCATCAGAATTCCAGTTTTGCGTAACGCGGGGGACGCCGGTACTCATGGCGGATGGTAGCTGGGAACCGATTGAGGCTGTTACCATCGGTGATATGGTGGCAACATTAGAGGGGCCGCGTTGTGTCGTGGCGACACATACACTAGGTATGCGCCCAGTATGTCAAGTTTTAACCCCCTATGGCGAAGCTACTATCGGGGCTATGCATCGCCTGCTTTTGGCTTCCGGTGTCTGGGCCTCCCCGATGGCGCTGCTCTCCAGGCAATCTTTTCCATTCGACAGCACCGCCGAAGCGTCATGGTGGAAATCTGGAGATGCCGGGAAGCGCGCCGGATACCAATCGTCGGATCAGCGGCAAGTTGTCTCACTTGCTCGATTAAATATTGGGGAAAACGACATCCAGGGCTTCGGCGCTTCGTTAGCAGATGGTCGAAGCGATTGCGAAGCGTTTGATGATGCACGCCAAGTAATGTCGCCGCCTCTACTGTGGTGCGGCCAATTAGCGCTTTTTGAACGAGGTCTTCGGTTAGCTGCATCTGCTCATGGCGGCGATGAAGGGCCAGATGAACATTGCGTGGCAGCACCTGAAGATTCGCCCAGCGGTTATCGGTTTTATCCCCATTGCGATGATGTGCGTGCTCGTCAGATTCCAGTAGGCGCCCCAGAAAACACTCGGCTACAAGACGATGTTGCAGTACATATCCAGAGCAGGCATGAGGATGGTCTGGGGCATATTCGGAAATATAACCCTCATGTATATGTCCACCCCTACACGTTGGAATTGCGCCGAGCAGTCGAGCACGTCCTCCCCGTGGCGGCTTGTATCGTCCCAGTGGGTGAGGCGGAAGTTCAGGATCTAACTGTATCATTGGCCTCTCACTATATTGTGTTCCCTGGTATTATAGCACAAAATTGCGCATTTGATGAGGCGACGCAGTTTCAGGAGGATGACTACCGTTACCTATTTTCCCGTCTCCGGCGGCTTGAGGGCTCCAATGTGCCCCTGCGGATGCGGGCGGCCTCCAATCCCGGCAACATCGGCCACGATTGGGTTAAGCGGCGTTTTCTGGAGGAAGGGCGACAGTATGGCCGCGTGTTTATCCCGGCCCGATTGGATGATAACCCATACCTAGACCGGGCGGAGTATGTGCGAGCCCTATCCGAGCTTGACCCTGTGACCCGCGCCCAACTCCTTGACGGCGATTGGACCGCTCGGGCAGGCGGTAGCCTGTTCCTGCGGGAATGGTTCCCCATAGTGGATGATTGGCCTCGGCAGGCGCGGCGGCTCCGATACTGGGACCTAGCCGCGACAGCTCCTGGCTCCGGCGCGGACCCTGACTATACCGTAGGATTATGCCTTGCCCTTGATGGAGGCATCTGGTACTGTGTTGATATGAAACGGCGACAGGCGCGTCCCGCCGCTATTGAAGCCCTCGTGTGCCAGACTGCGGAACTGGATGGCAAGGCAGTGGCGGTCCGGATGGAGCAGGAGCCGGGGGCCAGCGGCGTGAATACGATTGATCATTATCATCGGCGGGTGCTGTCAGGCTACGATTTCCAGGGTGTTCGGAGCACAGGGAGCAAGATTGAGCGGGCTCGCCCCGTATCCTCCGCGGCGGAGGCGGGTAATGTCAGGCTGGTGCGCGGCCCCTGGATTGGCGACTTTCTCGATGAACTTGAGGCTTTCCCTCTTGGGCCGCATGATGATGCTGTAGACGCACTATCTGGCGCAATGGCGAGCCTATCGCAGAAACGGGACGCGCGGTCGGCAATGGTGCTCCCCGGCCTGGTGCGGATAAAACCCGGGGAGAATCCGCTCCGCCTGCCTGAAGACGATCCCCGATACTGGGATACCGACAGGAGGCGTTAGGTGGCGACATTGCGGCGAATCCTGGCAGTTGCCGAGCCGTCTCCCCTGGACCTGGCCCTGGCCGATTGGATCGCGAAGCAGGAGGATAGCCTGCGGGTCGGGTATCAGCGATATCAGGAATATTACAGAGGCGACCATCCGACGCGGCTACCCGATCGCCTAATCAAATTCCTGAATATCAACGTTGGCTTCCAGTTTGCCGATAACTTCTGCGCCCCGGTGGTGGATAGCCTGGCGGAACGGCTCAACGTCACGGGGTTCAGCGGCGCCAGCGAGGCGCTATCCCAGTGGGCGTGGGATTTGTGGCAGCAGAATCGCGCCGACGCGCTTCAGGCGCTAGTGCACACTGAAGCGGTGCTAAAAGGCGATGCCTATATTATGCCCGAGTGGGATGATGGGTTTGTCCGCTGGCACTATCAGGACCCCGCCACTATCGTGCCGCACTATGATGCTGATAGCCGCCATATGATGTGGTTCAGCAAAAAATGGCTAGCGGATCAGGGTGTCGGGCAGCCTAAGCTCACACGGCTAAATCTTTACTACCCAGATCGTATTGAAAAGCACAGGGCTTCCGGCGGCGTGTGGGTGCGATATAGAGATGAAGACGAATATGGCAGGGCTGAGCCGTGGCCCGCGCCATGGACAGATCGCAGCGGTGAGCCGTTGGGTCTCCCCATCGTGCACTTCCGCAACTGTTCCCTCTCGGATGATTTCGGTCTAAGCGAGCTTCATAGCATTATCCCGCTCCAGGACCTTTTGAATAAGCAACTCATAGACCTGACCCAGATACTTGATACCATGGCTTGGCCGCAGCGGTGGACGCTGAACGTTGAACCCCCTATTGATTCCTCCACTACCACTACCAGTTATACCTATGTCCCCGGGGGGGTATGGGAGCTTCAGGGCGAGGAGGCGGAGGTTGGCCAGTTTGAACCCGCTGACGTAGAGAAGCCAATAAAAGCCATTGAGATGATCGTGCAGCATATCGCGGCCATCTCGCGGATGCCGCAGCATCTATTCCACATCGGGGGCAATTATCCTAGCGGCGAGGCGCTAAAGACCGCCGAGGCGGGGCTGGTGGCCAAGGTAAGGCAGCGGCAAGTAGTTTTCGGGAACGCTTGGGAAGACCTATTAACCCTATCATGGCGGATTCAGCGCGAGTTTGGCGCTGCGCCCCCGCCTGAGAGCTTACTGGAGACTATATGGGAGGATCCCGAATCCCGGAACGAGAAGGCTCATCTGGAAGCCCTGGGCATCAAAGCCACGCTCCTGGGCGTGCCGAAGCGCCAAATCTGGCGTGAGATGGGCTATTCACAGGATGAGATAAACCGCATGGAGGAGGACGTGACGGATCAGCGGGCGCAGGACAGCAATATCGGCGCTGAGATTATCCGGCGGTTCAGCGCAGGGGAAGCATAGGCGCTATGTCTCCCTTGCCTGAAGCCGTCGCCGCAATGGAGAACTTCCGGCGCCGTCTTATGTCGCTGGATTCTCGGGCCGCTAGCGCCCTGATACAAGCGTATGGCCCCATCTGGAGTCGCCTGGAGGCCCGGATAGATGCCTTGCTGACAGAGATTGAGGGTAAGCAAGTAACGCTGGATCAGGCCCTGCGGATGCAGCGGCTCAGGGAGCTACAGCGGCAAGTAACAGCCGAGATGAATCGCTACATTCCAACGGCCAATAGCGCCATAACGCAGGCTCAGCGGGATGCCGTGGCGCTGGCTCAGCGGGGGACGCGGCGCGTAGTTCAGGCTGCCTTACCAGATGGGATTGACATGGCGATGCTATCCAGGGCGGGCATCAATTGGAATGTCCTTCCCGCCGACGCCTTTGCCGCCTTCGTTGGCATTGCTGGAGACGGGACGCCGCTTCGCAACCTCCTGGAGCCGCTTGGTCCTATGGCGCGGGACGGCGTCCTTCAGGGCCTTGGGGAGGGGATCGCATTGGGACAGGGGCCGCGGGAGACGGCGCGGCTGATACGAAGCCGCTTCGGGATGCCCTTGACCCGCAGTCTCACAATTAGCCGGACCGAAACAATCCGATCCTTCCGCGAGGCATCCCGAACCCAGCTCGAGGCCAACCGCGCCATCGTGCCCAAGTACATCCGTAGGTCGGCGCAGGATGGCGACGTCTGCATGGCTTGTTTGGCGCTGGACGGGGAGGAATCAGAAAGTGGTGAGCTTTTCGCCACACACCCAAATTGCCGCTGTAGCATGATCCCCAAGCCCATCTCTTACCGTGACCTGGGTCTCCCCGTGGATGAACCCGAGCGGCCCATCACGGGGGCACAGGACTGGTTTCAGGCGCAGTCCCCAGTGATACAGCGCCAGATGATGGGGCCTGGGCGGTTCGCGGCATGGAAGGCGGGTGAGTTCGATCTGGGCAATATGGCGCAGGTGCGGGTTGATCCCACATGGGGGCCGACCGTATCGGTGAAGCCGCTAAAGGAGATGGTGAAATGAGCATCAAAGAAAGCCAGGCCGAAATCGAGAAGGCTCTATGCGCCCTCTTTAGCGTGAATCCGCAGGATTGCTATCACATGATAATCGAGATGAAGCCTGGGGAACGGTTACAAGCAACGGTATATCTATATCTACGCGCTACTGATGGTAAACTAGATATCAAAACTGATGATGATGGACGAAAGTTCGTTCCTCGAATCAAGCAGACAATCGTGCTAGAGCCGGAAGAGGCTTGGAAGGTGTAAAATGGCGTTAGTAGCGAGTAATGGCGATGAGACCCGCAAGGCGCGGGTGAATCAGCGCGGCGTCTGGTGGTGCCCCTTCTGCGGACGCTCCCATGCGCCCTCCTACATGCGCTGCCAGGGCTGCAACGCAACGCTGGCCGAGGCGGTGAATCTAAAGGAGCCGGTGATTGAGACGTTATCGGCAACGTCTCCGGCAACGTCTCCGGCAACGTCTCCAGAAGCCCCGGTGGGAATCCCCGCTGGAGCCCGCCTTCATCCTGATCTGGTAGCGGAACTAACAGATGAGCTGGCGGAAGCGACGGTGCCGGTGGGGTACAAGGGGAAGCCGCGGGATCGGAGGCGGCGGCGGTGAAATGTTATCACTGCGGCTGCGAGGACCTGCCCCTGGCGGCTCTCACGCCTAGGGAGCGGCGGGACTATGCCGCCGCGGGCATCGTGTTGCGCCGCTGCCAAGGCTGTGGCTATTACCAGAATCACATAGGTGACGGGGAACCCGTGGAGCCTCACGAGGCGGCAAATGCGGCGCCGCCACGCGATATACGCTAGGAGGGGCATGATGAGTATCATGGTGAAGGGGCAGAAGTTCAGCGTCCGGCTCACTCGGGAGCGCATCGGAGGCGAGGATGGGATACGGTCTTTCCTAGGCGTCACGGAAGAGGGCGCCAACACCGTTGTGATTGACGGCACCATGCCGAAGACGCGCCAGGAGGAGGTGCTGCTACATGAACTCATACATCTTTGCACTGATCTTCCCGAATTCGCTATCACGGCCATCTCCACAAATCTGTACGGCATTATGCGGGAAAACGGTCTGCTAGTGGGCAATATCGTAACAAAGGTGGCGGATGGCCGGGTGAGCAAAGCCGAAATGAATCGGCTCAATCATGAGTCGGAGGCCATGTTGTCCGCTCCCATGATATTGCCCATGCGGACTACGGAAGAGAAATTCCAGGCTCGGACGGACATTCAGACCCTCATCCTGTCCAAGGAGCGGTTCGACACGAAGGCCAAAGCAAACGCCTGGATCAAGGAACACGATTTCAAAATCAAGCCTGGCGCCCCGGATGAGACGGAGGAATCGTGGCGCTACCGCCAGCGGGAGCCGGGGGAGTTCCAGCCCGGGAGCTTCCGAACCATTACGCTCACTGACGGGGTCAAAGCTGTGATTGGCAGGCCGAAGGCGGATTAGCGTGGAGACATCATTCCTGGAGCAACAGATACTTCAGGCTGTTCGGATGCTAATCCATGACGGCTACGGCAAGCTGGAGGTCGTGGTCCGCGATGGCCGCGTGATACGAGTTGTGCGGCATGTAGAGGAGAACGTGACGGGGGGCTTGACAAACTCGCGGGAAGTCTCCACAATGTAGCCAGGCGACATAAATCAGCATAGCCCTGGGTAGAGATTACAGGGGCGCGCAAGCGCCCCTGTCTTGTTGCCAAATACCGCTCACCCAGCGGGGAGAAATAGGGGAGGAGCAATATGGTGGAGGAACAGGATCTACAGGAGTCCAGAACGTTCACCCAGGAAGAGGTCAACCGGATTGCGGGGCAGGCGCGCATTGATGAGCGGGCCAAGTTCGCTGACTATCCTGACTTGAAGCGCAAGGCGGATGAGCTGGAGAATTTGCGGCACGCCCAGATGACGCGGGAAGAGCAATTGGCAGCGGAGGCGGCGGAGGCGAAGCGACAGGCGGAGGGCTATCAGCATCAAATGCATGAGCTGAGCATTGCGACTGAAGTGCGAGTAAAGGCGATGCAGAAGGGCATTGTGGACCCGGATGCAGCCCTGGCGCTCATCAACCGCCAATCGCTTCAGTATGAGGACGGCCAGGTTAAGGGCGTCGATGAGGCGTTGGAAGCACTGGTAGGCGCCAAACCCTACCTCCGGGGGCAGCCACACGCCGCTGACGTGAACGCCGGTAGGGGCCAGCCCACCCCCCCGCAGGTGAAACTGACCATGGAACAGCGTCAGGCGGCACAGGCAATGGGCATCAAAGACGATGAGTATGCCAAGTACGTAAAGCCAAGGAGCTAATATATGGCTAATGGATTCGAGTGGCGCTACAACCTCATGGGCGGCGGCCAGCCCGTGCTCAAGACATTCTATATGAAGGACACAGAGACGTTTACGCGGGGCGACCTGATGAATGTCGAATCTGGCGAGGTGGACCTGGCCGTAACGGGCGATACGGGCCTCGCGGGCGCCTTCGTGGGCCCGGAGGACCCCGACGATGCGGTGGACGGTAGCCCCGGTAAGGTGGCGGGCACTGATAGCACCACGCTGGTAAAGGTGATTGTCAACCCCGATGCGGTCTACGCCGTGGCGGATGCTAACGCGCGACTCGCCGGGGCGACGCTGGACATTTCGGGCGCCACGGGGGCACAGGGCGTTGCGGCTTCAGCCAATACCGAGTTCGTGGTGGTGGAGCGGAAACGCGCAACTAGTGACGATACTCGTGTGATGATCACCCCGACGGCTCACTTCCTCTGGAAGACATAGGCCAGGATTCGACATAGGAGACGGGATAGATGGGAATCCTTAGCGGCGGCAACTTTGCAGATCTGCTGGAGCCCGGCCTGCGGGCCATATTTGATGTGGCAGTGAGCAGGCCCCGGCCCCAGATGGAAGCCCTTTACGGCGTCCAGGCTAGCACTAAGTTCCAGGAACGTTACCTCGCGATGGGCGCCGTGGGATTGGTGCCCGTGTTCTCCGGGACCCTCGAATATCTCAATATGGATGCAGGCTATCGGACCGATATTCGCAACTATGTCCTGGCAGCTGGGATGCAGGTGGAGCGGGAGCTGGTGGATGATGATCAGTACAATGAGATCAACGGGCGGGCACAGCGTCTTGGCGATGCTTTCGCCATTACGGTGGAGCATGACGCGGTCCAGACGTTCATCAACGCCTTCACCGACTCCGGCACTACCCGGCTAGGGACCAGTACAAACGGGGCGGACGGCGTGGGTCTATGCTCGACTGCCCATCCCTATAGCCCGGCCAAGTCGGGCTCTACGCAGAGCAATGAGAGCACTCTCACGCTCAGCCTAGCTAATGTGGACACTACACGCCAAGGTATGCGGAACTTTGTCGATGATCAGGGTAACCTCCTGGGGGTGGAGCCTGACACCTGCCTGGTGCCCTCGGAATTGGAGCGGGATGCGATCAAGATTTTCGGGCGCCAGGCGCTCTATGAGCCGGACAGCGCCGAGTTCAATGTCAACATGTTCGCCGGGCAGATGCGGGTAATCGTATGGAATCGGCTCACTGATGCCAATGCCTGGTTCCTCCTTGACACCCGCATAATGCGGCAGCAACTCATCTGGCAGTGGCGCTTCCGGCCTGAGTTCCTGGGCGAGAAGAGCTTCGATGGCCTGACAGCCAAATATCGGGGCTATATGCGATATGGCCTCGGTCATATAGGCTGGCAGTGGATTTATGGGCAAAATCCATCATAAGGCATGGGTATAATATAAGCCCGGATAACCTGATGCTGGCAGGGGCGGGTATCCTCCTCACCGCCCCTGCTGGCCACTAAAGGAGGTGGCTGGCATGGCTGGAGGGACAAACTTCCCCAATGGACTCAGGAGCAGAGGCGTGCCCCTACCGTCGGGCGGTATGCCGCCCACGGGCGGCAACGTCTTCCATGTGGACTCGGGGCATACAGACGCGAGCGACAACAACGCTGGCTCCAATCCTGCTAAGCCCCTGACCACCATAGACGCTGCCGTCGGCAAGTGTACGGAGAACAACGGCGACCAGATATGGGTCTATCCGGGCCACGCCGAAACAGTCTCGGCCGCGGCTGGTCTGGACCTGGACGTGGCGGGCATCACGATCATCTTCCTCGGCAACGGCAATGATCGCGGGACGGTCACTTTCGGCGCCGCCGTCACCGCCGACATGGACGTGGACGCCGCCGATATCACGTTGATAAACCCCCGCTTCGTGGCAGGTATTGACGCATTAGCTGGCCCCATAGACGTGAATGCGGCCCGATTCCATCTGTTTGGGGCCACCTGGCATGAAGCTGCCGCTATCAACACAACGGACTGTGTCGTGGCGGATGCCGCCGCAGACTACATGGTCATAGATGGATTCGAATTTGTAGATGCGGATGCCACTGGGACGCAGAAGCAGTCATTTATTCAGGTCGCAGGCGCGACGGGCGTCACGCTCCGCAATATCAAGTGCACGGGCGACTTCGGCACGGGCGTCATTGAGAACGGCACCGCCTGGGTGGATGCCCTGCTGGAAAACGTTGTGCTGGATAACGCCAGCGCCGTTCCCACGGTTGCCATTCTGCTTCAGGCCACCTCCAGTGGGTGGGTGCGGAATAGCTCCCTGCGGGTCGCTTCAGGCACGACGGGCTACACCGCTGCCAACGATATGCAGTTCGACAATGTGCGGGTAGTCGGCACGGACGCCATCTCAGCCAGTGACGGCGTGATTGGGCAATTGGCTGAGGCGGCGGCTACCGGGGCCGTAACTACCACCGATACACTCGTGGGGTATATAAAGCAGCTCGTCACGATGCTTGGCCCCACGGAACTCGACACCGACACACTAGGCTCGATCCTGGTGGGGGCCGACGGCATCGCGACCTTCCCCGCCGCTGCAATCCCTGCCAATACCGTAAGCCTGGCGGAAGTCATCCGTCAGCTTTACGCGGCCCTGGAAGGCACGGCCGCTGGCCAGAATGGCGTGGCAACCTGGCCTACCGCTGCCGCCTATGCCAATAACGTTAGCATCGCGGAGGTATTGGGGTACGTTCAGGACGGCGTGCGGCGTGGGACGGGCACAACCCTACCGGCTAATACGTCTCTGGCTGACTACGCCGAGGCAGTCGCCACTACAGCTGCGGCGGTTATCGCCAACGGCACAGCCACCATCTTCACCATCGCGGGGGGACCAATCGAGATCCACAACATCATTTCGGTCTGCGTGACGGCCAACGATGCAACGGCCACGACCCTAAAGTACACTGCCGACCCCACGGACGGCGCGGCCACTGACCTCTGCGCGGCCTCGGCGTCCCTGGCAAGCCTGGTGGCTGGCAACATCATCAATATCACCGGCACCCTGGCCAATGCGGCAGTGATCACAACCGCTGGCACAGCCATAGCTCAGGCGGGCCGCATTGTGGCGCCCGCCGGCGTTATCCAGACCATCACGGCAGTGGGGGCGACAACCGGAACCTGGACGCATCATCTCCGGTATAAGCCCCTGGCGAAGGGCGTAACGGTATCGTAACGGCATCCTAAGCAATGTCAATCAGGCGGGGGGCAGAGTAAGCGCCCCCGCCTGAAGAAGGAGCAACAAAATGGCGGAAGAGTTCCGAACAGGAACGGCGACTAACGCGGATGGCAGCCGCGTCCCAGCAGCTTTAGGGCGGGACGGCATCTTGCTCTCGCGAGAGCATATCCTGGCTTATAAACTCCGGGGGCGGGTGTTTGGAGTCCAACAGGGTGACGCGGGCTCTAAGCTGGACTTCGCCGAAATACTCTATGATGAAGACCAGCCGCAGTTCGCGCTCCGCGTGCCGACAAATATCGTGGTGGCGCCGATTAGCCTGGCAATCACGCTGGAGGACCTGACGGGCACCGAGAACCATGTGATCTGGTCCTTCGCCACGAATGACATTGGGTCTGGCACCTCTACGGCGCTGACCTCATTCAACATGCGGCCCGGAGCTTCCAATCCCGTCAGCCAATGTGTGGCGCGAAGCCTCTACACAGTCAATGCAACGGCGGCCACGGGGCTTCAGGAATTCAAACGCTGGTACAGGCCCTTCGCCTCCGCTGCGGTGACTGATGGACATAAGCCGGAGGACTACCTGCTTGATATCCTGAAGGACATCTGTATGCCTGTCCTGGTGGGTCCCGCCACGCTCCAGGTGCATATCTATGGAGGCACGGCGCCGCAGGGCTTCGGCGAGTACATCTGGCTCGAACTGAGCAAGGACGACATAATCTAGCATGGCGACATAGCGCCGCACAGGGAGAGAGGCGGCAATGCCCGATATACGAGGACAGGACCCAGCGGGCAAGCCCCGTGATGTGGCGGTTGACGCTGCGGGACGGCTTATTACCCGCGCTCGGCTCTACGGCGTCACGGAGTACGGTGATGATCAGCGGGTCCGTGTTAGCCGCGATGGGGCTGTGCTGTCCGGACCGCGCATCTTCGCTACCCCCTGGACCATTGTGCCGGGTATCGGCGCGGGCGTGGCTTATGCAGATAAGGATGCCTTCGGCACCCTCTTCCTATTCGACCCTGTGCCCAAGAGCGGCATCATTATGACAGCCCTCATGACCGATATCGATTCCGAGGATATAAATGTAGATCTGTTCCTGTTCAATGCTGAAATAACAACGGGCACAGATAATAGCGCATTCAACCAGAATGCCTTTGAACTGACGGCCTATGAAGGTATCGTGACCCTTGCCACCAGAAAAAATGCTTCTACGATGTATGGCAATAACGATAATCTCCATAAGGCATATGTGGCGCCTGAAGGCAAGCTCTGGGTGCAGGCCGTGGCGCGGGGCGCCATCGATATTGCGGCGGGTAATATCCTGCTGTATAAGGTGGCGCTTAGAATAGTCGCAGGGGCCTAACGTGGCGATAGAGTCCCGCGAAGTCAAGATCAGCACCACCGGCTCTGCGGGTAGCGCCTCCGGCTCGGCAGTGGCGCCTCTGCCCCTCTGCGAGCTGCTGGCGGTTTATCTGGACTACCATGCCTCCGCGCCCGCCACGACGGATGTCACAATCACCGCTTCGGGTAATCCCCTGGCCGTCACGTTGCTCACCCGCTCCAACAGCGCCACAGATGCCTGGCTGTATCCGAAGGTCCAGGACCATGATAATACGGGGGCAGCCATTACGGGCTCATACAGCCACCCCGTTATTCACAATAATCTCAGTATTTCTATAGCCCAGGCGGACGCCCTCACGGATTGCCTCATCGTAACGCTCTACTATAGGGTATAGCGAATGGCCTTCACCTACACTAAGGGATCCACGACGGACAGAAACCGTCTCCGGCTCCTCGTCCAAGACGTTGATGAGGACCGCCTGCTATTCGAGGATGCCGAGCTTGATGATCTCCTTGAGCAGGAAGGTAGCGTCACGCTTGCGGGGGCAGCTGTCTTCGAGGCGCTAGCCGCCCGGTACGCCCGTGATTATGATTTCTCCGCTGATGGGGCCAGTTTTAGGAAGGGCTCGGTATATCAGGCCTACATGGTTCAGGCGAGGCGGCTCCGGCGCCGCGGCAGGGCAGGCGTGGCAGTTATGCCGCTGCGGAAGGACGCCTACAGCGACGACGTAACTTCCGAAGAAGCTACTGTGGGAGGCACAGCGAGTTTCGATAAGGGCCAGTTCGACACGAGGACCGGGGAGACATCATGACGTTTCTCACTGATTCCGATCTGGCATACCTGCAAGCGGAGGCACAGCTTGCCCTGCCTGATAAATGCAACATCGAGGCGCGGAGCCAGGACAGCGACGGACAGGGCGGCATGACGGAGAATACGCGGATAATCTATCCGGATGTGCCTTGCCGATTCGCCCTACGAGGACGCGGATATACCCGCAGCCTGGGGGAATGCATCGCCACGGATGCCGAGTGGGTGGTGGCGCTGCCCTTCGCTCAGCATATCGAGGCGGGGATGGACCTGGCACAAGATGGGCGGACTTACAATGTGCAGTACGTCCTAGACGCCCAATCTCATAGCACGGTGCGGCGGTGCTTCGCTCGGAGGGTGGGCTAGTGGAATGGGCCAATTGCCGCAACTGTAAGAAGAAACTCTTCAGGGCCACACTCATGCCGGGCTCCGTTGTGGAGATCAAATGTGATAAGTGCAACGCGCTCAATACCGTCACGCCTACGCCCATTGATCGGATGGCGCCAGACGGGCAGGGGGGCTTGACACCCGTGATGGTGCGGGTACAATAGAGCCAGTAGCCCATCGAGGCTCAGAGCGCCTAGAGCGCCAGCAGAATGAGGCCCTGAGAGGCCCGGCGGGGACTTGCCCCTGCCGGGCCTTTTTATTTTACGGAGGGGAGCGGCGATGGCAGACTATCAAGTGAAGGTTATGGTGGATAAGGCCAGGCTCGAACAGGCCATCCGCCAGATACCCGATCTCTTAGAGGCGGTCCTGGAGAAGGCGGGACGGGATGTAGAGGCGTCGGCTAAGCGGATTATCATAGAGAAGGACATTATCGATACGGGGCTGACACTGAGTACGACGCAGAGTCGCCATACGGAGCGACGATTCGAGCGTGAAGTTGGACCCACGACTCTCTATGCCCCATTCTTGGAGCTCGGCACATCCCGCATAGCGGCCCGCCCCTTCATGCTGCCCGCGCTGAGTGAAAATGAACGCGCTTTCCAGGCCGCTATTCAGGCCGCTATGGAGAAGTTGGCGTAATGGCGAACCTGCGGCTCAACCTCGACACTGCCCTTTACGCGGCCCTGAATGTGGCCGCCGTCATAGCGCAGGCGACGGGGGGCGTCTGGAATAGCCTCGCGCCGCGCTCGGCCAATCCGCCATATGTCATCTTTCAGGCAGCTTCCAAGGTAGAGGAATACCGCTTCGACGGCAGGGGCATGACGGCCAGGTATATCGTCAAGGCGGTGTCGCGGGAACCCTGGCCCAAGCAGGCCAGCACAGTTGACACCCAAATTGATGCAGCTCTTCAGGATGCCACGCTGACCATCACGGGCTTCACGCAGCTCCTATGCCGTAGGGAGACGGATTTCTATCTCGCGGAGGAGCGGGAGGGCGAACTGTGGCAACATGTGGGCGGAGTGTATCAAATCATGGTGGACCAGACATGACGGAGGAATATTTCCTGGCCAAGACCTCCCTCATCATCGGGGCCTCCCGGGGGGGCGACCCACCCGTCCGGGTCGAACCCGGGGAGGTCTTCTCCCTGGACGGAACCGAGGGGGTCAATGTGAAAGTGCTGCTGCGAAGCGGCGCGGCCGTGCGGTATGACCGACCCTTGCCTGTACAGCAGGAGAAGGACCGACGCGGACTACAGAAGGGTAAGCGGAGAGAGGCGAAATGAGCACCACTATCGTACATGCCAAAGCAGCGGATATTTTGTTGGATGAATTTGACTTCTCCGGTCTAACAAATGAGGTGGAACTGGCCGTCAATAACGGGCTGGCTGACGTGACGGCCTTTCTCGATACGGATGCCACCTTCGTAGAAGGCAAGGCGGGCTGGCGCGCTACGGTGAATGGGCTATGGGATGGCACGGGCGGCTACGATGCCGAGATGTTCACCGATCTCACGGCCACTTCGCGCCGCCTGGGAATCTGGCCCGACACCGCCGCGGCGGGCAAGCGCGGATGGGAGGGCAGCACCATCGTGGGTAGGCAGCCCCGCGTGGCCCCCGTAGCGGATGCAGTCGCGCTAAACGTGGACTGGATAGGCGATAGCCCCATCATGGCGGCGTGGTCCCTGATGAATGCCAATAACCTGAATAGCACCACGACGGGCACTGCTTATAACGCGGGGGCCGCGGCGGCGGGGGAAACAATCGTGGGTGTGCTGAGGATTACTGAGGTGGGGGGCGCGGGTGCGAACACCCTGGACGTGACGATCCAGAGCGACGATGCTGAGGGCTTCGTTTCCCCCACCACGCGCCTCACCTTTACCCAGGTCGGGACTGTCGTCACCTTCGAGATGCAGAGCGCGGCGGGGGCTGTGGCGGACACGTGGTGGAGGGCTGTCGCCACGTACGCGGGGGCGGGCAGCAGGACTTATGATGTAGTTGTGACCTTCGGCATCAGATCAACATAGGAGGGTGATATGGCGCGTAAAAGCGCGAAGGATGCCAACTATCAGTTCAATGCCGTTGCTATAGAAGATTCACTGTCCGAAACAACGCAGGAGGCGACGGTCTCGGAGGCTGATATTACGGCTTTCACTGATGAGTACCAGAACGCCTTAGTGGGCAAGGCGAATATCGCCACGTCGCTGACGGGCTCCTATGATCCGGCTACGGGCAAAAGCATTCTCACGCTGTTCGCCGCCATCGGGAGTGGCCCCGTCACGACGGTCTTTCAGCCTGGCGGCGACGCCACGGGGCAGTACAGTTGCACTGCCAGCGGCCTCACGGGGGCGCTGGTGCGCGACCTCACAATGCGATTCCCCGTAGGTGACAAAGCGAGCTTCACGGCAGTGATCCAGCATAGCGGGGCGACTACTAGAGCCTAGGTAATATATATTAGGTTGGAGGTGCAAGTTGGCACGCAGCCACGGGAAAAACGTAGACCTTGTCTTCAATGCGGTAGCCCTGGAGGATGAACTCAATACTGTATCCCTGGACTTCGCAATCCCCGAGGCGGATATAACGAGCTTCGCGGACGCGTACCAGAATGTCTTGGCAGGCAAGCCCAAGGCGACGCTCACAATAGACGGCTCCCTGGACCCGGCGGCGGCACAGGGCGACGCGACTATCTTCGCGGCCCTGGGTGGGGCGGCGCTTACCTGGGACTTTGAGCCGGACGGCACCACGGGCTATAACGGCTTTGCCATCGTGACAAGCTACCGCATCACGGCTGGCGTAAACGACGCCATCAAGTACAGCTTGGCCCTGACGCATAACGGCACGGCTGCGGCCGCGGATGGCGCTGCGCCTACACGGGCATAATAGCATCTAAGAGCGCATACAGGAGGGCGATATGGTAGAGGCCCAAGAGGCCCGCAGCCCGAAGGTCCCGCTTCTCCGCGTGCCTGCCGATGATTGCACCCTCATGGTGGGCCGCGAGATCGAAGACGGCAAGGTGACGATTCCGGGGACCCCGTATTATATCCATAAGGGCGAATGGGTGGATGTGCTCCCCGTGCGGAGTATGGGGGAGTTTGTTGCACTCACCCGGGCGGCCCGTGGGCTTGATGGCGGCACGCCGGAGAGCATGCAACGGCTGGGTGAGGCATTTTCTTCCCTGTGCGAAGAGCTGTCGCGGCGCATCGTGCGGTGGAACTGGACTGATCTCATGGGCGAGGCGTTACCCCAACCCTATAAGCGGCCAGCCGTCATAGCGGCCCTGAGTGACGATGAAGTAATATGGCTCATTTCCGCAGCGCGCGGTGAACCCGTGGAGATGAGGGAAAAAGGCTCTACGCCCTCGCCCGGCACATCTTCGGCGCCGATGAGCCGCAGCCGCCGGAAGGGCTCCTCAGCGTAGTGTGTGAGGCCTTCGGCTGCACGCCATCTGAGGCGCTTCAGCAGGACCCTCAATTGGTCTTGCCCATCCTGGAATACCGTTTGGCGCAGAGCGCGAAGGAGCAGCACGGGCGGGACGCGAGTAAGATGACGGAGGCACAGGTGCGGCTCTTCACCGAAATGGCGCGGCTGCTGGAGGAGATACAGGGTGGCTAACATTGCCACGCTGTCTGTTCTGCTTGCCCTAGATGATAAGGTATCGGCGGGGCTACAGGGCGCAGCGACGCGCCTGGACCAGTTCGGGGCGCAGGCGCGGCGCGCCGGCATGGGCCTCGCTGGCATCGCAGCTCCTCTCACGGGCATTGGGCTTCTCGCAATCAAGGCCGCCTCCGATTTCGAGTCATCCTTTGCGGGTGTTCGCAAGACCGTTAATGCAACGGAAGAGGAATTCGCCGCCCTTGCAGCTGGCCTCCGCTCCATGTCAAAGGAAATCCCCGTCAGCGTCAATGAGCTGAACCGCATCGGTGAGGCGGCAGGTCAATTGGGCATCCGCAAAGAGGCCATCTTGGGCTTTACCCGCACGGTTGCTGACCTGGCTGCTACAACGAACCTCGCCTCGGATGAGGCCGCCACCGCTCTGGCCCGTATCGCCAATATCACGGGCCTGCCACAAGACAGCTTTGACCGCTTGGGCTCTACTGTCGTCGCGCTAGGCAATAAGCTGGCCACCACTGAGCGGGAGATCGTGGAGTTCGGCCTCCGCATCGCGGGGGCGGGTAAACTCGCCGGGCTGACGGAAGCTCAAATCATGGCAATCGGCGGCGCCATGTCATCCGTGGGCGTCCAGGCCGAGGCAGGCGGCACGGCGGTCCAAAAGGTCTTGATCGACATTCAGCGGGCCGTGGCAACTACGGGGCCGGATCTGGCCGTGTTCGCCTCCACGGCGGGCATGTCGGCAGAGGAGTTCGCCAGCGCCTGGAAGGAAGATGCGGGAGGCGCCTTCACAACCTTCGTGGAAGGCCTGGGGGCCGCGGGGGATGATGCGTTTGATATCCTGGAGAGATTGGGCCTCCAGGATCAGCGCCTCCTGCGGTCCTTTCTCTCCCTGGCGGGCGCAGGCGGTCTGCTACGCGAGAGTATGGATTTGGGCACAAAGGCATTCAAAGAGAATACCGCCCTTACGGAGGAGGCGCAGAAGCGGTATGACACTTTTGCCTCCAAGCTGACCATCGCGAAGAATAAGGCAATCGATATGGCTATAACGGTGGGGCTGCCCTTGGTGGACGCGCTAAAAGACTTGCTGGATAAAATCAACCCTGCCATAGAAGCTATCGGGAGGCTCGCGGCGAAGTTCGCGGAGTTCGCCAAGGCGCATCCCGGCTGGGTGCTGGCCATCATGGGCCTCGTGGCGGCGCTGGGCGCCGTTGCCACGGCTCTAATTGGCATCGGCCTCATTCTGCCCGGTCTTTCAGCAGCTTTCATGCTATTCGCCGCAGTGCTATCTACTCCCTTCCTGCCCCTACTGGCTACGCTCGCGGCCATTTATGTAATGATTGCGTCCATTCGAGCCGCGGTGGAAAGTTTCAACCAGGAACTCTCTTCTTTCCGCCCGCTTGATTGGAAATGGTGGACGGAAGACCCCACCAAAAAGGCCCCTGCGGTTACGGCTTTCGATATTATGAAACGTGACGTCGCGGATATCATGGGCCTCCTTTCCGGCCTCATACCCCCGATGGAGAAGGCCGGGGCCGCGACGGCCAATTTAGGGCAAGGCTTTAGTCTGTTGGGAGGCAATCTCGCGGGTGTCGGCGTCCCGCTGGACGTGGTCACGAGCGCGACGGACCAGGCGCGGGGGGCAACGGACACCTTCAAGGAAACGCTGGACCAGACACTAAATAAAGTACAGGACTTTACGACGGCGATTCTCGGCCAGCCGCCCGCACTCAAGAATTGGGAGACCGGGCTCAGCGGCGTTTCGGGGGAATTGGAGACGCTGGAGCAGCGGCTCGCAATGAGCGTTGAGGCGGGCACAGGGGCGTCAAAGAGGGCGTTGGAGGCCCCTGAACTGGGCAAGCGCCTGATTGAGACCCTTCGGGCGATGGAAGCAGAAGGCGCCGTGGTGGATTGGGGAGCGGCTTTTGCAGCTGCCGGGCTCGACTTGAAAGATTTCATTAAAGGCCTAAAAAGTGATTTGCTACCAAGCATTGAGGGGATCAATTCTGAATTTGAGGACCTGGAGCGTATCGCCCGCGATTCGATGGGCGAATGGGCGCGGGGCAGCGATGATGCTGCTTTTGGCATAGACAAAGTGACGCAAGCCCTGCGAGATAAGGTGGAGGCATGGAATGATTCCCTGAAGGCAGCAGAAAGGGAGACACAGGCGGTTAAGGACGCGGCTGAGAGACAGGCAAAGGCCGTTGAGGAAGCGGCCGCAAGGGAAGCGAAGGCATATGAGGAAGCAGCCGCAAGGAAAGCGAAAGCGGCTGAAGACGCGGCCGCGAGAGAAGCGGCGGCCAAACTGCATATGATAATGACGACCGTCGGGCCGAGCGGGATACCCGCCATTCCCGTACCAACGCTCTCAGCCCAATGGCTATCGGATTATGCGAGGCGATTCAACCTTTCGTATGAGAAGGTGGCGGAGGAGTTCACCGACTTCCCGGGGATTAAACCCGGATTGCTTCAGGCCCTCTTGGGAACCGCAGGGCCAAACCTGCCCATCGAACATGGGGGGGCGCCATCCCTCCAGCATGGCATAAAGGGGTTCAGCGGCGGATTGGCGCTCGTGGGAGAGCGCGGCCCCGAACTCGTATCGCTGCCCCGCGGGGCTGATGTTACTCCCATTGGCGCCGTCTCGGTGGGGGCAATCAATATCTACCCGCCATCGGGCGATCCCATCGCGATAGCGGAACAGGTCCGGCGGGAAATCGAATCCATCGGGGTGTCGGCCATTCGCAATGAACAAGTAAGAAGCGCCTGATATGGCCACCCTGAACCTCACAGACGGGACGACTACATACGGTTTATTGGCCTCCCCCTATTTTGCCCGGGAGAACACGCTGGACCTGGGCGCCCCCGAACTGCTGAAGGCCGAATACCAGGCGGCCTTCGCGGACCGCTACCGCATGTTGCAACTATCGCGGGGCAAGCGCGTCATTGCGATGAAGCTCCGCATAACGGGCGCCGACATTGCCACGCTTGCAACGAATGTTCAGAATCTCCAGAAGGCCCTGGAGACTGCCGCCATCTGGTCACAAAGCGGCGGCGACCGGGGCG
>ERZ1292632.1439-Hain-H43-01um-R2-1439-length-22940-cov-13_pt1 | contig 22940 bp, 39 predicted proteins | sample MGYA00564407_ERZ1292632 | MGnify/ENA primary metagenome ERZ1292632 (study PRJEB36523, sample SAMEA6512637) | groundwater metagenome | collected 2019-01-08 | study: AquaDiva: Metagenomics assemblies of 32 groundwater samples | reverse complement strand
CTAGACCACAGCACGATCAACGCCATGGTCGCCAAGTGGAGGGTCGGGAAGTGAAGCTGCTGACCGATGACGACAAGATGCCATGGGGCAAGCATCAAGGCGTTTGCATGATTGACGTTCCCGCCCAGTACTTTCACTGGCTGTGGACGAATGACCGTGACCCCATGAGGAACAAGGTGGCGGTCGATCCAGTTGCCGACTACATCAAGCGGAACATGCTGGCCCTGATCAATGAGTATCCAGACGGAATATGGGAGGCCGAATGAAAGTCACAATCGAGGTCGAGTTACCGGAGTATTGCGACGAGGATACCTGTCGATTCTGTGATGGGCGAGACGGGTATTGCACGCTATTCAACGTACCGTTGTCAGAATACACAGGTGAGCCACTTCCCCAGTGCATCGCCGCGAGGAAGGAGGCCGGGAAGTGACCACGAAGCAGAAAGCGTTGCAGGAGAAACACGGAACGCCGGCCCAGTTCCATGAAGCACTCCGCAAGGCTTGGATCGACGGCTGGATTACGCTGTCCGAACTAGACCGTGGATACCGGAAGTACAGAGACGAGTGGAACGCCGCTGGAGAGAAGAAAACGGGGAAGCGATGAGCCGCAGAGCTTGGTGGGCTGATTGTCACCACGGGCATGCAAATGTCCTCACTTATTGTAAACGCCCCTTCAAGAACGTCGAGTCCATGCACCTTGCGATGCAGCGGAACGCCAACAGCCGATGCAAGAAAGGCGACACGATCGTACACATCGGCGACTGGTGTACCCGCGGCAAGGCGCGAGGCGTCGAGGGGATGCGGTGGAAGGCCGAAATGTACGAGGACTTCTACGAGGCGAAGATCATACACATCCGCGGTAACCATGATGGAAACAACGGCGTCAAGCACGCCTTTGAGTATGCCACCGTGGCGATGGGCGGGTTCAAGTTCTTTGTCATTCACAAGCCCCCGTATCGGAAAGAAGAGATCCCGATAGACTGCGATGCGGTCCTATGTGGCCACGTCCACGAGAAGTGGAGCCACATCTGGGTCGACGACATACCCGTGATCAACCTCGGGGTGGATCAGCACCGATTTATGCCTAAGTTTGACGATGAAGTCATAGGTTTATACACGCATCTGATGCGCGAGAAGGAGGGATCGAATGAACCCGAGCATAGTCTTCTTGCTCCTGGTGGTCCTGATTGTTTTATCGCAGAACACATTTAAGGGTGGGAGGGCTGCGTGATGGCTATCACACTGGCGGTGGCGCTGTCGATCCTCTCGGGGGTCAATACCAAGCTGACGGAGACCAAAGAGGCCGAGATCATTCTGCAGGTCGCGGAGGAGTACAACCTGACCGACCGGGAGACCCGGCTTCTTCTGGCTATCCGTCGCGTGGAGAACGGCCGTCCAGAAATCGCTTTCGGTGTCGGCAGTGACGACCCGAATCATCCAGCCAGGCGGTACGGTGACGCGGAGCCGGAGAAGAGCCTACGCCTGCAAGCACAGTGGGCTGCCGGCACGATTACCCGCAGGTACCGGGGATCGACACTCATGATATTCGCGGCACGCTGGTGCCCACCCAACGCGGACAACTGGGCCAAGATGGTCAAGGAAAGGATGGACCGTGGCTGAACTCTTTTCCTGGCAGAAACCGTCGGCTGACCGGCTGGAGCAGATCCTCCGGCAGTCGACGTTCGCTTTAGATGCGTCGAGCGTCGGGACCGGAAAAACGTATACGGCGTGTGAGGTGTTGAGGCGCTTGGACCGCCGGGCGCTGATCATCTGCCCCAAGTCAGCCATCGGGGTGTGGGAGCGAGTGTCAAAGGAGATGGACGTCTACTCGCGGGTGCTCAGCATCATCAATATAGAGAGCCTGCGTGCTGGGAAACTCCCCGGCTTCTACGCCAACGGCTCTTGGGAGTCTTTCCCTCCCGGCGCCATGGTCATCCACGACGAGGTGCATCGCGGGGCAAGCGGCCCCGACACTCTGACGACAGCCATGCTCGCCAAGACGAAGTTGTACAAGGTCCCGGTGCTGGCCCTGTCCGCCACGATCGCAGACAGCCCGCTCAAGATGCGGGCTATCGGCTTCCTGCTCGGGCTGCACAACTTCAATCGGGGCGACTACACGCGCTGGTGCTTCCACAACGGGTGTTTCACCATCCCGGGCCAGCAGGGGCTCCGCTTCCCGAAAGGGGAGAAGGGCCAGCTGATCATGGGGGCGATCCACGAGAAGATCAAGGACCAGATGGTCCGTCTCAGGATCCAGGACATCAAGGACTTCCCGGAGTGCGACACCCAAGCCAATCTCTACAGCCTGGACAAGAGGAGCACCTCAGAGATCAACCAGATCTACAAGGAGATGGATGACCATCTGAAGCAGCCACACAGCAACATCATGGTCGAGTTGCTGCGGGCCCGGCAGAGGGTCGAACTGTTCAAGATCCCTCTACTGTTGGAACTGGCCGAGGATCTGCTGGAAGAGGGGCGCTCAGTAGTGCTGTTCGTCAACTTCCGTGACACGCTGAAGAAATTGTATGACGGTTTGAAACACCACGGGGTGTCCGTCGTGCATGGCGACCAGACGGCCGACGAGCGGACAGCCGACGTGGCGAAGTTCCAGAGCAACGATAACCACGTGTGCGTCTGTATGACGAGCGCTGGCTCGGTGGCCCTGTCACTGCATGACGTGCTTCACGAGCGGCCACGGGCGTCATTGATCACCCCTGGGTGGTCAGCGGTGGACCTGGTCCAGTGCTTGGGGCGTATCCACCGTGCGGGCGGGACCAAGGCGGTACAGTCGTTCGTGCTATGCGCGGACACGATTGAGGAACGGATCTACAGAGCGATCAAGAACAAGATGGGCGCATTGAGCGCTTTGAACGGGGACTTAACCGACAGTGACTTAGTATAGGAGGATATATGGGTGACAGATGCTACCTTTCAATTACACTGCGCCGATGTGACGTCGACGCATTCAACAAGGCGACCGAAGAGGATCTGCTGGAGTGCGGTGCGGTCGAGGGTGCTGAGACCACCGACGACAGCGGCACAGTGACCGTCGAGATGGATGAAGCAAACTACGGATGGTACAACCAGCGAGAGGCCGCCGCAAAGGCGGGGATCAAGTTCTTCGGGCACCAGGGCGAAGGTGGAGACTACGGAGCCTGTGACTTCGTGTCCGATGGATCAGGTGAGGAGCTCGCGGTCGCTGTTAACCGTGAAGGGAATGTCGTCGTGTCGGTGAATGACAAAGGCCGCGCGTCCGACTTTGAATTGGCCAATGTCCGCAAGTTCAACAAGGTCCTCGCAGCCGCGAAGAAGGAGTTGGGCCAATGAAAACCAAGTACTACGTGCTGCAGCTGTTGGGCGACGTGGAACCGAAGCTCTCAGAGCCGTTCGAGACGGCCGCGCGGCGAGATCGGCATGCCAGAGCGCTTCGTCACAGCGACCTGAGTTGCGAGGACGGCCTCTATCGCCTGGACGTTCCCGTCACGGCGGATCCAGACCGTCTCGTACCTGTGGTCTGGCCTTATGCCGGGAGGGAGTTGCCATGAGTAATTGGCATCAAAGACTCATTGAGCTCGCGGCCCACGTGGCCACCTGGTCAAAGGACCCATCGAGCAAAATAGGCGCCGTGGTCGTTGGACCCGATCATGAGATCAGGTCCAGCGGCTTTAATGGGCTAGCCCGCGGCATCGCAGACACTGAGGAGAGGCTGAACAATCGGGAGCTCAAGTACAAGTTGATCGTTCACGCAGAGTTGAACGCGCTGCTCAACGCCGCCCTGATCGGTGTCTCGACTAAGGGCTGTGACCTCTACTGCAGTGGGCTACCGCCGTGTCTCAACTGTGCCAAGGCGATCATTCAAGCCGGGATCGTGGTGGTCTGGATCCGGGATACTCCTCCGGTGCCGGAGCGCTGGGCCGACGAGTGTAAAGAAGCAGAAGCCCTGCTTATCGAGGCGGGGGTGCAAGTAAGGAGGGTATGAGAAACCGCGTACTAATCATGAGAGTCGAGGCGCCAAGCAGGGACAAACTACTCTACATAAAGGGGTTCCTAGAACACGCGATGATAAGTCTAAACGAAGACGACCTCGTAGAACGATTCAAGGGGATCATCTGGGAACTCGAGATTCTTACATCTCCTTTCACCAAGAAGCCGGTGCGGCGTGGATGACCCGGCCACCACGTTCAGGTGGGCCTGGATCGAGTGGAGCAACGGACACCCGAAGAGCCTTGGCAAGTTAGATAAGTTGACGGCGGCCCACTTCTACAACGCGGGTCTTCGGGCCGCTATACACCTGGCCCGAAGAGAGAAGCTCCGCACCGACCTGGCTTGCCACGATCCGTTGGACATTCTGATCGGTGAGATCGCGAGACGCCTGTGACTTGCCTGACCAAGTTGATTCGACAGAGCACACGCACCCACCTGTGGCGTGCGCTGTGGGTGATCGGGGAAACAACGATCCTGACCGGCCCGTGGCGCCGGACCAAGTCGGACGCCGTGTTGACAACGAAGCCAATGGCCCAGCGGGCCGTACAAGAACGAAAAGGAAAGAGCTATGCCAGACGACAGTATGACATTCGCTGAACTGGTAGCGCTGGTGAATGAGGTCTACCCCGACGATCTCCTGGACCAATACTTCCATGGAGGCGAGGTCGGAGACGGCCTCGCTCGGTTCATCGTGCAGGAGTTGAGTGAGACGTTCGACGCCAATGAGAGCCGGGAAGAACAGTTGGCGATGGCGGGTCGAGCCATGAAAAACGCGCTCGAAGAGATGCGGGCCGTGTGGGAAATCATCGACCGCCGGCTGAATGATAAGGGCCTCGAATGAGCCCGCTCCAGCACGTGAAGGAGAGCTGTTCGAACTTCGAGAAGAGCAAGCACAGATACGGCACCTGCCTCGGTATCGACTGGAAGAAGGACGGCAAGCCCTACCGGCGAGCCGATCTCCCGGCGAACAAGCCGTGCCTGGTCGCCCAGGGTAAGTCGTGCCCGTTCGCGACTGAGGTTCTGCTCCCGTCGGTGAAGGATAAGGCCGGCTCCGAGAAGGGCTCGGCTGTGTGGAGACAATTGCTCAAAGAGTACAAGAAGCTGGAGGCCTAGAATGGCACGGTATATGGGATCCCTGAAGGGATCGTCGGAGAAGTTGGTAACCCGCCAAGGCACGTATAACAGCGGGGTCAGGGTATCGACGTCGTCTCGTTACGGGTTCGCGGTCTCGGTGGACCACGGTCCCCGGAAGGTCAAGGATCACAACGGGGTTGATACCGAGGGCGCCCGGGTGTCCGTGAAGCTCAGTGGCCAGGACTATGAACGGCAGGTACTGGACATATACGAGTCCGGCGATGCGGTTCGTATCCGGCTCAACGGCCGAGAATACATACCCGCAGAGGAGAACGAATAATGCCCAGGACGCACGCACGATACAGCCCGTCGAAGCTGGAACAACTGAGCCTTTGCATCCGGTTCGAGCAAGACGACACCAACGACGGGATGAAGGACGCGGCCAACGAAGGCGAGGAGATGCACAAGGCCGCCGAGACCGGCGACCTGGCGGGGCTCAGTGAGGAACAGCGTCAGGTCGTCAGTGACACCCTAGCTTACGTCGAGAACCTGAAGGCGGGGCTTCCCGAGCACAGGGACATGAAGGAGGTCAGGCTCGAGCTGTTCGACTTAACCTATGGATTCGCTGACCGCGTTCTCCTCACGTCGACCGAGGCGCATGTGCTGGATTGGAAGTTCGGGAGGAAGGGCGTGACGCTCGCCAGAGACAACTTCCAGATTCAGACCTACTGCGCCGCGATGCTGGAGAAGAACCCGGGGCTGGTCAATGTCACCGGCCACATCGTGGCCACGAGACAGGGCATTATGGACTGGCATGAGTGGGATCAATCACTGCTCCAGGATGTCAGGGCCAGGATCGAGCGGCTGTACGACACGATTGCCAATCCATTCTTGCCCCCCTCTCCTCACGCCGACACCTGTTCACTGTGCAAATGGGCGGCAACGTGCCCGGCATTGCAGCGGGTGGCATTGACGGTAGCGGCAGGCCTGGGCCTGCCAACGCCTGCTGTGTTCTCACCTGAGTCGATCGTGTCTGTCGAGGACAGGGCCAAGGCACATTCGGTAGCGACTGCGCTTGAGAAGTGGAGTGAGCTGGTCAAGAAGCAGAACACAGAGTTCGTGGCTCACGGCGGGGTGATCCCGGGATATCGGCTTATCGACAGTTCCAGTGGCGTCTCGGTGCCAAAGGAAAATACGCTCACGGCGCTTGATCGCATCGCCAGTGCCGGGTTCGCTTCGCAAGAAGAGATGGCCTGCGCACTCAAACTGTCCATCAATGACCTGGCGAAAGCCATGACCGAGGTTCGCGGGACGTCCGAACGGGCTGAGAAGCAGCGGCTGATCGAGATCCTCGAAGGTCTGACCGTCGAAGGGAGGAGGCGCTATCTCATGAGGTCGAAGAGTGACCCGCTTCTTGGGGGAGGAATCGATGGATAATAGTCTGGCCAAGGAATACAGTGTCAAATCAGTCAAGAACCGTTGCGGCGGGGAGGTCAGATGTGTCCTCTTACGGCGACAGGAACCGGTGGCGAAGTACGAATCCACCGGCGGAGGCCAATTCGTCTGGAACGATGAGAACATCAAGCAGCTTGTTCTGGGCGGTCCGACCGATCAGTCGGTCTCAGAACGGCAGCGGTTCGTCAAAGCTCTGGAAGATCTGACCCTCGTGGTCAATGGGTCGCCGAGCGTCGTGACACCGGTCGAGTTCATGGAAGGCCTGATCGAGGAGTTCGAGATCGACAAGCAGTTGCGGCGGTTGTGCCGCGACAACACGGTCTTCTTCCTTAAGTCAGACTTCGATGACGATGTTCGGGTACTACATTCGTCGTACCGAGGGGATGTGTCCCGGCTCGCTCTGGAGGCGAAGTACGGGGTCGGTGAGGTTGTGGAGATCGTGAACGAGCGATACAAAGGGGGACAGCTATGAGCCTCTATCGAATCCTGCTGCGAAAGGTCGTCGAAGGGTCGGTCGTGGTCAACGCACACAACGAGGAGAGCGCCCGGAAGATGGGCGAGGAGATCAAGGACATCACCGCCGACTGGCCTCAGGATGCCTCGGTCGAAGTGGTCGGGGTAGAACCCGAGTGAATGCGTAAACCAAGGTAGGGAGGATAATTCATGTCGATGTGCACATGTGACGACGGTCACGATGAAGTCTGCTACGCATGCGGGTACTGCCCGGTGTGTAGCGTGGAATCGGATAAAGCCGACACCGAGGGAGACCTGGAGGCCGCGAACTCCAGGGTCGAAGAGCTGGAGAGTCGGGTAGCTGAGTTGGAGGCAGATCTCGGGGAGGCCGAAGAGGCCCCCGAACCGGAATCGTTCAACCCGCTTCTGCCGCCAGGATGAAACGAACCGACAACGTCATGGCGACAATTATTCATTGCATCTGCTATCCATTGGTGCTATGTTTCATTGTTGCCATGACAACCTGGGCCTATGCGGTCGGTGACCTGAAGCTTGGGGCGAAAGGAAATAAATGAAAGCGATTGCGTTGGTGGTTGTCACGGGTATCCTGTATGAAGGGAGCGACGGATGAAGTACGTATTTATCGTGAAGAGTAACTACCACGGTAAGCACGCTCAAGGAAACATCCTCGGCGTGTTCTCCACGCGCCTCGGCGCCCAGGAGCACTTCGACGCTGTGCTCAAGGACAGAGCGAAGCGAGCGGACATTGCCTGGCGGGTGGGGGCGGCCAAGGAGCCCAAGGATATTCATCAGTTCGAATGGCGCCTGGCGGCGCTCTATGTTAACGATCCGGACAACGCGGAGACCGTGGAATTGCTCCGGCATGCTGTGAGTCAGAGGAAGAGGAAGTAAGTGGTGGGGAACGAAAGGAGGTGAAGGAGAAATGACCTGCAAGAAATGCAAGCGCGAAGTTCGCGGCCGTCCGCACCCGAGTGGGATGTGCCCGGAGTGCCGGGCGAAGATGAAGAAGTAGTGGATGGTTGTGGATGTGGATGTGGATAGTCCGGGTAACCCGGGCCGTCTGGGTCCGGGATACCCGTATGGAAAGGGAATATGTAGAGGGAAGAAGAGGTATCATGGATCAGGAGTTCAAGAGAGGAATAGACAGACAGGCAGAGGCGGCGATGAACGGCAGCACGGAGGAGTCAGTCGCGTTGCAGGTCCCGGTCGGCCTTGGGGCTGTGACCGGTGACGTCAACACGCGACGGGATATCCGGCTGGCCAGGCTCAATATCGCCTACGGGGTGGGGCAGTTCGCGGCGCTGGGGGTTCCTCCCGGTAGTCTCGTGCTGTCCGATATGTCGGGCGCCGACACGCTGTCCAAGCGCGGCGAGGCGATCACCCTGGTGGTTCTGTCCTCGTTCCAGTACTGGAAGGAGTGGTTGAGCAAGGAGGCATTCGATATGGGGGTGCGCCCCCGTCGGTTCGCCAAGTCTGGTGAAGTGCTCGCTGCAGGCGGCACCATCGACTGGGGCCCGAACAACGAGAAGCCCACATTCAGCCTGGCAGCTGACATGCGGCTCTTGATCGAAAAGCCTGCCGAGCTCATGAGCACGAAGTTCTACGTCAGTCTTGCGGGCAAGGAGTACGCCCCCGCCATCTGGACGGTCGACAAGACGATGTACAAGAACGTCGCGCCCATCGTGATGCAAGCGGCTATGACCGCCAAGAACCAGAAGGACCCGCTCCGTCAGGGGCTTGAGGCCTTCCGGTGGCAGGCGTCGGCCAACATCGTGGCGAAGGGTCCGAAGACCTCCACGGTGGTGACCATGAAGTCGGCGGGGTACAACTCCAACGAGTTCATCGAGGAGATCCGGAGCCAGCTCGGCGCCATCAAGGACGCCGAGGTTGTGGTCCCGGACGAGAAGCCGGCAAACGGAGCGTCAGCGTAAGTGGACGGCGGGGCCGAGGGCGCCGCGCCAGGCCCCGCTGCTTCTCCCATGAAACTGACCATTACGACAGGCAATCATAAGCTGGGCAAGAAGGTGGGGAACCTGTCGCTCCCACCGATTGTGACGTGCATACCCAAGGCGCCCTGCGGCGTCAACGGGCTGTGCTACGCACTGAAAGCCTGGCGGCAGTATCCGAACGTACGTACCGCCTGGAGCGAGAACTACGAGTTGTGGCAGACTGACCCAAGGGAGTTCGAGCTCCAGCTGCACCAGTGGCTGGAGAGGCACGGGCTCCCGAACGGGAAGTTTCTGCGATTCCGGTGGCACGTAGGCGGTGATATTCCCGACAAGGAATACCTCCTAATGATGCGCCGGATCGCCGTGCTGCACCCGCAGGTCCGGTTCAGGGCGTTCACGAAGCGGTATGAGTTCTTCACGGACGCGCCGGTTGTAGAGCCGGCAAACCTGGTTATCGGCATGAGCCGGTGGCCTGGACTCGCGTTCCCCGAGGAACTGTTGGAGCGGTATTCCCAAGCGTGGTATGACCACCCGCGGTACCATGATGTCTACATGGACACGGATGTCGTCAAGCGCCCCTGCCCGGGGTCGTGCGAGACATGCCACTTGTGCTGGGGAATGAAGGCAGGAGAGTCGGTTGTGTTCAAACATCACTAGGGGGTATCCGTGGATATGGACATAGATGAATGCGAAAGGCCCGCGCTCGATGAGTCCCTAGTAGCAGCACTCGAAACGGGGGATGCGAAGCGGTTTCGGGAACGAGCCCGGGAAAGTAGGGTATTAGATAGAATCCAAAAAATGGGGGCGGGACCCGAGTCAGGTGAGGTGGATATTGCGGTGTCCCTCGACCGTATCGCGGAGGCTCTGGAAAACATATGGTACGTCTTAGTGGAATCCATGAACCGAAACGAGGGTCCAGAGGGTACCCCGATGGCCGTAGCTGTCGTTGAGGCCATAGGTGACTTGACAGAGGCGACCGAGAAGGTTGCCGCAGAAGTCGCAGCCATACCCAGCGAGTAAGATCGAAGGAGTCACGATGCCCGAAAGGGTGTCGTGGCTCCTTTTTTCATGACGCCGTGGGCAAAAAGAAAGAGCACCACGACGTGAGTAAAGGTTTTATTTGAAACCCGATTGACAAGGACAGAGCACTTGTAGTAATGTGGGGCCAATCTGAAGAAAGGAAACGATATGAATGATGCCATCCTCGCAGGTAGAGACGGGTTCCGGTGGCTTACTGTCGTTGAAGCTGAGAACTATAGAGGCCCTGTTGGATGGTACCACGATCGAATCGAGGTGACGGCCGAGGACTTAGCGCGCCTCGACCCCCAGCCCGCCGGGAATCCCGACTACGTCACCGCCGACCCCGAGCACCCGGGGTGGGTGAACGTCATCAACACCCAGGGTACCCGGTTTCGTATTGGGGAAGGAGGGGCTATTCATCCCCTTGAGCTTCGGCCCGTCGTGGCAGGCCTGGATAACCTGCGGCCGTTCCAGAGCCACGACGAACAGGTCCACTTTGGACGCTGGCTATCGAGGGCCGTGACGGACGTCGCCAGCGGTATCCGACTAAACCTGAGAAACGACGGGGTACGCGCTACCGGGCCCATTCAGTTTACGGTTTTTGACGCCCCCGTCGACCCGGGAAACCCTCTTGGGGAACTCATCCTAGCGCGGGGCCTGGTGGTCGTCGGGACCAGGGTTTACCAACGCACAGTTCGGGCCTTCCGGTCAGATATGCGGTTCCCGGTGAAAGATATCGACCGCGCCTGGGACTTCGTGTACTCTACGGGCAGAACACTATTCAAAAAGGAGAGCGCCATGCACGAGACGATGATTTCAGCCCGCCGATTCGCCACGGTCTACATCAACCAGGACGACCTGGTCGCCCACCCGGAGGAGTACATGCGCGCCTTCTTCTCGCGGGTTGTGGTGACCTCAGCCATTAGCAAGTTCCAGACCCGGGAGTTCGAGTACGAGTGCGCATCGCCGATGTTCGAGCCACTGCCCCTTGGTGTCGCGTCGCCGAGTATGCGGATGGTACGAGTCAATGGCGTTCTGGTTCTCAGTCCCGATAATCGGGGCTAATTAAACAATAACGGAAACAAAGGAGAGACGTGAGAGAACTTCCCACCGTCAGCGTGGACTTCGAGACCTGGTATAGTAAGGAATATAGCATCCGAACCATGTCGCCATGGGCCTATGTGTTCGATGAACGCTTCGACGCCTATCTCGTGGCCATTCACGGCCCGGGCATTCACTGGGTCGGTAACCCCAGGGACTTCGACTGGCGCTCGATCCATGGGTATCGGTGGTGCATGCACAACGCCGGGTTCGACGGCCTCATTGTGACCCGGTTGCAGCGGGACGGGGTCATCCCGGCGGATGTGAAGCCGGGGGAAATCTTCGACACGGCCGACATGGTGGCCTTCCTGCGCTGCAAACGGGCGCTCAAGGACGCCGCCCGCATCCTGCTTGGCCGGGAAATCAGCAAGGGCATGCGTGACAAGATGGAGGGCGTAACGTGGGCGGACGCGATCGCGCGCGGGTGGAAAGAGGCGATGATCAAGTACGGCGGCGAGGACGCCGAACCGACCTACCTGTTGTTCGAGAAGTACGCGCATCTATGGCCTGAAGCCGAGCAGACCATCAGCCGGTTGACCCGGGAAGCCGGGTGGCAGGGGATGCATCTGGATAAGAAACTGGTGACCGACGGGCTGAAGCTACTCGGGGACAAAGTGCTGGACACGAAACGCGTTATCCCTTGGGCAACTGAAGATGATTCGGGAGAGAAGCCCCTGAGTGTTGGTGCTATCCGTAAGCAGGCGCGCAAGGATGGGATCACCGAAGTCCCCGCGTCGTTTGCTATGACCAGTGAGGAAGCAAACGACTGGGAAGATATGTGGGCGGAGAAGTTCCCATGGGTGTCTGCCATCCGGGAGTACCGGCGAACCAACATGCTGTACGCCAAGGTGAAGACGCTCGATAAGGGCCTGCGGGAAGACGGGACGTTCCCGTACTCGGTTAAGTACATGGGCGCCGCGGCGACCGGGCGCTCGTCGGCCGGTAGCAGCGATGGAAACAGCAACGTCGGCGGCAAGTTCAACATCCTGAATATGCCCCGCAAGTCCATGTTCGGCGTCGATGTCCGGCCCATGTTCATCGCGCCCCCAGGGCGTAAGCTGCTGATCATCGACTACGGCCAGATCGAAGCGCGCCTCCTCCTGTGGCGCGTCGGGGACGACAAGACACTGGGCAAGATCAGAGCCGGGATGCATCTGTATGAGGCCGGCGCCGAGGAACTGCTTGGTCTCCCGAACGCGAAGGGTCTCAAGGAATCAGATCCGGCCTCGTACCAGATGGTCAAGGGTACTTACCTCGGCTGCGGGTACTCCATGGGAGGAGCCAAGTTCTCCAAGCAGGCCCCGCTCCTGACCAGCGGCGCCTATCGCCCGACGGAGGAAGAGGCGTTTCGAGTGGTATACCTATGGCGGGAGAAGAATCCAAGGGTGGTTCGGCACTGGGCCATACACCAGCAGAATCTTTTACGTACTGCCGCGTCTCATGAGAGCTATAAGGTCGAGCTCGGCAGCGGTCGCTGGCTCGAGTACTTCCAGCCGAGGGCGGCGCTCTACACCGACCCGAAGACCAAAGAGCAGCGCAGGCAGGTATTGGGGTACCAGACGCAGGGCGGGGACTTGGTCAACCTATACGGCGGGAAGATCACAGAGAACGAGATTCAGGCCACGAGTCGCGATATGCTGTGCGATGGCCAGATCGCGATTGACAAACTCGGCCTCCACGTGTACTTTACCCTCTACGATGAATTCGTGATCGACGTCCCGGCCGACGGAGCCATTGAAGCCAGGGACGCTGTCGTCGATGCGCTACGACACTCGTCGCCGTGGGCCAAGGAATGCCCGCTCGGCTTCGACGTCAAGATCACGGACCACTACGAGAAGTAACGAAGGAAGGGGACACATGTTCTATTCGATTCCGAATCTCACGTCGCAAACGGCGTGCGAACTCCCGGAGCCTTGGACGTTCCAGGCAGCCCCGGAGGCCGGGACATTCACCGACAAGGCGGCGTTCAAGTCATGGTGCCAGGACCCCGGGACGAAGCACTCCTTCCTCTCCACGGTCGAGGGGATGTCCAAGAACCAGCGGGTGTCGTACGAGAACCACAACGTGCCGTTCGCGCTCCACGGGTTCATCGTGGACTACGACTCCCCGGTGGCGGACGATGCGGTGGAGCGCATGCGCGTCCGGCCGCAGAGTGACTTCAAGCCGGAGTGGTTCGTCAAGACGTTCAGCGGGAACGCCCGGCTGATCTGGGTTTTCGAGAAGCCGCTCCTGATCGTGAACAAGGACCAGTACAAAGCCTTCGCCTTGTACTTCAAGAAGAAGGTCAAGCTGCAGGCATGGCTCGCCGGGTTCGAGGCCGAGGCGCTGGGCGACGCGGTCAAGTACTACGAGCTCGGGAAGGAATGGAAGCAGGCGTTCCCTGGCGCCCGGGTGCCCTTTGACACCCTGACCCTGTGGGCGTTCGAGGCCTCTCGCAAGTTGGCGCTGGATGAAAACCCAAGGCGGTTCAAGATCCCGTTCGAGGACATCGCCAAGGCGGTGGAGGAGCGCTTCCCCGGCCGGTGGAGCGGACCGTTCGAGCCCGGGCGACGCGGTCTCCGGTTCTGGGACCCGACTGCGCAGGACGAGACGGGCGCCATCGTGCGCGACGACGGCGTCCACTGCTTCTCGGGCACTGAGGGGTTCATGTCCTGGGCCCAGATCTTCGGCGCCGCCTTCGTCGAGAAGTACGAGGCCGACCGGATCTCGGACATCCTGGACAAGACCGTGTACGACGGAAAGGACTTCTGGACGCTCAAGCCGCAGGCAGAAGAGTGGATCCGGGTTGGGAAGGAAGACTTCTCGCAGACGCTCCGTACGGACTTCGCATTCAACCCCGCAAGGGGGAAGGACACCCACTCGGAAGTCGACGAGGTCGAGTGTGCCATCAAATCGCAGAGGCGGGTGGAGCGCGCCGTGCCGATCCTGTTCCACCCGACCGGTATCATCAACCTGCGCGGGGAGGTCATTCTAAACACAACGGCCATCCGGCCGATGCCGCCGGCTCCGCCGTGCACGGATGGGAAGATGACGTGGTGCGACGGGGCCAAGCACTGGCCCTTTATCTTCTCCTTCCTGCGGGCCCTGTTCCACACAGACCAGTTGACCCAGTTGGAGCGGTTGCTGTCGTACATGAAGTACGCGTACACCCACGCGCTCGACTTCGACCCGCGGCAGGGGCAGGCTATGATCCTCGCCGGGGTGGTAGGGAAGGGCAAGACCATGTTCGTCAAGGGGATCTTCGCGCCCCTGATGGGCGGCGACGCTATCGACGGGTCAGGCTACCTGATCGAGGGGTGCCGTTGGACGGCCCATCTGGCGAAGGCCCCTATCCTCCTTATCGATGATGATGTCGTGCTGTCGGGGGACCAGAAGGCGCTCAACGCGTTTACCGCCAGGGTTAAGAAGCTGGTGGCGACCGGCAACATCGTGTATGAGCAGAAGTACGGGCAGGTCGGAGAGATCCCGTACTTCTCCCGGACGGTGGTGCTGTGCAATCTGGACATGGAGTCCATGAGGATTCTGCCCAACATGGACAGCGGCACGAAAGAGAAGATCATGCTGTTCAAGGCGTCCGAGACGGTGATGGACTTCCCGGACTACAACACCATCAAGGCGACGCTGGCCAAAGAGCTTCCGTTCTTCGGTCGGTTCCTTGTGGACATGGAGTACCCGGCGGATGCGCTGGCCTCGGAGAAGCGATTCAAGATCAAGGCCTATCACCACCCCGATTTGCTGGACGAAGCCAGGCAGCAGGGCGCTGTTGGCGTTCTGCTCGAAGTCTTGGACACCTTCTTGAGGGCGTATGCGGAGTCGCATAGGGGGGCTAAGGCGTGGGTGGGGGTGTTAACGCAGCTGCTCAACGAGCTCCAGATCCACAACCCGGCGGTGATGCGGGGGGTCAATGCGAACCAGCTCCGTACGTCCCTCGGCATCATGGTTAGGAATGGGTACGGTTTATGGCGGGACAAAGGGGCGGCCACAGGATCGAAGGTGTGGAATCTGAACATCAACATCAGGGAGAAAGTGGGGACGAGTGAAAGAGAAGGGGGAGAGGGTGATGCCGGAACAGGATCGGAACGTGGGATCGGTGTGGCAGAAGCTGCGGCCGAGGGACTACATAGCGATTCAGCTACTGCAGGTCTTGGTGTCGCAGCAGCAACGAGCCGATACTTTGAGCGACCGTCAAATCGAGAAGTTGTCGGAGCAGAGCCTGGAAATGGCGAACACGTTCCTACGGAAGCGCAAGGAGCAGGTGGACCAGTACCAGCAGCAGCGCAGGGAGAAGGAACAAAGTGAAGGGAGCGAAGATGAAGCCCGCGGAAACAGATAGCAGCAAGGCGGACAGGTTCGTGAACCTGTTGCGGATCAAGGTCCGGAACGAGAACATCCGCATGAGCGACGCGATGGACCAGGCGCTGGAGGTAGTCTACGGCCCCCGTGTCCAGGTGATCGACTTTTGGTGGACGACGACGCCTGACGGGCTGTACCGCCCCGTCCGGAAGCCACCGAAAGTCAAGGAGACAAAGAAGCCGGCGACGGCGGAAGAGAGGGGGCTACTGTGAACGAGGTCAAGTACCTGAAAGACATCGAGAACAAGGAACTTCGCCACTGCATCAAGGAGATGCTGCGACGAGTGGGCGTGAAGGGTGAGGCAGCGGAGGCGTTCGAGTTCAAGGGAGACTGGTTTAAGACGCACGAGTGGACCAGGGAAGAAGAGCAGTCGTTCCGAGCATGGTTGTATAAGCGGTGGCGCACTGTTCGCTCGGCGTACATGTCCCTGTGGCGCTACAGGCCGCGCGTGGCGCAAGTCAAGGCAGAGATCTCGTGGTTCGATCTGATGTGGGGGTGGACTCGTAAGAAGGTGGAGGAGTGAACGGGTTCCCCGCGGTATATGTCGGGGTGGACCCCGGGTCGTCAAGCGGGGCTTTCGCCATGGCCCACAAGATACACGGCCGGTGGGTCGTCGACGCGTATAACATGCCCGACAACTTCCGCGACATCTGGGAGTTCTTTCGGGACTTCAGGCACGATGACTTCACGGTGACCGTGGAAGATGTCGGCGCCTCGATGCCGGGGAATAGCGCGAAGAGCTCGCGGACGTTTGCGGAGCACGTAGGGGCGTTGAAGATGATGCTCATTGCGGCGAACCTACATCACACATTCGTACCACCCAAGCGATGGATGAAGGATCTCTTTGGCGACAAGGTGCCCAAGGCTCCGAAGGGCTCGGACGCCAAGACCAAGGCGGCGTTCAAGAAACAGCGGAAGCAGTTCATCTACGACGAGATGAAAAAAGAGTGGCCGGGTTGCGATTTCTCCTTGCGTCAAGCGGACGCCGTGGCTATACTGCTCTGGAACCTAAAGAAAGCAGGGCTGAGATAATGGCCAACGAAGACGTCAAGGGCGATGAGTTCACGACCTCCGACGAGTACGACGTCAGGGTCAAAGCCAAGGCATATGAACTCTATCTGTCCTCTGCCATGACCCCGACGGACATCGCGCTATCGGTCGCTGTACCGGAGAACGTGATCCGCGGATGGATCCGGGGCGGCCGGTGGGCCGATCGCCGGATGGAGATCGAGGTCACCTTGCTGGCCGAGGCCGAGAACAAGTACCGCCGGCTGGTCCTGGAGAACCGGGCGCCGACGGTCGAACGTCACCTGACGATCGGCAAGAAGTTGGAAGACCTGATTGGGAAGCTGGTCGACGCCACCCAGGGCAAGGATGGCGAGATCGACATGCGGGAAGTCAACAAGATGGCGAACTCGATCGACAAGCTGGCCAAGGCGTGGAGCTCGGCGACAGCGGTCACCGCGCGCTCGGCTGGCATATCGGACCGGCCGTTTGAACAACGGCAACAGCAGTTGGGGGGTGGCGATGACGGCCGGGAGCCACGGAAGCCCTTGATCGTGACCGGCAGTGACAAGCCGAAACCGGCCCTGGTCGAGGACACGCTGAGTGAAACACGGACGCTGGCGCAGCCACGTCCGGCAACACCAGAGGAGGCTAGGTGAGTGAGTATCTGGTACAGAACGCGCTGCACCGGCACTTGTCTGGCTTGAACCGCTGGCCGATTCTGCCGAACTGCGATGTGATCACCGGCTTTGAGGCCGACCTGCTGGCACTGACAAAGGCTCGGATGGTCTACGAGTACGAGATCAAGTGTAGTCTGGCCGATCTTCGGGCCGACCGTAAGAAGGTGGCGAAGTGGGCGAGTCTAGAGGGGCGAACGGTCGAGCGTCCTCACCCATGGAACAAGGACAGGACGCAGCACATCATGGTCGGATCAGACGTTCCGGGGTCGGGGTACTCCTGGCCTCTGGTTTGCCATCCAGATCGCAGGCCGAAGCAGTTCTGGTATGTCTGCCATGGATTTGAGCCGACGCTGGATGAACTGCCGGCTATCGCTGGCCTGATGGTAACGGAGGTGCGGGACGATCTGATCGCGTCACGACAGATTCAGTTCCGGGTGGTGCGGGAAGCGCAGACGCTCGATAGCCAGCCGGCTGAGCTGAAGCTGGTAGAACATGCGGAGCGCAACATGCTGTATCGGTACTGGCGGTTAAGATGCAAAGAGGAAGGAGAGGCACAGTGACAGAGGACGCGATTGAACCGACGGTGGAAGAAGATCTGTCCGAAAAGATGGCGGGGTACGTTGCGCACGCTCTGGCGACGTACGGATATGAGTGCTCGCTCGTAGGGTTCGAACACCTGACAGCGTTCGCCCTCAACGCCTTCGGGGCCGGGCGGACTGCGTTCAGCGACAAGCTGAATGAGTTCGATGTCTGCGTCGCGATGATCTACAACGGAGAAAAGTGGGTGGTCAGCCTGTATTCGGTGAACCCAAAGATCGATGTTGGTGATATCGCCAAGGCTTATGGCGGCGGCGGGCATCATGGCGCGGCTGGGTTCGTCTGCAAATCGCTCCCACTCAGAAGGAAATCATGAGCAAGAAGAAACCAGAAGCACCGAAGTTCCCGATCAGTAAGCGCCCGATCCCGAACGCGATCGTGATTTCGGATACGCACTTCGGGTGCCAGAATGCCCTGATGCATCCGGACGGCGGGGAGCTGGACGGTGGCAGTGTGGTCAAGCCATCGGCGCTCCAGGTCAAGCTGTGGAATCATTGGCAGCTTTTCTGGGGCGAGTGGGTCCCGATGGCGACGAAAAAAGAGCCGTTCGTTCTCATCCTGAACGGGGACACCACGGACGGTAGACACCACGGGGCCACGAGCCAGTGGAGCCAGAACCTGAACGACCAGCGCCGGCACGCCCTCAAGGTCCTGCGCCCGCTCGTCCAGAACCCGAACTGCGCCGCGCTCTATGTTGTCCGTGGCACCGAGGCGCACGTGGGCCCGGGCGCGGAGAACGAGGAGACGCTGGCGGAGGAACTCGGGGCGGTCAAGGATCCGTCAGGCAACTTCTCGCGGTTCGAACTCTGGCTGCGCTTGGGCAAGGGCCTCATCCACGCCATGCACCACATAGGCACCAGCGGGTCGAGCGCCTATGAGTCGACGGCGATCATGAAGGAACTGGCCGAGAGCTACGCGGAGGCGGGTCGGTGGGAGCGTGAAAGTCCAAATGTAATTGCGCGCTCACACAGGCACAGGCACATGGAGATCCGGGTACCGACCAAGTCAGGGTATGGTATCAGTTTTTGCACGAGCGGCTGGCAGATGAAAACGCCGTTTGTTTGGAAGATCCCCGGCGGCCGGATCGCCACGCCGCAGTTCGGTGGGAGTCTAATCCGCCAGGGCGATCATGACCTATACACCCGGCACCAGACGTGGAGCATCGAGCGCAGTCCGACCGAGCATCCGGCCGACGTGGCGTATGAGCATGCAGCGGGGGCCGATGATGGAAACGCATAGACTGGAACCGATCACAGAAGACGAGTGGCTGGCCTCCCTGACGCAGGCGCGCGGGCTGCGTGGCGCCCTGCCGCCGAGTGCCCGGGCGTCCCTGCGCCTGTTGGATAATCTCCCCAAGGGGAAGCTATTGACCAGCATGGGGCTGGCGAAGGCGGTGGGAGTGTCGTACCAACAGGCGTACCGGCACATTCCGGCCGGCATGCGCGATGTGTACAGCGTTCGGGTCCGGGGGCGTGCCGGCGGTAAGCCCCTGGTGTGGGGGAACAAGGAGACGATAGAGAAGGTGAAGAAGGAGGCGAGATGAGACTGCGTTTGAAGAAGGACATAGTAATCGAGGCGGGGACGATATTTGACACCGCGGCGTCTGAGGTATCCAGGGACCCGGCGGCGCATGTCGAGTTCACATTCGGGCTGACCAAGGACACATCTGGCACCGTGGTGTATCAGGTAGGTGACGAGGGCGACATGCAAGACCCGAAGTTTCGGCGCGCGATACGCCGGTGGTTCGAAGAAGTGAAGGGGGCAATATGAAAAAAGGCGTGCTGAAGGAAGAGCGGTTTGTGCTTGGCGGTCAAATCGATCCTGGAAAGACAATCTGGCAGATGATCATCACCGAAGACGATCCGGGCAGGCTGTTCAAACTGCTCGAGCGCATACCCGATGACGGGAAGATCGTTCGGTTCGAGTACCGTCGGACGGAGGAGAAATACAGGAAGCCGGTGGGGAGCATCTTCATCACGGTTGAGGCCGAGAAGCTCTGAGGAGACTGATGATCAAACAAGGAGCACTACTGCTTCCCATGGGCCGGGTCGTCATCAACGGCGCCCCGGTGCATATCGTGGGGAGAATCTACGACGGGGACGGCGGGGACGCCATTGCGGAATGGAAACCCGGAAGCTATCTGACCGTGTACCTGGGGCTCAACATGCCCTGGTTCCGGGTGGTTGAGGCGCTGCACCACGAGATCTACGAGCTCTCGGCGATCATCTTAGGGCTACACTACGAGCCGTTCCGGTTCCTCAAATCGGGTTCGTGTGATCGGTTCGTGATCCACGCGACGCATCCGGAGTTCGCGGTGTGGGTCAAGGAGGCCTCGGACGCGATCGAGAACATCCACGACGAGGTCCGGGCGAAGTGGCGCATGGCGATGAAGATTCGTAAAGCGGACGCGAAGCGGAAAGGGAAGAAATGAGCAGCCCAGCGGTATTGATTCAAATGCACCCGGTGCGGGGTATGCCCGACCGGGTGGAGATGCGAATAACGTCCTCAAAGAAGGAGCTGGGGTACGTGTTCGCGTTCAAAGAAGCGACCCGGATGATCGCTGACGCGATGAAGGAAGCCGTTGACGGGGAGGGCGGATGAGCACCGGAGAGACGACATCGACAAGCTCTGTGTACAAAGCCGAGGCCAAGCCCATACCGGTGAACCGGCGATGTTTTGTCCCGGTCGATAGTGGGCTCGGGATACTACGGCTCCCGCTCAAGGGTGGCCGGTCGTACAAGGTGATGCCGGACGGGTCGTACCGGCGCGTAAGGGCGTAGACAGACTCAGCGGAAAGGCAGGCGTTATGCACATCCGGTACCTGCGGATCTACCCGTTCGCCAAGTGCAGGCGTTGCGTCCTGGTGGCCGTGACACCGACGCGCAAGGAGATGCTGGCACTGACGCAGAAACGGGGGTACGAGAACCACCGTAGAAGCATGGCCGACGCGATCGCGCTTGCCATCACGGAGGGCCCCGCGTCGTTCAAGGATGGGAAGCGCACGTCCGTGATTGGTGAGGTCTTCTTCTCCGAGGAGAACCTCGGGCCGAATGAGGTATCGCACGAGATGCTGCATATCGCGCTGGGGCTGGTGACACCCCGGTGCATTGCGCTCATCGCCAAGCATAGGAAGGACATGTTCCGCAAGAGCTTCTCGAACCGTGCGGAAGAGAACCTGTGCAACCTGGTGGGCACGTTGGTCGAGAGATTCTGGAAACAGTGGGAGGGGAAATGAGCATGATCATCAAGGTACAAGAGCTCGCCTACGGCCGTTCTGGCTTCATGAACCTCGAAGAAGCAGAGTGCTCCGCATGCCACGAACACGCAGTCTGCATCACAGTCGATACCTCGGACGGCGAGTATGGGACGATGGCTATATGCCAGAAGTGCGCCGATAGTTGGTTCGGCCGGTCCGCCCAGATCGCCCCCACCCCGTCACCCACGAAGATGTATGTAGGCACGAACCAAGTAGTACCCCAGTTCAACGGTGCTCAACGCCCAGACGCGCTGACTTGACCCATTGGAAGCTGGCGCCAGGGGCTCAGTGAGCCTTGGGGGGTGGGGGGTGGGAGCGTCACCCGAGACCCCTGGACGCCAGCTATCTCCTTATGTTCGAGGTACTCCGCGGTCAGTCAAACGCCTTCCGCATCATCTCCTGCTGCTCCGGCGTCATCGGCTTGTTGTACTGATTGGTCTTCTGCTTCATGGACGCACTGACGCCCTTGAGCGAGCCGCCCACGCGCAGGATCACGATTGACATCTCGTCCATCCGCTTCATGTCGCCCCGGTTCATGGCGTCGAAGAACTGCCCGTACAACCGGCCCAGGACGACCGCCTTCGCCGTGTCGATCACCTTCTCGGGGTCGTAGCCGTTCCGCTTCACGGCGTCCAGGAGCCCGGGAGCCAGGGCGTCCAGGTTGGCTCGGGCCCGGGGGTTCCCCTTGATCTGCTTCCAGCTCTCCTCGTTGGCGTAGGTGTTAAGGATCTCGATCATGGCCTGGCTGGCCTTGCCGAGGCTCATACCCTTGCTGACCGGGGTGAAGAGCGCACTGATCGCGGCGTCTGGGTTCTCCCAGGCCGAGAGGAGCGACATCGGTAGGAACTTCGTGATGGTGTACCCGGCTCGGCTCTTCAGGAAGGCGTCCACGCCCTCGCGATCGACCGCCAACCACCCCTTGAGGCCCTGGCCCTGGAACTCCAAGTTCCAATCACTTCCAGGAGACTTGCCCGTCGCCTGCTCCAGCACCCACTTGGCCGGCTGGGACAGCTTCCGCATCAGCTGGTTGACCGGTTCGGTCAGCCACCCGTCGAGCACTTCCCACGTCTGCTTCCCCCACCGCCCGTAAACCCTGCGTTTACCTGTGGGGTCACCTTTGTACCAGGGGAGCGCGCGGGAGACCGGGGTCAGGTCCACGTAGGTCGTGCGGCCTTCCTCGTTGAGGAACGGGAAGGGTTTGTCATCGTCGTCCCCGCCGCCGGCAGCCATGGCGGCCAGCCAGATGCCGAGCTGGGTCACCGAGGGCAGGCCGACCAGGACGAAAAGGACACGGGAGAGCCAGTTGCGGGCGAGGAACTTCCGCTCGTCCTCGGTCGGAGCGTTGCCGAGGATCTGGCCGCTAAGGAGTCCGCCACCCGCAATGTTCCATGCCGATAAGGTCCACATCGGAGCGAACAAAAGGTAGTTCAGCATCTGCGCCATCTTCGGCGTCGCCCACAGGTACTGGTCCCAGTTGACGCCACCGATACCGGAGTTGAGTCCAGCGGCCAGCCGCCTGTAGATCTCAATTCGCACTTTACTGTCGTTGTAGTCCAGGCCCTCGGCGGTTGCGATCTCCCGCGCCATGCGGTCGGTCAGCCAGATCTTGAGGAGCGGGAAGGCGCCGGAGTGCTTGCCGGGGGCGCCGAACGCCCACTCGGCCAAAGGCTTCCCGGTCACGTAGCGGAGCGTCTTCTCGACCTGCTCGCCAACGTCTTTGCCGATGAAGGCCGAGACCTTGCGCCCAGCCGCCTTCATGTCCTTGTCGACCGTGCTGCCGGCGAAGTCCAGGATCGATTCCTGTCCAAGGAGCAGACCGGCTGTGGCCATATCCGACATGATCTGGATGGCCACCGGGTCGCCTGACGTCAGGAGCTTGTTCCACGCGTACACCCCCGTGCCCACCTTCTGGGGCTGGAAGAGCACGTTGTTCTTCAAACTGGTGTACCCGCTGGCCTCAATGGCGCTTTCGATCAGGGACAGATGGAAGAAC